>MDSV01235564.1_pt1 | contig 23861 bp, 28 predicted proteins | sample 810851 | NCBI WGS metagenome assembly MDSV01 (sample SAMN05326640, study PRJNA326480) | marine metagenome | isolation source: seawater | place: Atlantic Ocean: North East | collected 2012 | reverse complement strand
GGAAATATAGATCCTGTTTGTAGGAAGTGTCATAGGCCGTTTGTTAGACATAGACGAGGAGAGTGGGTAGCTAATTATGTTGGTCGAGAACGTGAGAGTTTTAGAATGACGAGATTAGATGTATTGAGTGATCCTTTGTTAGATTTATATAAAGAGTGGATGTTAGGTCAGGGAGATATGAATCGTTTATCAACGTTTTACACTTCAGTATTAGGTCAGGGTTTTGAGCATAGTGGAGCTAGATTGACTGGAGAGCATTTGCATAATGTAGCTACAGGTGATGAGTTAGATTATGGCGGTGGAGATTATCTGGTTGATCGTGTTGTATCAATGGGTGTTGATGTTGGTAGTGTTTTGAATGTAATGATATCAGTTGCAGAAGTGAAAGAAGATACGAATGAACATGGCGAGTTGATAGATGTAGCTGTTCGGAATACGATTTTTGTAGGAGCTTGTAGGCATTTTGAAGAATTGCAAGATATGATTTTGCGTTATCGAGTTGATTGTGTAGTCATTGACAGTATGCCGGAGACAAGGAAGTGTCAGGAGCTACGAGATTGGGCTATGGAGGAAACGGAATGTTTTGTATGGTTGTGTCGTTTTCATCCAAATGCAAAGGTGAGTCATGTTGAGTATGGAAGAAAGTTGAATTGGCGAGATCGAACGGTTACAGTAGATAGGACGCAGATAATAGATTTTACTTTTGATGAGATAGTGAATGGGAATCGTATATTTCCAAGTGATGTATTTACGGTATTGGGATTTGTGGATCAAATGCGGGCACCGGTGCGTGTTGTAGATACGGAAAAGAGTCGAATAATCTGGACCGAGAATGGAGCAGCTGATCACTATCGTTTTGCAGACGTATATAATAGAATAGCTTTTGATTTATCAGAAATGAATGGATCGTTTGGATAACAGAAATGAAAGAATGGAAACCTATATTTATTGAAAATTCAAAACTTCCTGTAGTTCTTAGTTATTTAAGTCCTATAACAATTGGAGCTATCACACTTGGTTTTTTTGTTTTTTCTCGGGATATAATGACAGAGAGAACAAAACGACATGAAACTATTCATTTTCAACAATTCTTGGAATTAGGTTTTGTCTTTTTCCTTTTCTTGTATGTTTACTATTGGTTTCGAAACATTTTGAAAGGTTTGAGTGGATCAGAAGCATATTATGAAATTCCGTTTGAAAAAGAAGCTTATGAAAATGATGAGGATGAAGAATATCTACAGAATCGTGAACGATACGTTTGGAGAAGAATAACATGATACAGATAGCAAATAGAAGAATAGAGATAGGAGAGAAGAAGAAAGAGCCTGTCGAGAGAGGAACGTGGGGAGGAATCCAACGAGCTAGAAAGGGTTTGCATTATTATACGGATATGTATGGTGGCGGATCGGCCTTATACGGTTCTGAGTATGAACGAACGAATAGAACATTATCAGACGGAGAGTTGTGGGAAGTATATAGGCGTTGTAGTGATGTTCGAGCAGCTATAGATAGTATTGTTAGACGAGTAGCAACATTTGATTGGTTGGTTGAGCCAATAAGATCGCCACAGGAAGAAGGTTGGGCCGAGTTGAATGAGTTAGCGAAAACTGGCACCGCTTTTTTGAATATGCCTAATAAGAATGGTCAGACGTGGCAGGAAATCATGACAGCTTTTTTAACTGATGTACTTGTATTTGATAGGGGATCGATAGAAATAGTATATGACAGAGAAATGAAGTTAAGCGAGTTGGTACCGTTGAGAGGATCGACAGTAGTTCCAATATTGAATAACAAGGGTCGTATAGTAAGATATGAACAGAATATCTATAGTGGTGGAGAGCCTATGGGTTATGCTAGTGGTTCAAAGACAACGACAGTAAAATTCAAGCCGAATCAGTTATTATATTTCAATCTATATCCGAATACAACGGATGGGATCGGTAATCCTTTGTTAGAAGCTTTGGTTAACGAGGTAATAGCTTTAATGCGAGGAAGTCAGCATGCTATGTTATCGTTAGACGCAGACGAGATCCCTCCAGGCATCTTGGTTTTGGCTGGAATAAGTGGTCGAGCAGCTCAAGAGGCCAAAGCAGATATGCAAAGATTAAAGGGTCAAGATCATAAGATAAGAGTAATGACAACGCCCGATCCGAGTGGTGTAGGAGCGAAGTGGTTGGAATTAAAGAGAACGCCTAAAGATATAGAAATGAGGCAGTTGATTGATGATATTCGTAGAGCTGTATATCGTGTTTTTGGTGTTCAACCGGTAGAGATGGGAATCAGTGAGGGGATCAATCGAGCGACAGCTCAAGCACAGTTAGATGTAGCTAGTAGTCATTTGGTCACCCCGATATTGGAATTGTTACAATCAAAGATCAATACGTTGGTATTGCCTTTGTTGTATGGTAGAGAAGTAGCTCAGCATATACGTTTTCGATTCAATAGAGAAGCTAGATTAAATGCAGACGACATGCAAAAGTTAGCAACGAAACATCAGATATATGTTAGAAATGGCGTTATGACGAGGAACGAAGTTAGAGAAGAATTGGGTTTGTTGCCTATCAAAGGTGGAGATGTAGCTACAATGGAAGTGGCAGGTATGCCAACCCCTGTTCAGAATCTAGGAGAAGCTTTATCGTTAGAAACGGATGATAGTAGTAGTGAAACGATAGGTGGAGATGTAATAGTTCCAATCGAACCGGCCAGGCCTACGGATTATGAAGAAACAGAACAAGATATATAAAAATATGTTATAAGAAGGAAAGAGGATTTTGTAAAAATGCACATCAATATACCTTCATCAATAATATCAGCTGCTTTGAAAGGTGTCATAGAATCTTTGGAGAAGTCAGAAGATAGGGCGTTAGATACGACAGTTGGAGATATCTTTATAGACAAAGAGCCTGATAGTGGTTTATATGAAAGTGATATCAATAAGACGTTTTATGTAACTGTAGTAAGTGGAAAGTATTATATCAACGGATATCGTCATGAGAATATTCAGTTGTTGAAGGGAAGTAGATATATATTCTTACAACAAGCTGAGAGTAACGTATCTCATAATATGGCGTTTAGTACAACGAGAGACGGAACGCACAATGGTGGTGTGGCCTATACTACTGGTGTTGAGTTGATTGGAGAAGTAGGAACGAGAGAACATAAATTGGTATTAAATACAAGTGAAGCTACTCCGGCATTGTATTATTATTGTTTGAATCATGCCGGCATGGGTGGTTCTATTGACTTTGTTTCTATGAATCGATCTGGTGAACGAGAAGAACCGAGCGAAGAAGAAAGTAGTACAGAGGATATGATTATACGTCAAGAGGATAAGTTTGGAACGAAGAAAGAAGCTTATGACGCTCTACCGGAATCAACGAAGAAGGTAATAGATACCAAAGCTAGAGAACATAATGAAGAAGTAGGATCGGATCGAAGTAAGCGAACCACGGGTCCTACTTTGGCTATGGTATATTGGAGAGGAATTGGAGCTTACAATACGAATCCGGAAAGTGTTAGGCCAACGGTGACGAGTGCAGAACAGTGGGCGATAGCAAGGGTAAATAGTTATTTATATGCTTTGAGGAATGGTAGATTTAGAAGTGGCAAGCATGATACTGATTTATTGCCTAGAGATCATCCTATGAGTAGCAAGGGAGAAGAATCAAGATCTCGATTACGATTGAGAGGTTTACTAGATCCGGAGAATCAGCTAAGTCCGAATGAGTTAGACATGTTGATTACTCAGTTAACATCAATCAAGCTCAATGCAGAAACGATCAAAATGATTTTGGAAGAGTTTGGTCACATGCCGGCCTGGGGTGAGTCAAAGATAAATAGTATATCAGATACGTTAGCGAAGTTAGAATCATATATGTTAGCTGATTTATCAGAAGATTTAGAAAGAGCTGTTGGAGATGTAGATCCTACGAATTTTCCAAAGTCTGGGGATGATATGAAAGTGTCATTGAGGAATAGTGAATATCCGTTGTTTGATCGTGATTTTGCGGAAATGATAAAGAATGACTATCCAAGCATTTGGGATCGTGGTGGTAATGTATTAGGAAACAAACAATATACAAGATTGACAAAGATATTAGATCAAGATGGTTCAATAGAAACGTCAACGGATGAAGAAGCTGTAAGGTTACGAGAGGCGTGGGCAGCTAGACACAAACAAGATTTCAGAATGGCAGGAACGATAGCACAGATCAAGTGGTTGGTTATTGGTAATAGAGGAGAGTCATATATGAAAAATTTGGTTAGAGAAGAAATAAGTAAGATAGAAAATGCTAAAAGATCAAAGGGGTTGAGTATGAAAGAACAAATTGAGTTTCGTTGTGTAAGTTCTATGAAGGATGAATCTGGAACCGTAACGTATTCTTTGAATGGATCAGAAAGAATACATTTAGGTATTTCAGATATTGATGTTCGAGCTTATGATGAAGAAGATAAAGAAATGGATATCGAGGAAAGTTTGAGAGCTATCAATGGTAGAGGCCGACCGGCTAAATACTATTCAATAGAAGGGATTGCTAGTAGTACTTCTATAGATAGTTACGGAACCGAAATGAGTTACAGTGCTTTGTTAGAAATGCAGGGCCAAATGCAAATGGGCGTTCCGTTATTGCCTCGTCACACTTCGAGATCGAATGGAGATCTAGCAGAATGGGATGAAGTCATAGGTCGTACTTATGAAGCTGAATTAAAACAGGATGATGTAATCATGCCGGCAGAACGAGGAGACAGACAATATTCTTTACTGGTTCGGTCAAGATTGTATGGAGAAGATTCAATAGCTAGAGAGTTAGTGAAAAGATTGAGAAGAGGAGAACCGATAGGCCAGAGCATAGGTGGTTGGTTCAATGATATGGAAGTGATAACAAATTCAGAGGATGAGATCGAACGTGTTATCATTAAGTCAGTAACATTAGATCATTTAGCAATAACTAGAGCACCAGCTAACCCAGATTCAGTAGGGTTGGCAACGTATTCAAAGGATAGCAAAGAGTTACACACTATTATATCAACATGGAGATCATCAATGAAACCAACAGAAAAACCAATACTTGAAGAACCGACAGAAGAAACTTCAGAAGTTCCTGATTTGCCTCTTTCTGATGATAAGAAAGAATTATCAAAAGAATCAGATGTTATTCAACAGACAAAGCTTCCCGAGAATCAATTAAATAAAGATCAATCAGAAGTAGAGAAACGTCATATAGCTGAAATCAACGAAACAGAAGATCAGTATATGATAACTTTTGAAAAGAACATGTCTGATCGAATGGGTCATGAAGAAGATATGAAAGAAAAAATGGAAGAATACATGGATCATGAAATGAAAGAGAAAATGAAAGAGTACATGGATCATGAAGAAATGCAGGAATACATGAAAGAAGTATTTGAAAAGAAAATGGAAGAATTTATGAAAGATTTAATGGAACAGAACAAGATGGAATTTGATGATCTTGCAAATGAACGAACCGAAGAAAAAGAAGAAGCTGAAACAAGGGATTTAGATAGTAGTGCGGTAGTTGTTGAACCGGTAATGAATGACGTAGAAGTAGAGGGTGGACCGGCTGAAGAAGTTCCGGCAGTGGATGAATTGACAAATAGTCCGTTTGATCATTTACAAAACTTTTCAGTAATGCCTTTTAATGATGATATGCCTTTAGCAGCTGAAGATGTTCCATGGGGTTGGGATACAACAGCTCAGGATGAAGTTTTGGGTGAAGGTCTTGATAACTGGGATCGTTATGCTATGGCTCATGTTTATCGAGACGCAGAGGCGAATCCGGAAACCAAAGGAGCATATAAGTTGCCAATAGCGAAAATGGTAAACGGAGAATTGCGGGTTGTGTTGAACGGTGTAAGAGCAGCTATGGCAGCTTTGAATGGTGCTAGAGGTGGTGTTGACGTACCGGAAGAAGAACGTGAGCAAATACATAATGTTTTGAGTCAGTATTATGCTAAATTTGGCGAAGAAGCTCCAGAATTAAGAACCAAAGAAGAAGAAATTAAAAAATCAGACACTATTATAGAAAAAAGTGTTATACTACAATCAGAAACAATCAAAGAGGAGTCCTCCATGAATAATGAAGATATGAAAACATTGGCTGAATTAATAGGCCGATCAATTGAAGCTGGTCTAAAGCCGTTATCAGAACGTATCGACAGTATTGAAAGCAGAGCACAATCAACAATGAATGAAGTTCCTGTTAAAGAAGTTGAAAAAGCAACAATTGAAACAGTAATACCGAAAGAAGTTGAAGAGCTTCGAGCGATAATAGAAAAGCAAAATGAAATTATAGAAAGTGCATTGTCAGAACCTCAACGAGTTGGACTTCATCCAGGCCAGTTGCATAGAGGAATCGGGGCCACAAGTGCTATTGAAAATTTGGTAGAGCGATCTTCTAAAGAAGGATATGTCGGTTTATCAGCTATCGTAAAAAGAAACGTTGATGTTATTTCAGAAGAAACAGAAATGTCAAAACTATCTGTTCATAAGATCAAAGAATTATTATCGGCTGGGCTCAATGCAGCTGAGAAAGATGGCCTAATTGGATAATCACACACTATAAAATTTTCACTAGGAGAACAACAATATGACAAATTTTGGAACAAGTTGGGCAGGAAGTTCAGACGCTACTCGTCAACGTTTTGAACGTGCCGTTAATGTTGGTAATGCTGGAACGGCATTATTACAAACATTCATCAATAGAACAGTACAACAATTAACTTTGAGAGAATTCGGTTTACAAGCTGTCTTATCTCGAAGAGCTGGATCTGGAGATGCTGAATATATTAACCGAAGAGAAGCTGGAACAAACGGTGCCTTATGGTTACCTGATACTGGTACTGTTACAGAAGAAACAGGAACATACGCTCAAGTATCATTCCCATATCGATCTTTGGTTACTCGTGGAAAGGTCACTAGAAAACTTCAAGCAACAGGCCGATCTTATGCTGATATCCTAGCATTAGAAATGGCAGCTAAAGCTGAAGATTTTGCCAATGCGTTAGAAACTGGAATGATCAGTGCTAACTCTTTGGGTTCGGCAGACGCTAACGCACCGGCTGGATTTTTGACATTGATTCAACAAATCAATTCATTTGACATGTCTCAATCTGTTTCAAATGCTGGAGCTACAACCGCTAACTCAGCTTTATCATTAGCTAAACTTGATGAAACTATTGACCGAGTAAAAGGATCAGCTCAAAGAGGTGATTTGGTTATTATCGGATCATTTGGTGGAATCAGATCTGTTAATGCAGCTTTGCAAGCACAACAACGATTCAATGATGTAGTAGAAATCGCAGCTGGCTTTAGAGTAAGAACCTATGACGGAATTCCGTTGGTAGTATCTACTTCAATGCCTGGCAATCTTAACTTCAATGCAGCTGGAACCATAAAAGACACTTCTGGTGCTGGAACAGCTCTTATGGTATTGAACACAAGATATAACTACATAGCAGAATTGACACCTACAACCGTAATGCCTATTGCTAAAACCGATTCTCAGTTCGATCAATTTGATATGTACTGGGATGGGGCCAACGTATTAAGCAATACAAAAGGTGCAGCTCTATTAACTCATATTTCATAGCATAGATAGATATATCCGGACTTTGCAATATAGTTAGTCATAAATATTCATATTGAGTTTGTTATGTGAATAGAAAGGGGATCGTAAGATCCTCTTTTTTTATGTTATACTAGAAGAGCAGAATCAATGCTGGAGGCAAAAATGCTAGAAGATTATAATTATATATTGGTAAGATCAGATCGTGATTTATCGTTGTCATATTTATTCAGTACATATACAGAACAAGCGAGTAGTTTTACAGTTGAATATAAAGGTAAAGCTTATTGTGGAATCAGATTGAAGGATGAAACTTCAAAAAATGTAGCTCTTTGTTATGGTTGGAATGATATTACAGCTGAATATAAAGAGTGGACCGAGAAAGAAACAATAGAAGAAGATCCAAAACCAAAAGCAACAGTAAAGAAGAAAGCATCTACTAGAAAGAAAGCAGTAAAGAAGTAAGTACATGGCAACATTTGCACAATTAACAACGATCAAAGCTATGTTAGGCATAAGTGGGGGCACATGTGCCGGAACGACACGATATGATGACGCTATTACAATACTTCTTGATGTAGTAGATCAGATCATACTAGATGAGCTAGATTTAACAAGTGCAACAACAACAACATACACAGACTTCATAGATATAGATTTTGTAGGCCAAACAGAAGTAGCATTGAGGCATAGGCCAGTGGTTTCGATAGTAGGTTTGACGATAAACGGAGAAGCTGTAAATGCTTCAACACCTACAACGAACAATGGTACTTATGTATTAAATAAAGATCTAGGGGTTATCAAGATGGACCCGTTGTATTATGTCATTCCGAGTGGTAGGGCAATAGTACAATGTACTTACACAGCTGGATTTGCAAGTGTACCGAGCGATCTGGTTTATGCAGGAAATTTAATAGCAGTATCGTTATTTAATCAACAGAGTCATGTCGGTTTTCAATCAGAAAAAACAAACGGCTATTCTTACAATCTTGGAAGTGCTGAGGGATCATTTGTTCCAGCTATGGCACGAAGAATATTAAACAAACATAGGCGATTATTCGCTAGAGGAAGTATCTATGGCAACATGGGCTAAACATAAGAAAGAGAATCGTGAATATGGGGTATCAATCAAGCATGAAGCTGAAGGATATGTATATATTTGTGAAGAACCTTTGAAGATTCGAGAAATGAAATTGAGATATGGTTTTATAGATTGCGAAGCTCCGATAATTCAGAAAGCAGTACAATCAAAACCGGCACCACAACCGACAACACCGGCACCATCTACCGAAGAAGCTGAAAAAAAGTCCGAATCAGACCAATAATATCGCTAATTATGTTATAATACATTATACCGTAAATGGAGAATAATGTATCATGAATGTATTAAGTTTGTTTGACGGAATTAGTTGTGGTCAATTAGCATTAAATAATTTGGGTATCATTCCAACAAATTATTATGCTAGTGAAATTGATCAATCAGCTATTGAAGTCACTATGAAGCATTTTCCGAATACGAAACAGCTCGGTGATGTTTGTAAAGTCCAGGCCGGTGATCTACCGAAGATAGATTTATTGTTAGCCGGTTCACCTTGTCAGGGGTTTTCTAGTGCTGGTAAGGGGTTAGGACTAGAAGATTCCAGATCGAAGCTATATTTTGAATTTGAACGATTGTTGAAAGAAGTTCGGCCTACTTACTTCTTACTAGAAAATGTAGTGATGATATCAAAGGATCTGAATTTAATATCAAGTAGATTAGGATATGAACCGGTATATATAAATAGTGGTCATTTTTCTATAGCTGAAAGAAGAAGATATTACTGGTCCAATATTCCGATTCGGAAATTACCGATTGAAAACAATAAACAAGTGATATCAGATGTGTATAGAAAAGAAGATAAACGTGGAAAGTATCATTTAGATATTCAACAAATCAAAGGCAAGTATCAAGAAGAAACATGTCGAATAGCTTACAATGAAAGATTTATGCAGTGGTCAGATAATCTAGATCACAAAGACCATAATTATTATAGTCAGACATGTCGAGCTTATTACAGAAGTAGCAAATATCCTTGTGTTACATGTAGCCAACCGCCCAAAATAATTTCTCATGATGATAATTCAATAGTCTATCCAACAATCCGAGAAATAGAGCTGATGATGGGTTTGCCGGAAGGATATACATCAATACATAACGCATATTATAAACGGCTTCATAACATAGGAAATGGGTGGGATATTCCAACGATAGAGCATATCCTTCAAGACATCCAGGCCTTGTTAAAGAATAATAAGTATCAAGCTCGCAGACCTATCCAAATGCAGTTATTCAGAGATCCGGAGCTTGATTGTCAGATTGACTAACTTCTAACTTTTATCGTTGAGAAGTTTGAATAATGTATATGACTTTTCAAAGTGACCGCTCAAATGAAGAGAGTTTTTAGCTTTCGATCTAGAATCATTGGTTTGAATGATTGCTACGATCTTTGTATTGAGCTGGTTCTTTCTTCTGGTGCTCATACCAACGTAAGTTTGAAATTCAGCTATCGTCTTTGTTCCTCTCTTACTGTTACATCTTTTGCAACAAGTAATCAAGTTATTTGCAAGGTTTGAACCACCCTGAGAATCAGGAACGATATGATCTAGAGACAGACCATTCCAATCACAACCTCTTTTCATATTGTCTTTTTCAATAGCACTTTCAGACATGCCACAGTACCAGCACTTTCGCTGATCTCGAAAATAAATAGCTTGACGCTTTTCTTTTGCTATCCAAGATCCGGCATGTCTTTTGGTCTTTCTGTTTCTTTTTGCAGGCATAATAAACTCCGTTGTTGTTAGTCATAATCTATTCTAACACAAAACGTATTACTATACAACAAAAAGAGAATTTATTTTATTTTTCTTTCAATAAACTTCTTCAGACGATCTTGATTTATAGAAAAACAATATAGATCTTCACCGTTGTGATTGTAGGTGGGGCCGGTCACAAGCTCGAATACTTTATCTTTTGGAACACTTTCATAATGATATTCTGTAGCAACATCATGATCGTGATTCCAAGCTATGTAGAATCGAACATCAAATGTTCCGTTATCATTTCTAGTTATTTTCATTGGTTCGATATAGTGAATCCATCCCTCGTTTGTAACAGAAAAACCAATTTTATTTGCGTATTCTTTTATTTGAACAAAAGAACGTTCTACAGAACGATTGATCCAAGCTTCGAAACTGATAACTTGTTTCAGTACTTCAGAAGAATCATCATCATAGACTATTGTAATATCAATAGGCTCGTGGCCTTCGTAATGATATGTATAGCCACCGCCAAAATATTGATCTTCTTTGCTAACAGTAACCAGCTTAGAATTACTGAATTGAAGATCAGAAATCTTTTTATCAAATAGGTCTGTATGTTTATTAGTCATAATATCCTCCGTTGTAAGTAATAAATAATATGTATTGTTGTATCTTTTCAGACAGCTTTCAAAATGGAATTTTCAATATTTCTTCAGCTAGATATTTTGCTTTGTGTGCTAACGTCATAGCTTCAAGACTATTGAAGTCCGGATCTACAAACTTGATATGCATGAAAACGCATATTTCCGGTGTTAGTTCTTTGCGAAGTCCACCGGCCTGGTGAACCTTTTTCATCATTAAATAGTGATCGATCAAATAAGAAATAGAATTTACCATAACATTTCTACCAATGAATAAAGCAACATCATCATAGAAATCCAAAGTATTCCAATTTCTAATTTAGATAGGTCGTTACGTTTCATGTTTCAGCTCTAATTTGAAGTTATAATCTTGTGTTCTAAATGTATCTTTTATTTTGAGCTGTTGTTGAAATCTTTTGTAATCTACATGATGATGATACCTATTAAATTTCTTTGTTACAGTTACACAATCGGGATGCTGATCTTGTAGCGATTTAGCAAACAGATATCTATCATCATTGTCAGTATAAACCGAATCAGTATTGCCACCTTTCATTCTCATAGAAGCTACTTTATCGCCCAAAAATGTAGCGAAGTTTATCGTGCAGAATCCGGCTTTTAAGATACGCAAACACAGATCTGTATCTTCATTGTAACGGCCTCGCCAAAGCTTTCCGTTTATCTTTATTTTATTGTTTATTTCTTTATTCATCAAGCTCATAGAATAGATTCTCGTATTCAAATAATATGGTGGAATACAAGAGTCATTTTTACAAAGGCCTAAATGATACATGCCTGATATTCCTACATTCGTATATCTATCAGTGAAGTCCTCTACAGCTGCAAATATAGCTGGTGACTTCACACGATAAGAAATGTTATTTGTCATTCTCCAGAAGTATCGAATATTATCATCAAGTAACCAGTATTTTTTAGATGTTGCATGATCATCAATCCAATTACGAACCGGAATAGAAGAAGCTGTTGTTGTATCAAAATCGCCAGTAATGACTCTATTTCCGTATACAGATTGATAGGGCCCTATTTCATTTGGTTCTACTACTATATAGAAGTCAACGCCCATCCATAGTAAGGTTTGAGCAGTTAAACAAGCTTCAGCTCTACCTTTGCTAATTATGTATATTGGATATCTAGGTTGAATATCATCAGAAGTATAAATATATTTGTTGATACCTTTTTCATGCTTGTCTTTTTTAGGATACCAGATCGATTTTGTTTTTTCTGTTATCGGTTGTTCAAAGAAGTCACTGAGCTGATCACAAGTAAAGTTTGTATTCAGTTCTATATGATGATACGGATATACTTTGATTGATCGGTATTCCGGCATATCGGTCCACTCAAAATCATCACAATTAATTTCATAGTGTTTCTTTTCTCGATTATCTTTTTTGGCAGTAATGATCGTAGTATTGCCAAACAAATCCAGGCCGGTATTCATATCAACATATCTATATTTGATTAGATTCATGTTTATCTTTTTGGAAATGCTTTCAACAGCTGTCATGCTATCAAATCTTACTTGTATCGTTCTCATAGTATCCTCATAAGAAAGCGATAGCCTAACGTATTGTAGGCTATCTGTTGTTGTTCTATTTAGAAGATTACCACGGTTGATTATTTGCCCATACTCTTATTTCTTTACCTCTTATTCCGTAGGTCATTTGATAATCAGAACCTTCAGAATATTCATCCTCTACTCTCATATAACCGCCATCTCTATTTGCTTTTGTTTTCATCCATTTGACTTCTTCAAGTGCTTTATACAACCAGTGAAATCCGACAGAATACTGAAGATCATCCCATGAGTGGTTGTTTTCGTCAGCATATATTTCTATATATCCAGCTTCATCAAACTCAACATGATAGTGCTTAAAGAAAGCGTTGTGAATTTGATTTTCTTTCAAATCTTTTTGATTCAATCTTTTAATTTCTTTATTCCAAACTTTTCCAACAAGTTCTTCTTTTTCATCATACCAGCCATGTGTTCTTAAACCGGTAGCAACGTATGACCAATTATCTTTTTTGAATACAGAAAAGACTACTGATAATTGTTCTTTTTCAGATAGAAGTTCCCACTTCTTTCTACTTTTCATAGACTTCTTTTTATCGAGAATGATTTTCACAAACTGATTATGCTTTGTAACAATGAATTTGATGAGTTTGTTATACTCAGATTTTTTTCCGATTTTGAATGAGCCTTTTGCTTCTTGATTACATGACATGATTTTTCTCCGTTGTTGAATGTTAATTATCTTGTCTAGTAATAATATTATAGCATTTTGTATTAGAGTGTCAAATTTTAATTTGCATTTATTTCAATATATTGATCATTTTGATCGGTTTTTTGGAATATTCCTACGTTATCTCCCCAATAACCAGATTCATCAATGTAGTATTCTATTAGTGATACGTCTGTATTCCACTTTGCTAGAGCAGGATAGGCATCAGCTAAGAATCGCCAACAATCACGATCCCAATGATATGATCCTCTACTCGGTGTGCATATATATATGTAGCCTCCAGGCTTTGTTATTCTTACCATTTCATTGAATGTTACCCAAAAAGCTTGATCGTGTTCAAACATAGATGTAGAAACAACGACATCTATAGAAGAAGTATTGATCGGATATTTATTGTGAGCTTCAACAACAATATCAACCCCTTCAGCTTCTCTTATATCTAGTGTTCTATAATTGTGTTCAGCAAACAGATTTCTCAGATTTCCGTTTATGTCGGCCCCTCCGATATCAATAACTTCAAGGCCTGGCCCTGATATGTACTTGTTTACGAATTTCGTTATATTATTTAGGGCTGTTGAGTGCATTGTAATACCAAAGTAATAGGTTATGTGTTATAATATATAATGCAATAGGAGAACAAAAGCATGAATAGTATAGATACAAATGAACATATATTGAATCGAGCTGACATGATCAATATGATAGCTCAGAAGATCAAAGCAAAGTCCTATCTTGAAATAGGCGTTCAAACTGGCAAAACGTTTAACAACGTCAACATAGCTGAAAAAGTGGGCGTTGATCCTGATTCTCGGTGGGATAGCCAAACGCATTTAATGACTTCTGACTTCTTCTTTGAAACCAACAATCAAACTTTTGATATCATATTTGTAGATGGCCTACATGAATCAGAACAATGTTATAAAGATATACAGAACGCATTAAAATGCCTTAATTCTGGCGGTGTTATATTAGTGGATGATGTAGCACCAAAGAAGAAAGAATATCAGACTAGAGAGCCAACAGCTCTTCACTGGACCGGTGATGTTTGGCGAGCTTGGATCAAGATTCGGAGAGTTGCAAGATATCATACAAAAACGTATGACGTTGCTTTTGGAATCGGAATCATAAACACAAATGAAACAAATGCAGCTACTTACTGGAAAACAACAGACAATATAGATTATGATACGTTTCGATCTCAGTTCTTCTATGAATATTTGAATCTGGCAAGTGCAGAACAGTTTCAACGAGATTGGAATATATAATAGATTGTGATATAATATAAATATACGGAGAAACTATGAAAGAATATGAAGAAATAAAGAATGATATTCAGTTAAGAATAGCAAGATCAAGTATGGCTAACATTACTGAAGCAATACGAGAAATAGATATGTATATTCACGTTAATTGTACCAAACAAAACATAAAATATAGAGTACAAAAACAGCTCGGTGATATTCAAACAGAAGTACTATTTAATGACGTAGTATCTACACACTTTGCAGACGTTGATCGTAGACCTGAAGGCCTTTGTGATTTGTGGTATCTGGTATCATATAGAGCTGATCTAGTGTGGAAATATAGAGCGGTATATTCACGTTTCAAAATATGTATGGATAACATTAAAAAAAACAATAAAAATAACAAGGAGATAGCATGAAATATGGTTTTTTACTTATAACGGATGAATATTATAGCTTTAGAAAAGATCAAATCAGTATGATTGATCGAGTTCTATCGCATTATGACAATCCGAAAATAATCGGTCGACAGATCAAAGGAACAGACACAAAAGATCTTTTGAATAAATTGAGAAAAGAATCTATGAATATCGTAGGTCTGAAAAAGCAACAAAAAATAGATCGTCTTTTTGTTATTGTTGCTTGTGGAATGAACGAATTAAAAGGTGGAGGAAGTTCGAAGTGGAATAAAATTCATCTTGAATCAATATCCAATGAGCTTGATCTACTAGAAGTAGATAAGATATTTATAAATCCTCAAATGCAGAAGAAGAATGATTTTAATAAACATCAAAGAGCCTGGTTATCGTCATATACTGAAAGATTAAAACAGCTTAAAGATATCAATCTTATGAATCATCAAGTGAAAGATCAGAAAGTAAACAAAACAGATATAGAAGTATTGAGCAAAAGAATATCGTCTATTTTGAAAAGATTATATGCTGAGGCCGTAGTTGGAGAAGATAAAGTATTAGTAGCTGATAAAGTAATACCTACTATCGTGGTGAAAAGGCCAAAGAGAAAACGTCCTTTGCGATTTTCTGATGAAAAGAAAGCAAAAGAACAGCTTCGAAGAAATCAAGCAGAAGATTTGAAAAGCAAAAAGAAAAAAGAAGAAGTAAAACCAAAACCGAAGCTTGTTGTGGTAGAATCTAAAGAGAAACCGAAACCAAAAGAAGAAAAGAAAACAAAAAAAGCAAAAGAAAAGAAAGGTATCGATCTAACTTCATCAAGTTTCAATCTAGCTTCATATTAGGAAAATATCATGTTGTATATATGCGGAAAAAATTATAACAAATACGGTTTGGATCAACGATCACAACATATCATCAATCTAGGAGATATTTCTATGCATGTTAAAGGTAGAGAAATAAAACCGTTGAAGATAAATGAATCATTTCATATTACATACAAATCTAGTTTTATTGGTTATTACGGAATAACAGAAGAAGTAAAAAAGTTTGCTCTGGCAAATCAAAATAAGAATCTATTGTTGATTATAGCGGACCACATTTCAAATGCCGATCTGATAGCTTTAAAGAACGAAAAGAACATTATATTACACGATAAGAATCTCTATGTAGTATCAGACGATCTGATAGTAGATGGGAACAATAAAAAAACGTATACTTTTGGCGATACTAATTTTTCAATCATAGAAAAAGTACAACCTAAAGAGCTACCGAAACCGGAAGGTATTGATGTTAGTGACAATAGTCCGGAATAGAATATCTGTAAAAAGACAGACGACCGAAGCCAAACAGGGAAATGTAGCAGCTAGTGTTATTACATTTCCGGCACCGAGCCAGGCCTCTACTGTATTGCTTGAGCTGAATAATGCAGATACCGGATCAGTATTGATTACTGGAACAGATAAGAATGATGGGGCCCAAACAGAAACGTTGACGTTTACATCATCAAAGATAGCTCAAAGTGTGAAAGTGTTCAAAACAGTTACGCAATTAGACTTCACCGATCTAGCAGGAAATTATTTCTATGCTAGGTTTCGAGGAAGAGATGGATCTAGCGTCAAGGTTCAATCAACAGTATACACTTGTATAAATGCTCAAATATCGCCAAGTAGACAGAGCTGGCCTAACGATAGAAGTGGAACAGTGCAAAGCGGTAATATGAAGATTCTGGTGCCTTTATATTGTATGGATGAAGCTAACGTAATACAATCCGGTGACTTACTAACAGATCTAGATAGCTCGCAAGTATTTATGGCAACAGGAAACATATTGTTTGAAGGGATCGGAATAAATAGATATCAGGTAATATATGCAGAACGAAGAGAACGAACGTAATTTTATTGATAAGAAGTTACTGAAATATTTGTTGAAAAAACTAGATTTTGATGTTTGGTTATTAGCTGATAGAACAGGAATCAAGTATATGAAAATTTGGTTGTCTGTCAATTCTACTCGAAGATTGAAAAATGAAGAGTTAGATATTCTGATAAAATATGTAAAGAAAAATACATCATTAACGGATCACTACATAGATAAACGTTTTAATAAGCTTTATGCTCGTAATAGGCGATCTCCAAAAACGAGATAGTTAATACATGTTATACTGTTGACATGAAACTACTCTATAGAAAATTCCTTGCTACATTGAAGTATAGCGATACTCAGCTCTATGAATTGAGTATATCGCTATTGATGATACTTCTGAATCCGTTTCATTTGCTCGGGTTAGTTAGTTGTACTCATATAGAAAGTTCAACAGTAGCTTTATTGATGGTGTTGTCAATTATAGTCGGTGTGGCCTTGTTCGGAAGTGTGTTATCTCAGAAATTAGATCGAAGGTATCTAGTTGCAAAAATATATTGGTTCTTTACACTACTCACGATAGCAAGTATTATTAAATGCGGTATTCATGAAGCCGGCCTGTTAGCTTCATTTCTTTTACAATTTTTCAGTTCTTTGTTTCTAGTCTGGCGATTAGGGTTAGAAGTAGTCCACAGAGAAGTTAGAAAGAGGAGATCATAAATGTTTAATTGGGAACAGATTGCAACAATAGTGGTTACTTTGATCGGAGCAGCTTCATCAGAAAGAGCATGGAGATACTGGCAGAACAAACAAACAGCTGCAATCGAGGATAAGAATATCCAACGAGAAGATCAAAATATGTATCGTGATGATCTCAGAGAAGAAGTCAAACGATTAAGAAACGATATGATCAAACTGTATGCAGAACGTGATGAAGAACGAACCAAAACAGCTTCTGATATTGCTGATCTCAGAGAACAGTTGGCAGTATTCAAGACCCGAGTAGAACATCTTGAAAAAGAGAATACCGAATTAAGAGATCGGTTGGCAAGCTGGAAACAGAAAGCAACCGATCAAGGTTTCACCATTACTGATTAAAACTTATTCTTATGTTTTGTTGTTGAGCTTTGCTCATTTTTCTTCCTTTTTTATAGGACTTGAAAACAGCCACCATCTTGATTATTTTTGTGTGCTGCTTAGTCCAAGCAACTTTTTCAGCTTCTGATAAGTTTTTGCCCATAGCATAAAGCTTGCTTTTTTCTTCTCCGATAAGTACGTTTAAATTCCAAAGTGTCATGATTACCTCCGTTGTTTGAATCATATAATTAGTTTATAACACAAATCGTATTATGTCAAATAAATAATTTTAATTGTGATTGATGTTTCTCTATTCTTTTTTTTGCAATTAGATAATATTCTTCAGATATTTCACACCCAATAAAATTTCTATTATACAAATAAGACATCTTTGCCGTTGTTCCACTTCCTAAAAACGGATCAAAAATTAAATCGTTCTCATTAGACCAGCTAATTATATGATCAGCTGCTAATTTTTCGGGCATGATAGCTGGATGCTCGTATGCTATTTTGTCTTTTGAAGATTTGCCACAACCAGTTGGTATTCTCCAAATGTTATATCTTACACCATATTCTTTTAAGAGATTTTGTTTATCGTGTCTAGTTAAAACCCCATCACTTTTTCTATATCTACCTTTGATATGCTTTCTTCCATTAGCACAAAGGTTTTTTCGATCTTGAATAAGATTTGTGGTTTTTGGTTTATTTTTTGAGAATACAAACATATACTCAAATATAGGGTAATATCTGTTTTTTTCAGGAAAGCTTATACTATCTTTTTGATATATCATAGTATCGTGTAGTCTAAACCCACAATCCATAAAATAAAGAGCTTGTTTGAAACTTGTTCCTGTTTCAGTTCCTTTGATTGTAGCATCACCAACGATCCAAACAACGACACCCCCCTCTTTTGTAATTCTAAATAATTCCTTTGCTATGTTTTCAAAGTCAAAAGTATAATCATTGTAATCTCTTAAATTATCGTATGGTGGAGAAGTAACTGTTAAATCTACATAATTAGATTTCATTTTTTGCATAACGTCTAAACAATCACCATGTATCAATTCAATCATTCTTTATTTTCCTATTTTTTAATCAATATTCATGATCTTCTGTGTTTGTAGACTAAGCTTCCAAGTCGGCCTGGCCTTGCAGTACTCGATAGATTCTTTCATATATTGTTTGTTCTTACTTAAATCTTTACTGTCTAACGGTTGTATATAATAATGATCAGCAGTAATATACTTAGAAACCAAGTCAGGATCTAAAGCTGGATAGACTACTTTCAATTCGTGAGCATGTTCTAACTTCTGTCGAGATCTTGATTTTGGACTACAACAAATCCAATCAATATTTGGCGGTGGTACAATAGATCCGTTTGTTTCTACAGCTACATAATATCCGTTATCTTTCAATGTTTGTATCAATTCAAATTTAACTTGCAACAAAGGTTCGCCACCAGTTAAAACTACAAACTTGCATGATTCTGATAACATCACAAGTTTATCGATCAATGTATCGCCAGAATAGACGCCACCGTTTTGACCGTTTATTCCTATGAAGTCCGTATCACAGAAATTACATATTGCGTTTTTTCTATGTTCTTCTCTACCGGACCAGAAATTACAGCTAGAAAAACGAACGAATATAGCCGGCCTACCGCTATGAAAACCTTCGCCCTGTATCGAGTAAAATATTTCTTTAATTGCGTAGTTCTTCATGATATTGCCATGACGATCTGATCACCTTTTTGTATTCCGTTAGAAATGCATGAATTACAAGTTCCACAAGCTACATAGTTATTATTTATTTTAAGAGGTTGGTAGCATGAAGAACAACATGAAAGAACATCAATCACAATTCGATTCGAATCATGAAATATTTCGTCTTTGGCTACATCCATCAAAGGAGCTTCGATCCGAACATTCCAATCATCAGCTATAGAGTTAATCTTTTTCAGAAACTCAGGTCGGCAATCAACATAGTCAGCTACATCATCCAACACGGCCCCGTATTGAATAACATTGGCACCGTTACATACAGCTACATTTATAGCCATATTGAGCATAATAGCGTTTCTGTTCGGTACTACCCTAGATCCAGTATTTCCGTTTCCTATATTCATACTCTGAGCATTTATAGGCAAGTATAGACTTTGATATTCAAATGTATCATCATAATAAGATATCAGTTTTCTATAAATCAAAAGACTCGCTAACTTTTCAGCTTCTTTTGCTGGATGATCATAATCTATATGAAGTAGTAGAGCTTTTTCATTGTTCAAAGAAATAGCATGTTGAAGTGCTAGAATCGTGCTATCGATCCCACCGGAGAAAAGGATAATCTTGTTTACTGTCATTTTTTCCAAGTCCTATATAGTCTGTATCAATCAATAGCATTTCGTCATACGTTGATGAACAAATGCAAAAAACAGATAATCGTTGTTTAAGTGTTTTGAGTATTGTAAATGTTAGTTTTTCTTCTGAAAATAATGTAGTTTGTTTCTTCTTCATAGCAAAGTAATTAATGAATTTCTTATTGTGAGTAAGAAACTGAGTATAGCCGGACCCGTCTATGCTTTTGACCTTATGAGCTAGACAATACTTTAATCTTCTCATTGTGTTGACTCTACCAACATGGCACCATACATTATATTCTATACATAAAGAAGATATCCACGGTATAGCTGCTAGTTTTGGATCTGTTGTTCCACCTACAAAAATACCATATCCTCTACTAACAAAAGGAAGAAGATCGTCTTTGGTCATGCCATCTTGCCAAACAAGTAATAACTTCGTATCTAGATCTAGTAGTTCTAGCCGATCAATCCACTCATTAGCTTGTTCTAGTGTTGCTTTGCTATTTCCTACTACGTCAGGAATCGCAATCCAATCAGCTCCGTTTCCTAAGTCTTTACACATGTTGATAAATCGATCTTCATCAAATTCTGTTCCTTTGTTGTAATCAATATAAGCTCCGTTATCCAGGCCGTATCCTCTTAAATTAATAGAATGAAGTAGATAGTCTTTTTTGTTCCAGAATTGAGGACTTAGTACAACCCGCATAGCCAAACGAGAAAACACTTTATGACGTTGAATATCATTCTTTCTATGTACTGAATGAATGAAAGATCCATACATAACAATGTTCATTTCTTTATAGATATTGTGATCATCAGCTATTATCATGAATAAACAATAACACATAATGAGCTATTTTTCAACGAATAATCTATTTTGTGTTATTATATTGCTACATATAAAAAGACACAAGGAGGTCGAAAAATGGAATTTGCTATTGTTGTTCCTACAATGGGGCTATCACACGTTAAAGAATTATGTCAATCTATCATTGAAAACTGGAGAGGTAGAGGCCTATTGGTTCTATCTTTCAATCCTAAAGATACGCACATGGCCTTGTTAGTAAAAAATGAATGTGATTCATTATTGAAAGCAGCTACAGAATCAGTACATGGTTTTGAATACAAGATCATATATCATGATCATCCTTTGGGTTTTGGTGCAGCTGTTAATGTTGGTCTGAGAAAAATACCAAACTTAAAAGAAATAAAGCAAGTCATTATATTGAATGATGATTGTATAGTTACTTCTGGCTGGCGAGAGGGTTTATGGAATGGTCATATCACTAACAAGGCTCAAACAGCTCATCAAAGCAATACTGGAAAAGAACAATCTCCGATAGGTTTGCTAGGTGGACCGGTCGGCTTGGTTTCAGCTTGTTCGTTTAATGTATCCGGTGAACAGAATATTGCTAACGAAGGAAACTTGAAAGCTTTTGAAAAAATGGGCATTAAAGAATTTTCTCGTCAATATAAACTTCAGTTATCGAATCAATACCTTAGAGCTGACTTCATCAGTGGGTTTGTCTTATCTATTGAAAATGGTTGTTTTTGGGATCTTGTAGAAGAAACAGAAAAAGGAATCTGTTTATTTGATGAACGATTTCTGATCGGTGGTTTTGAAGATAATGATCTATGTTATCGAGCAACAAAAGCTGGATATCAAATGTTGATAGCGAAAGATACGTTTATTCATCATCTTGGTCACAAATCATTTGGTTCATACTATCCAGAAGCTTTAGTAGGCCTACATAATCGTGATGTATATTACAACAAATGGAAAGAAGAAACACAACGAGATCAGAAACTTGTAGCTGCTTACAGACTTGCAATAAAATGCGTTAATGATTTGGTACAGTTCCGATCTTCAGTGAAAAAAGCTATTGGCGTTGGTGTTAAAGGTTTTGCAATACTACTAACGAACAACCCGAAAACGTTACTAGATTCTTATGACAAAAACCTACTTCATTCTTTGCCACCTGAAGAAAGGAAATTTGCTGAGGAGCTTCTTAAATGTCAAGATCAAGAGGCCGTAATCGAGAAGTTTGAAGATTACATAACGATATTGACGGGATATGTAGAGGCCAATTTAGGCTATACCGATTGGAAGAGTTTCAATGAACGAGAAGAACGAAACAGAACACACGAATTAGCTGAAGAAATGGGAGCTGATTGGATCATTTCTATAGATAGTGATGAAGTCATAGAAGATCGTATTACAAAAGACTATATGGATCGATTGATGAAACATCCCGATCCTTTGGTTATGGGTTATCATACCGGTTGGATCAATCACTGGGAAACAATGAATCTAGTAAGAACAGATAAACCTTTTACAAGCGGACCAGACTTGAAAGCTAGTATGGTTGGCGTTAGAATGTGGAAAACTAGAAAGAATCGAATGAATATAGTATCAGGAACAGACAACGGCTTACATTGTGGTAATGCACCGGAATATAGCCCATACACAATTCGAGTTGCCGGTTTACGGTTTAGACACTTGTCACATGTTCGAGGTGTTGACAGAATAGCAAAGAAACTATTTTATGACAATATAGATCAAACTAAAGAATCAATCCTTATAGGACAAAATGATGGCTACAATCATATAGTTCAACGTGATGATGTTGTAGTTCAGTTATTCAATCCAGCGAACGGAATAGCTGGTTTTATGCTTTGCTACGAAGAAGAAGAAACAGAATTGGTAGCTCAAAAATTAGAATTGATGTATTCGGTTTGTGATTATGCAATTATAGTTTGGACTAGCAAAGAAGAAAAGAGTGAAAAACTATTATCATTAGCTGCTCATTATAAAGCGATATGGCTACACAAAGAGTTTGATCATAATGTAGGTCTATCTGAATGTAGAAACGCAGCTGTGGACTATATTCGAGAAAATCTATTACAAAAAGGTGTCAGTTGGGCGTTGTTCTATGATCCTGATGAAATGTTGTTGGAATCTCCACATGTTCATAATGCAAGCATTAGAAGGTGTGCAGAATTGAATGACAGCTGGGGTATTTCATTCACTTTCAAAAACAAATTGCCAAAAGGTTCGACACTTCCTGTATCTAACAGTTCTTCTATTCGTATGTTCAGAGTAGATAAACAAGGCATCATGCGTTTTAATGGTAGAGTTCATGAGTCATTGGATGATAGTTTAATGTTTTTGCAAAATCAAAATATCAATCCTTTGATTAAAACATTCCCATACAAAATGTTGAATCTAGGTCTATCTAAAGATCCGGAAGCTATGAAAAAGAAATTATTGAAATATACAGAAATGCTAGTGAATGACTTGGAGCAAAATCCTTTACGATCTCAGTGTTGGCTAGCTCTAGGTTTGCAATACGTTAATGAAGGTGACATGGAAAAAGCAGAAATCTGTATGGAACGAAGTTGTATGACAGCTGGTGGTGCATATATGCCGTTTAAAGAGTTAGCAACGATACAGATAAACAAAACACTAGCTTTGATATTGAAGTCAAAAGAAAGATTACATGGTGGCGAATCTGTTTATTGGCCTGGTGTTGACGATCTTATCAAAGTCATTACTAAAGTTGTTCCTCCTCATCCTATTATCAATACGGGTCCGAAGAACATCATAGAAGATTTGGAATT
>MDSV01119832.1_pt1 | contig 23870 bp, 20 predicted proteins | sample 810851 | NCBI WGS metagenome assembly MDSV01 (sample SAMN05326640, study PRJNA326480) | marine metagenome | isolation source: seawater | place: Atlantic Ocean: North East | collected 2012 | reverse complement strand
TATTTCTATATATAGACAACCAAAAAACCTAACTTATAATGAGATGCCAATTATACTTAAGTAAAATAAACAAAAGAATTATTAATTATGAAGAAACCATTCATAATGGTCACCTTAGGTCCCTCAACGGAAGATCTAGACTCATTAAAAAAACTCAAGACCCAATCAGTTGATTTTGTAAGAGCAAACTTATCTCATACGTCATTAGATGAACTCGAACACTTCATTTCCCTTGCTAAAACTTCAAATATTCCATTTGTTCTTGATACTGAGGGTAGTCAAGTAAGAACAGGCGTTAATAAGTATCAAAATGTAGAGTATTTTGAAGGAGAAGAAATACTTATACATGATGATGAAACGCTTTGTGATCAAAAGAATATAACACTCAGTCCGTCAGGAATATTGGAAAAACTTGATCCCGGAGATATGATTTATGTTGACTTCAATTCTGTTGCAATCTCCATCATTGGAAAATCATCAGATAACGACAGAGCATTGTTAGGCGTTGTGAAATCATCAGGAAGCACTGGGAGTAATAAAGGTGTTTTTATTGATTCACTAATGAATAAAGCTTTAGAGCTTGATGTAATAACTCATAAAGATAAAGAAGCCATCAAGCTTGGTATCAAAAATAATGTTCCAATGATCGCACTATCTTTTGTTAGAAAAGCCGATGATATAAAACAAGTCAGAGATATCACAGAAGGAAAAATGGAGATTATTTCTAAGATTGAATGCATTGATGCTATTGAGAATTTGGAAGAAATTATTGATGAAACAGATTATTTGTTAATTGATAGAGGCGATCTTAGTAAAGAAGTTGCCATGGAAAAAATACCAATGCTCCAGAAGACAATAATATCTGAAGCACTTAAAAAAGATAAGATTACTTTTGTTGCCACAAATCTTCTAGAATCAATGTTAGATAGTAAAATGCCTACAAGAGCAGAAGTTCATGATGTTTCACAGACCATAATATCTGGCGCGGGAGGATTAATTTTGGCTGCAGAAACAGCTATAGGAAATAACCCTTTCTTATGTGTCAACATGATAAAGAAAATAATTTGTGAAACGAGTGAATATGATCTCTCTGATCAGGATGGAATGCCAGCTGATATGTTGAAAGATAAAATGGTTGAGCAAGTATTGGAAAGATATAAAGTTGCTCCAGATCAGATTGAACCTCACGGTGGCAAACTAGTAGAGTCAATTATTCAAGATTCAGAAGCAGATTTATGTCAAAAAATTCCTAAAATTGAGATTAGCGAGAGATCACAAATGGATTTAGAACAGATTTGTCTTGGTTCATATAGCCCAATTGATGGTTTTATGGATAGTGAAAATCTTGATTCAGTTCTTAATAGCTTCAGTCTAACTAATGGATTATTTTGGCCATTGCCAATATTACTTGATATTGATCATGAGAAAGCTAAAGAAATCAGCAGTTACTCATCTGCTTACTTGATTGATCATAACGGAGAAATCAATGGAGTGATTGAAATTAGCGAGATCTACCCATTAGAAAAAGAAAAACTATGTCAGCAGTTATATAATTCATACAACAAGGATCATCCTGGTGTTAAACATGTTGAGCGAATGAAGAGTCATCTTGTCGCCGGAAAGGTAAGCCTAATCAAGAGAGTTCTAAATAAAAATTCTGGCTACACTATATCGCCAAGTCAATCTAGAAAGTTTTTTCAAAGCAAGAATTGGGAAACTATTATTGGTTTCCATACAAGAAATGTTATTCATAGGGCCCATGAGGATATTCAAATGAAGGCCATAGAGAGGCTGTCAGCCGATGGTTTATTTCTCCATCCAGTTATTGGAGAAAAAAAGAAAGGCGATTACTTGCCACAATCTATAATAAAGTCTTATAGATTTATGTCAGAGAAGATTTATCCAAAAGATAAGACTCTCTTTGGAACATTCTCTACATTTTCAAGATATGCAGGCTACAGAGAGCTTCTATTTACAGCAATCTGTAGGCAAAACTTTGGATGTACTCATTTCATTATTGGTAGAGACCACACTCAATCAGATAGTGACCAATCAAATTTAAATAGAGACTTGATGTTAGATTTGAAAGAACAAATGAAAATTAAATTGGAATTTTTTGAAAATATTAAATATTCAAAGTCAGTTGATTCTTATGTTGAAGTAGATACCGCTAACGATAATGACTTCGAAGAAATAAGCGGAACAGAGTCAAGAGAAATGATCAAATCTGGAGTGAGACCGCCCACTTGGTTCATGAGGGAGGAAATCTCGGATCTTCTCATAACTTCTGTCAATAACAATGAAAAGATCTTTGTGGAATAGATTTTATGATTGAGATTATTATTGATAAGTCATTAATCTTTTATAGAAAACTTTTTGAACTTATTTGTAAGTTTCGTATTTTTTTAAAAAAGCCAAGACCTATTAATGGGAAAATATTTTTATATCATGGTTTGACAGATAAAGATGATTTTTTCAAACATCTCAATGTCGGTAAGTTCGAGAGACATATAAAATTTCTATCGACTCACTATAAGCCAGTTCATCTGGATGACTTGACAAAAATGAATGATGATGAGAGGAAAAATGTTTTCTGTATAACTTTTGATGATGGCTATGAGTCTATTTACTCATTGGCATTCCCAATTCTTAAAAAATATAATGTACCTTTCACATTCTTCCTTATCACAGATACCATTAAGAATGGAGAGTTCATATGGAATGACCGCTTTGATAATGCAGTCAAAGGGATTGAAAAAAGAAACATTAGCCTCAAATTTTATGATGAAGCGATTGAAATGAAGACCACAGGGAATTATCGTCTCGGGCTCAAGTTGTCGATTTTGAAGAATAAACTCAAATTTCTTAGTTTTGAAGAAATTAATAACTATATAGAGACTATCAAGAGAGAATATGAACCTGTAGTCTCATATGGAAAATCAGATATGGTTATAACAACTGAAAAAATAAAAGAAATGACTAGTTCTGGCCTATGTAAAATAGGCTCACATACATGCAATCATGTTTCTCTAACAAGTATCCCACTAGAGGAGGTAGAAAATCAGGTAAGTAAATCACTTGAATGGCTCCAAGAAGAGGTTGGTTATGAAAATTATTTCTTTTGTTACCCCCATGGCCACTTTGATAATGAGGTAAGAGATATTATAAAGAAACATGGTTATATCGGTGCTGTTACGACTCAAAGAGGCAATAATTTAAGAATAGATGATGTTTATTTAATTAAGAGAAATCCCGTAAATATGGAAGATATCTCTCGATTTCGCATACTTCATGAACTCTAATGAGGATCGGACTAACAACAGGCCCGCTTCCTCATCATAGATTTTTCATACAACGATTTTATGAAGAGTTTAAGGAAGATCTAATATTTTCAATTACTCAGCTAAATACTAAGCGCAGTAAGAGCTCAAAAATATCAAATATGGTAAATAAGTCTCTTCAACATTTATCTGGATGGAATGCTACTCAATCATATTTACTCAGCAGAATTTATAAAAAAAAATCTAGAAGGCTTTTGGAAAGTGTAAATTTCCCTAGGGAAATAGATTTTGCTGTAGATGACATTAACTCTGATATTTCAGAAAAAAAAATAAGAGAAAGTAATATCGATATATTAGTTGTATTTGGTGGAAAAATTATCAAGAAGAATATACTTTGTTTACCAAAAAGAGAATCTTATACACTACATTTAGGATGGTGCCCAGATTATAGAGGATCTCATGGTCTCCACTGGGCAATTCATGATGAGAATTACAGTAAATTAGGATTATCCATTTTAACCCTCAGTGATCGTGTAGATGCTGGAGAAATCGTTCTCAGAAGGAAACTAGAGACTAAATCAGTCAAAGATGAATATGACCTTATGATATTAGCTCAGAAGCTTGCCATAGAGGAAAGTATTAAAGTTGTAAAGACTATAAAAGAAACTGGAAATCTCCCCTCCACAGAAATGCAAACTAAATCAGGCAATATTTTTCTCTCAAAAGACTTCACGCCAGAAATAAAGGGATGTATTAGAAGAAATATGAAGAAGATCAAATTGCTTGAGAATAGCCAATGATTTGGCTTTTGTTCAGAACTCACTCAATTAAGATTGACACAATTTTTTTAACTTGAAAGAAGAAAAACCAAAAATTGCAATGATCATTGGCTCTCTACTCAGATATGGGGGTACCGAGAAGCACTTTTTACAATTATTACAGGGACTAGGACAGGATTTTGAATTTACTGTCTATCATTTGAATCCAAAGACTGGAAAGGCTTATGATCTGATATCTAACTATTCTGCAGTAGTTGATCTAAATTTTAAAGGCACTTTTTCTGGTTTATTTTATTCAATAAATTCAGCTTTTAAGGGTCTAAGGAAACAAGCTCCAGATTTAATATATAGTACTAGTCTCATCGGCCTAATTTTGATTTTGCCTTACTCGGTTATATTTAGAGTTCCTATAATTTCAGCTAGAAGATCACTATATAGCAGCTCTATATTCACTTGGAGTAAGATGATTAAGAGGCTAATCTTTTGGATTAATAATATTGCATCTACAAAAATAATTGGCAACAGCGAGGCTGTTGAAAAGTTAACACTAAGTGAAGCTTTTTCTAAAAAAAAGTATCTAACAATTAAGAATGGTATTGATCTAAGAAACTTTAATAAGGCTGATGAGAGAAGAATCGAAAAATTTCGTGAGGAATTTCAACTCAGTACCAATGATTTTATTATAGGTTCAGTTGGAAATTACAGAAAGGTTAAAAATCATAGGCAAGTAATTGAGGCTGCTAAGATTATTTCAAGAGAAAATAATGCTATTAAATTTATTATTCTTGGCGATGGAACGGAACGTGATAATTTAGAAAATATGATAAGGCAGTATGGCTTGAAAGAATCTGTCACACTTACTGGCTATAGGTCTGATCTAATTGAAGCATTAGAGCTAATGGATATCTTCGTGATGACATCAATCTCAGAAGGCTCTCCAAATGCATTGATAGAAGCATTTGCAATGAAGAAATTAGTCATAGCCACCAATGTACCCAGTATTAATGAAATAATTAAACAAGGAGAAAATGGTTTTCTAGTAGAGCTATATGATAATTATGCTCTAGCTAATCAGATTCTGCGTATTTTTGAGGACTATGACAGCATGAAAATAATCAAAGAAGAGGCATTTAATACTGTTATAAAGGATTTTGATTTAGAAAATAATTTAGTCAAATTCAAAAATAGTTTTTATGATGTTATTGGCTAGAAAACATAGAATATTGAATCCTATATATATGTCTAATAGTAAAACCATTTTTATGAGATTTTCATGAAGAAACGCCTAACTTTGTTAACAAACTCAATTCCAGCTTATAGAGAAGAACTATTCGAAGTTCTCTCGCAAACATTTAAATTAGAGATATTTCTATCTCAACATGGAACAAAGGATAGAAATTGGGATAACGAATCTATTAGTAACGCAGATATTAGAATATTAAGGTTATTTAGGCTTCCTATTGGAGGGCTTAATATCTTTATACCCAAATTAATTCCAAATCTTCATTTGAGTAATTGCATTATTATTTCTGATTCGATGCAGATGATATTAACCTCACTTTTATTAGTTAATTCAAAATACATTAAGGGAAAACCGATTGTTTTATGGTCTTCATACTTTTCAAATAATTTCCATAGAGAATCATCAAATATTTTAAAAAAGCTTTTCGTTCGAATTTACGAGAAAGCTATTATTTATCTGGCAAAGAGGGCTGATGGAATACTTTGCTATAACGAATCAAGTAAGTCATTTTTGGTAAATAATAATATTGATGTAAATAAAATATTTGTTGGCACTCAAACAATGCATAAAAATATTCCAAGCGGGGGAGATCCTATTAAATTCAGAACTCTGATGAAAATTGATCGGGATGATGTGCTTATCGTAATTTGCAGTTATCTAACTTTTAGAAAAGGCTTGGATAGATGCATTGATGTAATTACTGAATTGAGAAAAACTAGATTATCTGGCTATCAAGTAATTATTGCTGGAACAGGACCCTATGAAAATGAGATATCTCAATTAGCTGATGAAATAGATAATGTTCATTTCTTGGGTTACGTTGATGGTGAGGATAGAGCGAACTTATTTGCTTCAGGAGATATATTTCTTGACCTCACAAGATTTGACCCTGGAGGATGGACTGTATTTGAGGCAGGAGTGAATTTGATGTCAGTGATTACAACTGAGAATAATGCGAATGGACTTTCTCATATTAAACATGGAGTCAATGGTTATCTAGTGGATGATGTTTATAATTCACGAAATATTGCCCTTATGATAATGGATTTAATAGATAATTCTGATAAAAGAAATCTATTTGGAGACTCTTTGAATGATGAGATTAAGAGATTACCTGTTGAGCTTGCAGTGAAGAATTTCAATACAGCAATCAATTTTGCCATCAATCAGAAAAGTTGATGAATATTACTATTTTTGAAACTTATACTGATGTTGTTCATGGGAACTCAAAAAATATTTTTTTGCTTGGAAAGGGTATGAGTTCTAGGGGGCATAATGTTTCATATTTGTTAAGTAATGATGGAAAACTTTCTAATTTTCTTCTAGATAGAGGACTTGATGTCAAAATAGAAAGATATCCAGATAATCTGAGTATATTTGGCCGTAAAATACTTAAACAGAACTTTTTCAAGATATTTATAAGTCTTTTGAGGTTCAATATAAGAATATATCAGGAGTTTAAGCAATTAAAACCAGATATAGTTCATTGTACAAGCACAAGATCAATTTTGTCTTGTGCCTTTGCATCAATTTTCTATGGCTCCAAATTAGTCTGGGTTATTCAGATGGAGCACTCCAATAAATTGCTAGATTTCTTGGCAACATTATTTTCAAGTCGAATCATCTTTATTGCTAAATCTCTTTTTGATAAAAAGTCGTTCACTCTTAGAAAGCTAATGAAGAAAAAGTCAGTTGTGATTCCTATTGGTATTGATCTTGATGGCGATAGTCAAAAAAAAATCTACTCAGAAATAAAAGAAAGGGGTTTAAATCTCTTATGTGTTGCATCATTAGTTCCGAATAAGGGTATTCATCTTTTAGTGGATGCAATGAGTGAGTTAATCAAGAAAAATTATAATGTTAACTGTACATTTGTAGGTCAAGAGGTTTCCGAACACCAAGGATATTTGAGAAGTATCAAGAGACAAATTAATGAAAATAAATTAACAAAAAGGATCGTATTTCATGGTTGGACATCAGATGTTAAGACCCTGCTGTTAAAGAATGACGTATTTATTTTGCCATCAATTTCTGAGGGATTGAGCAGAGCAATTCTAGAAGCAATGTATGTCGGGATGCCTGTAATAGCATATGATACGGGTGCTCTTTCCGAGATTATTGATGAAAATGTAGGAAAGCTCATGAAAAAAGATGATCATAATTCAATATCCGAAGCAGTTAAGATCTATCTAAATAATGAAAACTTAATTAAAATACACGGTCAAGAAGCAAGAAAAAGAGTTGAGAGTCAATATACTCTTTCAGAGTACCTTGAGAATATGAATCAATTTTATGAGTCTTGTCTAGGGAGTCACAAACGATAATGGAATTATTCAAGAGAAAGAAGAAGATCATTGGGTATACCTCAGGTGTGTATGATTTATTTCATATAGGCCATCTTAATATTTTAGAAAATGCCAAATCTCTATGCGACAAACTAATTGTTGGCGTTACAACTGATGAGCTGGTCAAAGATTATAAGGGCAAAACTACAGTTATTCCATTCTCAGAGAGAATTAGGATTGTGAGAAGCATTAAACATGTTGACGGTGTAGTGCCTCAAAATTCAATGGATAAGATGGATATGTGGAGGAGAGTGAAGTTTGACATGATGTTTGTTGGCGATGATTGGTATCAAACTGATAAGTGGGAATCACTTGAAGAGAAATTCAAATTAAAGGATGTGAAAATAATATATTTTCCATACACAAAGACGACTTCTTCCACAATTATCAATTCAATTATTACCGATAGAATTTCCTCAGATCAAGAAGATTAAATGTGCGGCCTCCTGTATACAAATATTAATTTTGAAGAAAAGGAGTTTCTTGGGGCTCTTGATTTGATGAGTCACAGAGGTCCTGATGCATCTGGTCATTACTTTCAAAACCAACATAAATTTGGCCATAATAGATTGAAGATTTTAGATTTAAATGATGCAAGCAATCAACCTTTTTTTTCAGAAGACAATAGATATTTGATTATTTTCAATGGAGAAATCTTTAATTTTAAAGAATTAGCTGAGGAGTATGACCTTAATCTCAAAACAACCTCTGATACTGAGGTTCTTTTGAGACTGTTTATCAAATTTGGTGAGAATATGCTTCAAAAATTGAATGGCATGTTCGCATTTGTAATTTATGATCGTAATACTGATGAATTATTTGTTGCAAGAGATAGGTTAGGTATTAAGCCTTTATATATTCATCAGAGCGGCAATAAAGTTATTATTTCTTCTGAAATTAATGCAATTGTTCACTTGAAGGATGATAATAAAATGGATGATATTGGAAGAAGACAGTATCTGAAGTTGAGAACGTTTTTCAATAACAGAACAATCTATGAAGGCGTTAAATTTTTCCCTGCTGGTCACTATATGAAGCAAGGCAAAATGAAAAAATACTGGGAGTATCCAGAGATAGAGCAGGAGCCACCATCAATTGATGAATTGCATGACTTGGTTACTACAGCAGTTACAAGATGGAAAATAGCAGATGTTTCTGTCGGTTCATTTCTTTCGGGCGGCCTAGATTCAACAATTGTTACAGCGCTTTCAAATACAGAGCATAGCTGGACATCTGGCTTTAAGAGTATGAATGAATTTAAGTGGGGGAGATTGGCATCTGAACATATAAAAACACAGCATCATGAGCTTGAGGTAGACAAGGATCTTTTTAGGGATACTTTGGACTCTATGATTGCAATAAGGAAGGAGCCATTATCTGTTCCAAATGAAGTCATGCTATATCTAATGTCAAAGCAAGCATCTGAATACAATACTGTGATAATGGCTGGTGAAGGAGCAGATGAACTCTTTTTTGGCTATGATAGAATTTTTAGGTGGGCATCTTCAGCCAAAGAATGGAATCTTGAAGAATTTACAAGGCATTATGCTTATGGGGCTCAAGATGATTATGAAATAATCGATGAAATTATTTCACCATTTGTGAAGAAATTTAAGAAGCCTATAAGGGTAGTTTCTGCTTTCTTTCAAACAGATCATCTTCATGGTTTACTAAGAAGATTGGATAATTCAACAATGCTTGCTTCTATAGAAGCAAGAGTACCATTTGTTGATCATACTCTCATTGAGAGGCTTGCTGGAGTTTCATTTGATTGGAAAATGCAGAATGGGATCGTCAAATATCCTCTAAAAGAAGCATTTCATTCAGTTATTCCTCAGCAAATTATCGATAGGAAAAAGGTTGGTTTTCCGGTCCCACTTGAATTGATAGAATTTAATGAAAGTAATAGTAACTCAAATCATTATGATAATTGGCTACAATATAACCTGGAGAGACTCTTCTCATCTTGATTCATATTGAGATCAGAAGAATATCTAATGGACTCCAAAAAAGAAAATAGCTTCATTAATATCATCACAGATTCTTTTAGTGCCTATAAGTTTGTAGAGCCTCATGTAAGGCATATTGATAAAAAGACTGGCAATAAAGGATATGTGGCATGTAACTTCGATTCTTTTGATGACGCAAAATCATTTCAGATTACTCATAATCCCATTGATATAAAGATCGAAAGAGAAATAAAACTATTTAGAGATTTGTTGGCTTTAGTGAAGCTGATAATTTTTTTCTTGAAAAATAACTTTTCTATTATTCATACACATAATGCAAAGGCAGGAATCATTGCTAGGTTGGCTGCAAAAATGAGTGGAGCGAATAACATAATACATACAACGTATGACTATGGTTTTATAAATCTAGAAAAAAATCGATTTAAGAGACTCTTATTTATCTTTATTGAAAGATTATGTGGAAAATTTACTGATAAATTGATTGTCGTTAGTGATACAACAAAAGCAGATGCTATAAGATATAGAATTATAGATGAGGGACGGATTATAATTATTCCAGAAGTGCCTTCAATTGAAGAATTTAATAATGATAGGGTAAATGATGAGCGAAAAAAGTACATTGCTGAAAAATACACTATAGAAAAGCATAAGGAAGAGGTTCTAATAGGAACAGTTGCTAGATTAGTTCCTCATAAAGGTGTAGATACTTTGATAGAATCGGCGTCTATCCTGGCTAAAAAGGGGTTGCCTGTAAGATTTTTAATCGTTGGTGGAGGGCCCGAAGAAGAAAATCTAAAAGAATTGGCTAAAGAGAAGAGAGTTTCTGAACTCATAACATTTACAGGCTTCATAGAAGATCAGAGTGAGATGATCTATTTGTTTAGCCACATGGATATTTTTTGGTTAGCTACAAAAAGTGAAGGACAAGGATTAGTATATTCAGAAGCCCAACTTATGGATATCCCTGTAATCGGAAGCGATATTGATCCATGCAGACAGATGATTGGAGAGGGTGGATTATTATGTGATCCAACTAGCCCTGAAGAGTTCTCATCCAATGCTCAAGAAATAATTGAATCTGAGTCGATAAGAGCAAATCTAATCAAGAAGGGGAAAAGCCATGCTTTGTCTATCTCTGCTAGTACCTTGGATGATAAATTAAAGGTTTATGAACATTTTTGGCTTTAGATTCGAGAACCTTGTAAAAAGCATATGCTGAATATCATAAACATTCTCTTTATTATATTTTTGACATTTTTAGTTCTGTATAAGGAGAAGTATTTCTTATTGGCTATTCTTTATTCTTTATTTATTCCTCATGATTTTGTTTATGAGAACTTAGCTTCAGGTATGGAATTTATACTTTTGGCATACTTTTTCATTCTATTTCTTTTTACAAGATTCTACTCTGGCTTAAGCTTTAGAATAGATAGCTTTGCTCAGCTTACTTTATTGATGGCCCTAATTATGTCTCTTTATGCTTGTGTTACAGCATTAAGAATAGGAGAGTTGAACCCTACTTTGGTTTTTTATTCCATTGGATATTTTTGTTTCCCTTTTATCTATTTGATGCTTCTAAATACAATCGATAGACATAATCTGGATGATAAAAAAATCATTCTTTTCTCCATTATGATATTGGCCATTATAACTGCTGCTCTAGCAGGTCCAGCACTAGAGTTTTTATTCTTTGAGTCATCTGGTGAAGCAAATGCTTTTTTCCTTTTAGAGCAAGGTGGCGGATACATTTGGTTAGGAGGAATTAATGCAAGGTCAAGACTCTTAGGAGTATGCATATTATTTTTGTTTACAGTTCTCGCTCATAGAGTTGAATTTAAGAGGATATTATTAATGGTCCCTATTCTGATACCAAGTTTCTTTATTTTGATTTCCTATACGAGCAGAAGCGCGGTATTAGCTCTGATACTATCGATCGTTTCTTTCTTTGTAGTCAATATATTTTCTAATAAGAATAGTGGATATGAAAGATTCAAATACATAATGTTCACAATTATTACAGGGTCAGCTCTGGTATCAATTGTACTTTTAAATCAAAATTTCATTGATAAGGTGCTTGTACTCTTCATACCACAGGTAGGAACCGAGTTTGCTTTTGTTCGATATGAAATAATAAATGAAGTACTAAAATCTGCTCAAGACACTCTGTTCCTAGGAAATGGTTTTTTGCATAATAACTTAGATCCCAATGCTTATGAAAGTAGCATTTTATCTACTGGAAAAAGAGCTCACAACCTGGTTGCGGCACTAATATTAGATACTGGAGTATTTGGTTTGACAATATTTTCTCTAGTGCTTATCTCAATGTTCAGAATATTTAATAGATATAGGTCTAGTTTTCTTCGTAATTCATTTTATTTAAGTATTGTCTTTCCTCAGATAGTCTATTTTGTTACATCTTCATTATTTACTGACTCAGTTATCTTTAGACCAAGGGCCACTATTTTTCTCCTAATCTTCTTGGCTGTATTAAGTAATTTGAACTATAAAAACATAATCAGAAAACCTATTGAGAATGCATAAAGATTTCTTCAAAAGAAGTTTCGATATATCCTTTTCTTTGATTATCCTACTGACTTTATTGCCACTATTTTTTATGGTTTCAATAATGATAGCCTTAAGGGATGGTTTGCCAGTTTTATTTCTACAGGAAAGGATAGGAAAAGACGGTATTCCATTTAAACTGATTAAGTTTAGGTCTATGTCAACCGAGTCTGATCAAGATACAAGAAAGTTTTCTCCTGGAGAACGCAATAGAGTAACAAAACTTGGATCCATCCTAAGAAAATATAAGATTGATGAATTACCACAATTCTTAAATGTTCTAAAAGGTGATATTTCAGTTGTAGGTCCAAGACCTGAGGTAGGAACATGGGTTGAAAAGTTTCCAGAAGAATTTGCTAAAATACATACTATAAAACCCGGGGTAACAGACTATGCTTCGATAAAATTTAGGAATGAGGAATTAATTCTAGCTGAAGTGGATGATCCTCTGAAAGAATATAATGACAATATCCTCCCTATGAAGATGGCGATAAATTTAGAATACATCGATAAACATTCCTTTTACCTTGATTTTATTATTGTGATTAAGACATTTTTCTCAATTTTATGGAATACAAAGAAATGAAAATTCCGTTTTCAAAAGTCGACTGTTCAGGCAATGAGCAAGAATATATTAATGAAGTAATCAAAAGTGGCTGGTTGACAACTGGTGTTAAATCTAAAGAATTTGAAAATAAATTTTCAGAAATTGTGGGAGCAAAACATGCATTAGCGGTTAACTCTTGTACTGCTGGTCTTCATTTGGCATTGGATGCTCTTGGAATAAAATCAGGTGACAAAGTTTTTGTTCCGTCATTAACGTTTGCTGCAAGTGCCGAAGTTATAACTTATTTTAATGCAATACCTATTTTTCTTGATATTGATTATTCAACAGGTCTTATCTCCCCTCATATTCTTGAGTCAGCTCTAGAGGAGCATCCCGATGTGAAAGCTTTAATAATTGTTCATTACGCAGGTCAATCTGCCCAAATGTTTAGCGATTCAAACTCAAAAGGTGTTATTGAAATTTGCAAGGAAGCCAATATTCCTATTGTAGAGGATGCAGCACATGCTTTCCCATCTAGATGTGGCAATCAATATGTAGGAGCTATAGGTGATATAACTTGTTTTAGTTTCTATGCAAACAAGACTATAACAACTGGGGAAGGAGGTATGATCACAACTGATCATGATGGGATAGCTGAACGTATCAAAAATATGAGATTACATGGTATTAACAGGGATGCTTGGAACAGATTTACCAGTGATCCTAGGTCATGGGAGTATGATATTGTTGATGCAGGTTATAAATATAATATCTCAGACTTGGCGTCAGCTATTGGTTTAGCTCAATTGGAACGATTCCATGAAATGAGAGATGCCAGACAAAAAATTGCAGAATTTTATCTGGATCAATTTAAGGGATTGGCTTCTATTGACACACCTTTAGTCAGGGAGTCTAAAGAAAACCACTCTTGGCATATTTTTCACTTAATTTTAAATGAAGAATCCAAGGTTAGCAGAGAAGATTTATTTGATCTCCTTGAGAAGAAAGGAATTGGTTTTTCAGTTCATTATAAGCCTCTACACAGAATGACATACTATAAAGATACTTATAACTTGAGTGAAAAAAGCTTTCCAAATACAGAGAAGTTCTGGCAAGGGTGTTTCTCTATACCAATTTATCCTAAATTGACCCTAAATGAGCAGAAATATATAGCAGAATCAATTAAAGAAATTCTTAAATAAGTTATCAATGACCATCTTTAATAAGTTAAAAAATTCTTTAGTTGAACATCTTTTGTCTCTATCTAGGAGTGCAAAGACATCAATTGCTTGTTCGATAGATTACCTTCTTCTTACCTTAAGTTTCTGGATATCATTATCAATTCGAATTAATGATTTTTTTATACCCACTTCTCAAACACTTTATCTAATAATTTTAGCGCCACTACTTGGCCTGCCAGTACTATACTCTTTCGGGCTTTATCGCTCTGTCATTAGGTACTCTAGTTATAGAAGTACCATTACTATAATATTTGCTATTTCAATCTATAGTATCTTTTGGTTTATCACGGTTATTGCCTCTGGAGTTGTAATAAAGCCAATTGATTTCTTAATTATAAATTTTTTGGTTTCTATATTTTTGATTATTGGCATTAGACTTGTTGCACAAAAAATATTCATTAAGAGGATGGATAATCTAAGAAATATACTCATATATGGCGCTGGCACTGCTGGATTGCAGATTGCAACAGCTATGAGACTTAATCCAAGCTTTAATATTATTGGATTTGTTGATGATGACACAAAGAAGGCAGGTTCATTTTTGAACGATTTAACTGTTTTTCATTCTTCAAAACTTGGTCAGATTATAGAAAAAAAGTCTATAGATGAGATTTTCATAACTATTCCCTCATTGTCTAAATCAGAAAAAGCTAAGTTACTTAATGCGATTAAAGAATTATCTGTAGTGATAAGAATTCTCCCGGGCTTGAGTGATATTGCTGATGGAAAGCTATCATTCTCAGACTTAAAAAAGGTGCGAGTTGAGGATTTACTTAAAAGGCAAATAAGGGAGCCAGACCATAAGTTGATAGAAAGAAAAGTTCATCAAAAAAATATTTTAGTTACAGGGGCTGGAGGATCAATTGGTTCGGAGTTGTGCAGACAAATAATCGCTTATAAGCCAAAAAAGCTGATACTTTTGGATATCAGCGAATACGCCTTATATACAATTGAGAATGATATCCTAAACAATGAGCCTGATTCTAAAATAGTTTCAAAACTATGTGATGTAGCAGACCAGTCTCAAGTTAAGAAAATTATCGAAGAGGAAGACCTAGATATTATTTTTCATGCTGCAGCATATAAGCACGTACCCTTGGTAGAAAAAAATATAATACCTTCTATAAAAACAAACATCATAGGTTCATATAGATGTATTGAGGCAGCGATTGAATCAAAAGTAAGTGATTTTATCTTTATTTCTACTGATAAAGCGGTTAGACCAACAAATATAATGGGAGCAACAAAACGCTTCTCAGAGTTATTACTACAAAAAATGAGCCTCAAGCACCAGGGCACTAAATTAAGTATTGTTAGATTTGGTAATGTTCTGGGTTCCTCTGGCTCTGTTGTTCCACTTTTTAATAAGCAAATAAAGAACGGAGGGCCAATCACATTGACTGATGACTCAGTCGTTAGATATTTTATGACAATTATGGAAGCATCTCAGCTTGTTATTCAAGCGTCTTCAATAGATTCAGAGGGAGGTATATTTGTTTTGGATATGGGTGAGCCAATTAGAATTTATGATCTAGCTTACGATATGATTAAATTAGCTGGTATGGAAATATTAAATAATGACAATCCTAATGGTGATATAGAAATCAAAATCACTGGCCTTAGAAGTGGCGAGAAGCTCTATGAAGAATTATCACATAGTCATGTACTTGAGAAAACTTCACATCCAATGATAAGTAAGGCAGAAGAGAGTATTAATGTGGATGATATTCAAAAATTTCTTGATCTAATTTTGGTTGGATTAAAAGAGAATGATGAGGAAGGCTTGATCAAAATTCTTGCTTTGGCACCCCTTGAATATAAGAAGCAATAATTCCAATATAAGTATCATTAAATTATAACCCAAGTAATAGATGCTAGAATTGCATAAAAAAATGATGGTTTCTTAGCTTATTTCTTTATCTTCTTAGTGTAAAAATGAAGCACATAACAAAAATATTATTAGATCTCAGATCAAGTCAACTTAATAAGAGATTGGGCGATCTGCATCCAGAAGAGATAATGAAAATTATCTATCAAAGGGCTAGAAACCCCCTTATCTCAACTAGTTTTGGAAAATATAGCGAGGCACTACTCTCATTAGTGCCTAAGTCAGCGCCAGATATTCCAATTTTGTGGGTAAATTCAGGATTCAATACAGAAAGCACTATAAATTTTTCACAAAAAATGAAAGAAAAATATCAATTAAATTTGATAGAAGTAAATCCAAAAATCTCTCTAAGTGAATTTAAAAAGAAATATGATACTTTTCCAGAATATGGGTCCAAGGAAAGTGAGGAACTATGTAAAATTATAAAGCTAGAACCTTTCAAGAATTTTTTATCTGAGTTCAAGCCTGATTTTTGGTTCACCGGAATTAGAAATGATGAAACAAATTATCGAAGTAATCTCGGTACATCGTCTATTTTTGCTACTAGCATTCTGAGGATAGCACCATTCATTACTTATTCTGATGTTGCAATGAGACGCTTTATGTTTCAGAATGATCTCGAAATAATGTTGGACTACTATGATCCATGTAGGCCAGAAAATAAAGAATGTGGGATACAAGTAATAGAGAAAATATAAATTATTATGGAAATAGAATCAGTTCAAGAATATTGGCAGGGAAAAAATATACCTCAGCAGTGGTATTCCTCAAAGGATAAATTATCAGTGCAATGGTTTAATGAGCTTTCTAGGAAAAGGTTTGAAGAATATTATGCCTACTTGTCAATAGATGCAGAATTTGCACATCATTCAGGTGAGAAAGTACTTGAAGTAGGCACAGGAATTGGAACCGACCTAGTTGAATATGCAAAGAGTGGAGCAATAGTATCAGGTATTGACCTCGGTAGCGACCAGGTTGAATTAACTAAGCTTAATTTCAATATTAGAAATATTGGCTATGATACTATCGTTCAAGCTAGTGCCGAAGAATTACCATTTGAAAATGGGTCATTCGACTTAGTTTATTCTTTTGGCGTGCTCCACCATACGCCAGATACACACAAAGCTGTTAGTGAAGTCCATAGAGTCTTAAAAGATGATGGACAAGCGATCGTTATGCTCTATGCAAGAGGGTGGAAGCACTACCTTAAAAGATGTTTTGTCCATGGAATCATATTAGGAAAGATATTTAAATATAAGTTTAACTGGCAGAAACTTTATAACGATGTATCGGAGGTTCATGGGGGTTCACCAAAAACTGATATATATACAAAATCTCAGGTAAAAGAATTATTTAAGGATTATTCATACCTTGAAATAAGAAAAAGAAGGGTCGGTGAATTCTTTGAATATAGACCATATAATTCTAAAAAACTACCTACCTTTTTTCTGAATCTAATTAATTTGCTCGGTTTGGAATCAATCTTGGGAGAAAATTGGCTCATAAAAGCTTATAAATCACCTAAGCCTGAGACAAGGAGTGTCTTCGGGGTAATCTTTAAGAATTACTAATTAAGCAGACTATCTACCAATACAAAAATAATTAAAGCCTTCATCCGTCAAAGCCTCCTTCTCATAGACATTTCTTAAGTCAATAAAGGTATTTCCTCGCATAATTTCTTTTATATTCTTAAGGTTAAGCCCCCTATATTGGTTCCATTCCGTCATAATTATCAATGCATCAGCTTCTCTAATCGTTTCATTAATAGAGTTTGAAAATTGTACTTTTTCAGGAAGTAGTTTTTTTGCCTCATCAATGCCTGCTGGGTCATGTGCAATTACATCAGCATCTTGCTCAATGAGGCTTGGAATAATTGACAAGCTTGGCGAATCTCTCATATCATCTGTCTCAGGTTTAAAAGTAAGCCCAAGGACAGCAATACGCTTGCCAGAGATTGAACCACCTAATGCATCTTTTATTTTTTCAATCATTCTTAGTTTTTGAGCATTATTTACATCAACCACCGAGTTAATGATTTTACTGGTCGCGCCATAGTCTTCTGCCATCTTAATTAGAGCTAGTGTGTCCTTCGGGAAGCATGACCCTCCATAGCCTGGACCTACATGTAAGAACTTATTTCCAATTCTTTTGTCTAGCCCCATGCCTTTAGCTACACCATGGATATCTGCCCCGGTTTTCTCAGCAAGCAAGCTAAGCTCATTTATAAAACTTATTTTTGTCGCTAAAAATGCATTCGAAGCATATTTTATTAACTCAGCTGTTTCTAGACTTGTAGTAATAATCGGAGTTTCAATTAAATTTAAAGGCCTATATAGTTCTTTGAGTAGCTTCTCAGATGCTTCACCTTCAACTCCTAAAACGATTCTATCTGGACGCATGAAATCCTCAATCGCTGAGCCCTCTCTCAGAAATTCTGGATTAGATGCAACCTCAATACTTGCTCTCGGATTTATCTTAGTAATAATCTCTTTTACTTTTCTTGCAGTACCGATTGGTACTGTAGATTTATTTACAACAACTAAGTCACCCTGTATTAATTTAGCAATCTCTTCTGCAACTTCGTAAACGTATTTAAGATCTGCATGACCATCACCTCTTCGAGTTGGTGTTCCAACTGCTATAAAAACTAAATCAGCATCATTTAAAACATCATCAAGACTCTCATGAAATGAGAGACAATTATTTTTCAGATTACGATTTACGAGTTCCTGAAGACCGGGTTCATATATAGGTATATCCCCTTTTCTTAATTGATTAATCTTCTCTAAATCATTATCTACGCAATGAACATTAGCCCCAAATTCAGCGAAGCATGCTCCAGAGACAAGCCCGACATATCCAGATCCAATTATTACAACATTCATCGTTACATTTTAGCTATTTGAATTTGAGTTTAGTCTAAACTTACCTAGAAATCTTTTTTTTAGATAGTTTTAAAAACATCTCAGATATCTCTTCATTACATGAAACTATGAAGTATGGATTAAGAAAACTCTCTTTCTTATTATACAGCAGCTGATTGTTGTCAATATTAGTAATATGGCCTCCAGCAAATTTTACAATTGCTTCTCCTGCAGCTATATCCCACTCTGAAGTCAAACCAAACCTTGGGTAAATATCAGCTTCTCCTGAAGCAATCAAACAAAATTTTAGGGAGCTACCTCTACTTACTAGATTAAAGTTATCTATTTCATTAAGTAAGACTTGAAGTTCTTCATTTACGTGCGATCGACTAGTCACTATGCTTAAAGAATCCCAAGAACCTTTTGAAACATTTAGTTGTTTAATATTTTTTCCATCTGATGAGTAAAAGGAACCATATTTTCGTGATCCCCAATAACTTTCATTTGTTGCAGGCACAAAAATTACACCTAATATTGGGGTATTATTCTCGATTAGAGCAATGTTGACTGTGAATTCGCCATTTCTTTTTAAGAATTCTTTTGTACCATCCAGCGGATCAACCAACCAATAAGTTTCCCATTTTGATCTTTCGTCAAAGTCAATATACGAAGATTCCTCTGATAATATAGGAATCTCAGGGGTAAGATTCATAAGACTATTTACAATTGTGTTATGAGATGCAATATCAGCCTGAGTAAGCGGCGAATCATCATCTTTTACATCTATTTCAATATTGGATTGATTATATATATCGAGTATTGAGACACCTGCTTTTTTAGAAATTAATATAACTTCCTTAATCAGTTTTTTATTTATATTTATCATGTAATTCTGAATTATAAGTTTATTAGTTAATTTATGAGAGACATTAATTTATCTTTTTTTCTAATAAAGGGTAAAAAAATGCTTGCAAAATAGCACCCTAATTGGTGAAAATGTAATTCTCTTGTCCTTAGACATGGGATAAATCAATCAATCCTTCTCCACTTAACAGCCAAAACTAAATTAAATCAGAAAACTTATGCAAATAATTCACACTACAGATGGTACTTTTGAGGAAGATGTTATAAATTCTGAGACTCCAGTTTTAGTTGATTTTTGGGCTGAGTGGTGTGGTCCCTGTAAAATGATAGGACCCATTTTAGAAGAACTTGCAAAGGACCTAGGCGATAAATTAAAAATTGCTAAGATTGATGTAGATAATAATAATCAGACTGCAATGAAATATGCTATCAGAAGTATACCGACACTAATAATTGTCAATAACGGATCTGTTCAAGCACAGCATATTGGCGCTGCATCAAAAGGACAAATCCAAGAATTTATTAATAATAATATTTAGATATGCCAGCAAACGGAAAAAATAGAAGAAAAAGAGGTCCAAGACATAAGAAAAGTTTTCAGGATAGGGCGGCAACCTTCACATCAGAAGATGTGATATCTAAATCTGAGTTAGAGGGCGATGATGTATTAAGCCTTCCCGAGCTTAGAACAAAGTCTATTATAGAAATTCAAGAAACTGCTGAGGAAATGGGAATTGAAAATATATCAAGAGCCAGGAAGCAAGATATAACCTTTTCTATACTAAAAGCACATGCAGAAGAGGATAAAAGGATTTTTGGTGAAGGTGTTTTAGAAATCTTACAGGATGGTTTCGGATTCTTACGATCAGCGGATACATCATATATTGCAGGGCCTGATGATGTCTATGTTTCACCAACTCAGATTAGGAAGTTCAATGTAAGGACTGGCGATACAATATCTGGGTCTGTAAGACCTCCTAAGGATAATGAAAGATATTTTGCTCTTCTCAAAGTTTCAGAAATTAATTTTGAGGATCCAGAGAATGTTAGAACAAAGGCATTATTTGAAAATTTAACCCCTTATTTCCCTGAAGAGAGATTCAAGCTAGAACAAGGCACAGGTAGTGTTGAGGACTTGACAGCAAGAATTATTGATCTTGCATCTCCTATAGGAAGGGGGCAAAGGGGTTTAATTGTTTCACCTCCAAAAGCTGGTAAGACTATTCTGCTTCAAAATATCGCATCATCAATTACTACAAATTATCCAGATGTTCATCTAATTGTGCTATTAATTGACGAAAGGCCAGAGGAAGTCACAGATATGATCAGGACTGTCAGGGGTGAAGTTGTTTCAAGCACATTTGATGAACCAGCATCTAGGCATGTTCAAGTTGCAGACATGGTTTTAGAGAAAGCCAAAAGACTGTCTGAACATAAAAAAGATGTAGTAATCTTATTGGATTCCATAACAAGGCTAGCGAGAGCTTACAACACTGTTGCGCCAGCATCAGGTAAAGTTTTAACTGGAGGAGTAGATGCAAATGCACTTCAGAAACCAAAACGATTTTTCGGAGCTGCAAGAAACTTAGAAGAGGGAGGTAGCTTAACAATAATTGCTACAGCACTTGTAGATACAGGATCTAGAATGGATGAGGTCATTTTTGAGGAGTTTAAAGGTACTGGAAATATGGAAATTGCACTTGATAGGAGGATTGCTGATAAGAGAGTTTATCCGGCAGTGCATATTAATAAATCAGGCACTAGACGAGAAGACCTTCTTTTGGATCCAGAGGAACTTCAGAAGATGTGGGTTCTCAGGAAAGTTGTCCATGATATGGATGAGATTGCAGCAGTTGAGTTTCTGCTTAATAAGATGAAAGACACAAAAACCAATAGTGCATTTTTTGAATCAATGAAGAAATAAAGTTATTTCATAACTCTATAACCAATATCTTTTCTATAATATTTCCCATTCCAGTCTATCTGCTTTACAGCAGAGTAGGCATTCTCATTAGACTGATTTAAGTCATCACCAAGAGCAGTTACACATAAAACTCTGCCACCATTAGTAAGAATATCGTTATTTTCTAATCGCGTACCAGAGTGAAAGACTTTAGTATTATCTTTATAGGAGAATGAATCGAGCCCAGAGATTTTTTTGCCAGTTTCATAGGATTCCGGATAACCACTACTGGACATTACGATACCCATAGCTGACCTCCGATCCCACTCAACTTTATAATCACTAATACTTCCAGAGAAGCAAGTTTGAATCATCTCTATAAGATCTGACTTCAGCCTTAACATTATTGGTTGTGTTTCGGGATCTCCAAATCTGCAGTTATACTCTAACACCTTTAGATTGAGGCTAGAGTCAATCATAAGGCCAGCATACAAAAACCCTCTGAAACCAATTCCATCTTCAGAAAGCCCTTTTACTGTTGGCTCAATAACTTCTTTCTTTATTTTATTATCTAATTCATTATCTACAAATGGAACAGGTGAATATGCACCCATTCCACCAGTATTAAGCCCTACATCACCTTCTCCAATCGTTTTATGATCCTGAGATGTCGCAAGAGGTAAATATTCACTTCCATTTACCATCACTATGTAACTGAGCTCCTGGCCTATGAGAAAGTCCTCAATGATGATCTTTTTGCTGGCATCCCCAAATTTTTTTCCACCGATAAAAGCATCAATAGTTTTTTCAGCAGTTTCAAAGTCATCTATGATAACAACACCTTTTCCAGCTGCTAGGCCATCAGCTTTTATGACTTGAGGTAGACTGTTTTCTTTAATGTATTTCTTAGCTTGATCTGCATCAGTGAAGCTCTCATAGCTAGCTGTTGGGATATTATGTTTCTTCATAAAAGACTTAGCAAAATCTTTTGAGCCTTCGAGTTGTGCGCCTGCAGAGCTAGGCCCAAAACATTTAATTTCGGCTTTAGCGAAAGCATCACTAATTCCATTCACCAAGGGATCTTCAGGGCCAATAATTACAAGATCAATGTTTTCTTTTTTTGAAAAAGATACCAGAGCATCGATATCAGAAGCACTTATTTCTATATTTTTAGCTTTTCTTTCAAGTGTCGTCCCAGCATTACCTGGAGCTACGAAAACCTTTTCAACAAGATCAGATTGAGATGCCTTCCATGTAAAAGCATGTTCCCTTCCGCCATTACCAACAATTAGAACATTAATCATCATCAATGCCTAAAATGTCTCATTCGTGTCAGAACCATTGCAATATTATTTTTGTTTGCTTCCTCAATGACTTCATTATCTCTTATTGATCCACCTGGCTGAATGATGCATGAGATTCCGTTATGAGATGCCATTTCAATGCTGTCACTGAATGGAAAGAAGCCATCTGATGCCATAACAGAGCCTTTTGTATCTAGGTCAGCAGCTTCTGCTTTCAGGCTAGCAATTTTAGCACTATTTACACGGCTCATTTGCCCTGCACCTATTCCAATGGTCCTCTGATCTTTTGCAAAGATAATTGCGTTCGATTTAACATATTTACAGACTTTCCATGCAAAAAGTAAATCTAGAATTTGATCATTGTTTGGCTTCCTATCAGTCACATACTCTAAATCATCTTTATCTATGATTTTCCAGTCATCTTCTTGGACTAAAAATCCCCCATCTATTGCTTGGATAGAGAAGGGCATTGAATTTTTTTCAAATTTCTTCTTTGATATTACTCTAATATTCTTCTTCTCTTTTAAAACATTGAGAGCATCTTCTGAGAAATCAGGAGCAATGAGAACCTCAACAAATTGATTTTCTATTACATTAGATGCAAGTGACTTATCCACGGGTCCATTGACAGCTATCACACCACCAAATGCAGACTCAGGATCTGTTTCAAAAGATTTTTCATACGCATTATTTAGGTCAACTCCAATTGCAACGCCACACGGATTAACATGTTTCACAATTACACAAGCCGGATCATCAAATTCCATCACACAATTCATGGCAGTATCAGCATCCAGGAAGTTGTTATATGAGAGTTCTTTGCCTTGATGTATTTTAGCATTCGCTAAACTACCATTTTTCTTATTAGAAATGTATAGACCAGCACTCTGATGAGGATTTTCCCCATATCTCAAAGAAGAGATTTTCTTGAGACCGAGCGGGATCTCTTCTGCAATTAATTCTTCATCAATCTTTGATGAAAGATAGTTATGGATTGCAGAATCATACATCGCTGTTCTTCTAAATGCTTTTATAGCCAAGCCTCTTCTGGAAGTTTCTGATATTGAGCAATCATTTTT
>MDSV01025967.1_pt1 | contig 23883 bp, 32 predicted proteins | sample 810851 | NCBI WGS metagenome assembly MDSV01 (sample SAMN05326640, study PRJNA326480) | marine metagenome | isolation source: seawater | place: Atlantic Ocean: North East | collected 2012 | reverse complement strand
AGTTACAAAAACCGGGAAACAAGTTGTATCCGAAGTTTCATCCGCAGTTGTTAGCTGTATTCCTGTCAACCCAGATGCTGAACCAGTGAAAGATGTTGCCGCTAAGTTGCCAGTTGATGAGTTGTACTGCAAACTTCCAAAATCAACTTTTGGGGGAACAGTCCCTCCGTCAGTTACAAACACCGGGAAGCACGTTGTGTCGGTCGATTCGTCTGCAACCGTTATCTGAGTCGCAGTTCCACTACTCCCGCCGCCGATCTCTTTTACAGACCCCCCATCATTCAAGTATAGTTTTTGCGCGGATTTGTCTATAGCAACTTCACCGTCAGCAATATCGCTTGTCGTTGGTGTGCTTGTCCCTCTTTTGATCTTAATTACGTTTGCCATTTATCAGAACTTGCCTCCATCAGTTTTCAATGAATCAGGATAGTATTCCATAACAGTATATCAGAATGTTCCCCCATCAATGGTTATTCCGTCTATGGATCCGCCTGTAATTGATACTGAAGAAGAATTTTGCGTACTCATGCTGCCCAATCCCAAAGTGGTTCGAGCTCCAGAGGCATTCGCGTCATCAACAAGACTACGACCAAAACTTGTGAATGAGGTGGTATCAAAAGTGTCAGCACCCGTCGCGTAAATTAGCTCATTGGCGGCTACGGTAACACCGGCCAAAGCAGTTAGGGTTGCATCCAGAGGCTGGCCATTCGTAATTCCGTAACCCGCAAGCGTCGTAGGACTTGAGAATGCCGTAACTCGACCGTAGGCATCAACCGTAAGGCCGTTGTAAGTACCAGCCGATCCTGCTGTAGCCAGGTCAATGTTATTGGCATTGACTACGATTCTTGCGCTACTAGCTGTTTCTACGTCTAAAGTGTTTCCGGTCTTAGTAAGGCCAGCGCCAGCTGAAACTTGACCAGCTCCAGAAAAATGTACAAAAACTAGGCTAGTAGTGCCAAGACTAATCGGATTAGGAGTCTGTAGAACATAGCCTGCGTCGGCATTAGCAGTCCCTTCTTCAACGAAAGTAAACATTCCACTGGTGACTTCCCCGGCAGGACTATTGTCAGCATCGGAGGATCGAGACCAGGAACTAGCGGCTACGTCGTAAATGCCATTCTGAGTACCATTTGTCTGATTCTTGACCAGGACTCGATTACCGGCGGAGAGGGAGACGCCATCGATCGTTTGAGTGCCACTGAGAGTGATATTGGCAGTAGTTGCTGCTCTTACGCTGGCCTTGACATCAAGACCGTTAGCGAGCGCATCTGCGTAGCTTTTGTTGACAGCATCCCCGTCATTAACTGGATCAGCTAGGCCAGTAATTCTCTTGCTGTTAAGAGCGACATTTGCTGCAGGAGCTGCCAGTGAGTCAAGAGTATTAGCCTGTACACCTGCATCGAAATCTGAAACTTGCGTATGGACGATATTGATCGCGGTGTTTGATGCAGCCGTTAAGCGCCCTTGTGCGTCAACCGTGTAGGTCGGCACATTGGCGCCTGAACCATAGGAGCCAGCGCTAACTGCCGTATCGTCAAGATTAACAGTAAGAGTATTAGATGTGCCAGCCGACGTTAGACCTGTACCTCCAGCAACCGTAACAGTTCCGCCTGAGAAAGCAGCCGTGCCGCTGTCGCCAGTTAGGGTCCCGCTACCATTTTCTAAAGCAGTCTCCAATTCCTGAAGCGCTGTTACCAGCACTGCATTGTCGGTAATAGTTGAGCCTGTAAATGTACCTAGGTCACCAACTTTATTGATTTCAGCGGCTGTCGCTGTTACAGCTGATCCACCGATTTGGAAGGTACCTGAGGCGTTTAAGGTGCCGCTAAAATTTTTAGTTCCAGAGGCCGTTTGAGTCCCCGTGAGGGCTAAAAAGCTGCCTTTGCCTCCAATCGATTCAATACTTGTGGCATTTCCTGAGCCGTCATCTCCACCGCCATAATATAGTACATCGTCAGCTTCATTATAGGCTAACTCGGCATTTTTTAAAGAGGAAGGGGCGCCAGCTGATCCGCTAGAGGCTCTCCTTTTGATGCGAATCTCGTTGGCCATTTCTATCTAAAATTATTGCACTTTAGGATACCTAGTTTTAAAATGCGCCACCATTTAGCATTCCGCCGTTTGACCAAGAGTTATTGTTGTACAGAAGAGCATCTCCATCAGACAAAGAAGATAGAGTGACATCACTTAAATTTGCAAGGCTTGAGCCACCCGTTGGTACAAGAGTACCGCTTTCGTTGACATAAAGAATATCTCTATCAACTGCGTAGCAAAGTTCACCATTTTTTAGAGAAGATATGGCAGCAGCTAAATCGTTAAAATTTCCCCTAGCTGGCAGTATGGGATTTCTGGGAGACGGAACTGACATTAATATCCTTTAGTCGTCTTAGTATTCCTTAGGGTGAAAAGTTGCCGCCGTCGTACACAGTGTTGTCTATAGAGCTAGATTGACCAGTAGTGAAGTTGCCTCCATCGAAGTCACGGTTATCCATGATGCCCATAGCAACTATGAGATTTATCCATTGACCGTTTTGTCTAACGTAAAAACCTCCATCCTGAGGAGCTTCTTCGACGTCACCGCCGCCACCACCTCCGCCTCCGCCGCCAGCAATAGCGGTAAGTTGCGGAACATGCAGATTGGTCCAACGGCCACTCCCATCGTATGTAAGGACCTGGCCTTTCTTAAGGGCCAGATTGATTTCGACGTCCTGAAGGTCTTCTAGGTTCGCCTCCGTAGCAATAAAGTCACTCCCACTATCCCCATCTTCTCCTTTTAATCCTGCTAAAGATTTAAGCCACTCTACCTTTGTGCCATTAAACCCCTCTTCTAAAGCAATATCGTAAGCACTCTTTCCGTCAATTCCGTCCCTACCAGGCTTTCCATCGCGAACGCTTTTCAGTTGCCCTTCTACTGCCTCAGAAAGCCCCTTAAAGTCTTTCTTGATGTTCTTGCGCTCTGATGCTAGTTGTTCAAGTTGATTAAGAACTTCCGGCTTTACAACAGTCTTAGCACTAGCAAGATCTGTTGTGGTGTAGTATTTGTTTTCTTTTTTAAAATTTGGCAATATTGAAGCGATTGCCTCTATAGCAAGTTCTGCTAATTCAGAACCCCCATCGAGTATCCAAATCTTCCAAGTGGCTTCAAAATCAGAGACAGTCGCATACTTATCAATATAAACGTAAAGATACTCACCAACATCAAATCCAGGTTTGCCTTCAACGACAACAAGCTTAGCACACTGGCTAATAATTGCATCGCTTCCAAGCTTGCGTAAAATGTCTGCACTGGAAAAGATCATAGCCACACTGTCTCCCGCTAGGATTCCTACGTCGGAATAATATAGATGCCTACCAAATCGCTAAAAATGGAACCTACACTTATTGTCGGCTTAGTTTTGTTCCTTGCTTCCGAGGTTCTGCCTTTTACGCCTTTGAAGGGTAACGGTTTACTTGATTCAATTATCAAAGCTTTACGCATAGCTTTTCCTCATCCCTCTGACACCGGTAAAAAATGATTTGGAAAGGTCTCACTGTTGAGATCATCAGAATAATCTGGAGTCATGGCTATTTTGTCGATAACCAATGGCTCCAAATGATTCACAAAAACTTTTGGTGTTATTGGGTTGACTACAAAACAAGCATTACGCTAAAAGACGTGGACAAGCAGATAGAAAAGCTTTCGATAGAATCAACGATCGATCCACCTGTCTTCACAGAAGAAGTTAAAGGAGAAACACCATTAGGAGGTAAGATGAAACTAAAGGCAACTTGGGTAGATGAAAAGATCGATTGACGAAGCCTTGATTGTTCTTTTCAAAGGACAAACCAACGTTAAATTAATAGCCAATGAGGTCGACATCTCTCTGAGAGAAATGCAAGAATTGTTTCGCGATTACGTCGCCAAGACTCCCGTAGATGAAAATGCATGGAAAGGAGATGTCGAGGTTTCTTGGCCTTACTCAGGGAATTAAAGTAAAGCCAGGATCGCTTCTCTATTTCTTTTTCATTGACTTCTTTTTCATGAAAGCAGGCATTTCTTTTTTAGCAGCTTTCTTTTTTGCGGGTGGGCGTCCTTTTTTTGATCCGTAAGTACCTTTTCCGTATGGCATAGATTTTGACGCTTTCGCGGTTATAAGTGGTAACGGCATAGATTTCCTAAATTACCACTTAGCCCTGTCAGCCCAGTAGGCTGCTGACATCTTGCCCTTGGCAATGTTCTTAGCGTGACGGGCCTTAAAACTCGCACGTTTCTTTTTCATGCGAGACGACTCTCCGGCCTTGGGTTTGCCTGCGGTTTTCGCGCCCTGCTCTCCGAAGCGAATGGTTTTGATTTTGTCGCCTTCCTTGGCAACAACAATGTGAGATTTCTTGGGGTGATTGGGTGTCCGCTTAGGCTTGTTGTAACTAGATACGCCAGCCCTTCCAAGACGCGGATCTTTCTTACGTGGTTTCTTTGTTGCCATAGTTAGCTCCGGGCTCGCTTGCCTGCTCTTTTAGCTTTCCGTGTATTAGCAACTACTCCCTTGCCTTTGCGACTTCCAGCACGTTTCTTTTGATCCGTTGCTCTTGCCTCGGCCTTGCTCATCGACTTCCATGCGGCGTCGGGCAAATATCGGGCTGTGCCGCCTTTGCGTTTTGCCTTTTTGCCGTCACGAGTGCGCCAACTTTCCTTTGTCCACTTTGTAAGCTTATTGTCAGATCTCTTGGGACCAGAATAGCTTCCGCCAGACTTTTTGTAGTAGTTTACAGCCAGCTGCGCTGCCCTCGCGCTCCATTTGCCACCCATCTTGCGCTTGGCTCTAGCTTTGGCCGCTGCCCACTTTTCAGGATCACGCTTGGTTGCAGTACTCATGATTACTTCTTGGTTGATTTTTTGTTGGCGCCTTGGCGAGCACGGTTCTTTGAAGCGGGCTCCCTAACTAGACCTCCTGTCTTGGTGTGGGAAAGATCTCCGCCCCCTTTGCCATATATTTTGCGTTTTTGCCTAGCAGCGTTTAGTTTTGCACGATACCTTTTACGTTCTTCGGTACTGTGATATTCTGTGTCATACGCTTTTTTCTTGGCTCTTCCTTTTGAGCTATTTGCGTAATACTTAGCAGTGCGTGATTTAGCAGTCATTCTAGTAATCCTCAAATCCTTTTAATTTACGTCGAAGCTCCTTCGATTCATTAGTCTGTTCAATGACGTGATAATCGACACGTTCCGTCAAGTACCTTATGTTGTCTTTCATATCACCCAGTACGCCAAAAAGCCTGTCCATCGACTTTTCAAACTCTTGTTTTGTTAAGTACTGCTCTGCCATTTTTAGCTCAACTTGATCAATTTTGTCAGCCGCTTCTCTAGACTGAGTAAGAGCCTCTTCTGATTTCCTCCATGTGAATCCACCCCAGCCAAGCATGACAGCCATCACAAGCGGAAATAAGTGTTCTGGCATGAAGTCAGTCCGCCTGTAGATAGTTTACCGCTGCATTCCACAGAATAAAAGACAGCCACACCGGAGATGCAACCAGTAAGAAAACAAAAGGCACCCCAACTTGCTAAGGTTTTTCTAACCGTTAAGCGATAAGAATTCTTACCGGCCTCGGTAGTAATTGTTTTCACAGTTCGGTTCCGTCTCGGTTCTCTTGTCCAGGGAGGTAACCTGTTCCAGCTAAGCCGGTAACTGGATCGTCTATTTGTTGCTCTTTAATAGTTACAGGAATCGCAGAATTTGAATCAATGTCAATATTGACACCGTTAATGTATCTGGGGCCTGTTGAGTAATTAACTTCCATAACATTAAGAGTCTTGAATTTTCTTGCAGCGTTTTAAGATTTCAGCTTTTAGCAATAAACTGTTTAATTCTTCGCCTTGATCCGCAGCCCAAGCAATTAACTCAGCTTTCGTCATTGCATCGAGATCGCCGTCTTCAGCAAGAGGCTCCTGAGTGGCATCGGTAGAGTCATAAGCCGTAGTACCCGCCTCGACTAAAATTTCAGGCTGTCTTTCGATAGGCTTGCGAACTTCAGCTTTTTTTTCTTCAGACTCTTCTTTAAAGCCCATTTCAAGAAACTCCCTAGCTTGAATCGTAAAGTAAGCCGCTCTGCGTTCTTTACCTTTTACGAACCATGTAGGCAGCCTGCTGAGATGAGCCATCTTCTAGTGAATCAATTCTTCGTTAGTCTTCCAAGGTATAAAAAAAGGGCCTAAGCCCTTATGCATTTTTATTTTCCGAAGCCTATGAAATTAACGACGAGGGCCGTCAACTAGCTCATAGAATACGCCGGAAACAGTAGCGGTGCCGCCAAGGACGTACTGAACATTGTTGTCAGCGTCACAGAGAGCTCCACGGATGTGAGCGATTCCGACACCGTTTCGATCAAGGTCGGCAAGGTTGAAAACAACGTCTTGACCGCCAAGGGTTACGGTAATCTTGTTAGTACCAGCGTCGTCGATGCTACCAGCGTTTACTGCGATAACGCGGATTGTCTTAGCGTTAGCCAAGGTTGTATTTGCAGCAACAGCAGAGGCGGTAATTTCTGCTTCAGAGTCGAGGTTAAAACCTTCGCGAGGAAATACACCAGTTGAACGTGCAGCCATAGTTAAACTCCTAAATTGTAGAGAGGTAGGAAAATGCGACCTTACCAGAGCGAGGTCGTTACATACTATGCTACCAAAGAACATGAGCGATACGCCCTTACAAGAAAAGGGGCTCGACGGCCCCTTGTCTTTATTCAGTTGTCTAGGGTAGCTTAGAGAGTTGCGTTGATACCGCTCAAGCGAGAAGCTGCGCGTCCGTTAACCAGAGCCAAGCCGCAATACCATTCAACGCGGGTGATCATCTGTGGCTGTGTGAAGGACTCACCAAGCTCACGGACAGAAACACCACCGTTCTGAATGCCTGTCAAGTGATCATTGCCAAAAGAAACGACATACACATCTTGAGCAGCAGGATTGCTGTCAAGAATAGCAACGTTCAGATTGTCGCGATCAAGCTCAAGGACGCGGACACCACCATAAGAAAGCTGCTGGTATCCAAACTCGTTGCGTGAGATCTCGATCTGACCGTTAGCACGAGCAAGCCTGCTAAGCTGACGACGTGCAGACTTCGACATTACGAGATACTTGTCACCGCCACTTGCGTCGCATGCATCGATAGCTTCGTCAAGCTTGCCAAGGTCAAGAGCGCCACCGCCGTTAGCGAAGAACTGGGAAGAGCCTGTAGCAATACGAGCAGCAAGGCCGTCGAACTCAGAAGGGGACTGGTTAGAGTCGCCATTGATGAACTGTGATTCCCAGGCGAGTCGCATTGCACGAACACGGGACTGGATCTGATAAGCTTTAGCTGAAGCTCCTTCCATCTCGATGATGGCACGGTCAACCTTGATGTCGCCGCCAAAAAGCTTCAAAGATTCAGACTGCTGACTTACTTCGCCATAGCTTTCAGCAAGAGTTCCGTTGTAATTGCGGAATCCTACATCAGGAAGACTCTCTTCGCGCTTCCAGAAAAGGCCATTGCCTTCGATTTCGCGGAAAGGGAGGGCTGAAAGCAAAGGACCAGCTGCCAGCTCAGATACTACCGCCAGCTCCTGAGGAGTAGTAGCGTGTTTTTGGGCTTCTAATAGAGTAAGAGCCATAATAAATACCTAAAACGAATAATGAATGATTTGGGTGTTTAGGTTTTCAACGATCATCACGATCGTTTCAACAAATGCACCCTTTCAGTCTTCTTCGTCACGAAGTTGCCCTACAGGGTTGCCTTAACTATTATTCCAAAGGGGTTTATACTACAACAATGAGCTTTATAAAAGCTGATCTGTAGTTACGACAAGCAGCCCTATCAGTAAAACACATAAAAAAACTGCTAAAACAACGTAAATCAAAACTCAGCCTTAGGGATTTGCCGGAAAAGCATTTAAGAATTTTTCTTCACGAGTCATAGAAGAGAAGTCTTCTATTACCATCCCGTTGGCGTCTGTTCCGCCGTATCCAATACCGGCGCCTCCAGTCTTGGTTCCTTTAAAGAAAGTTCCATAGATTGGATGAGTTTTATAGGCTCCAATATAATCTTGAGCTGTAATGCGCTTGCCAGATTCCTTGTCAAGAACAGGATCTCCACCGGAATCAAGGACCGTCAAAGATCCGTCAGGCTCTAGGCGAAAATTCCCACCAACCTGTTGAGCTATCATGTCAAAGAAACTTACTCCATCAGCGCTATCCGTTCTTCCTCCGGCCTCGTTAAAAACTTTTTCTAAGGCATATTTCTTTTGATATTCCTGAAGAGCTGTTTTAGATGCCGCCGCCTCTTTAGCAGATGCCTCCGCCTGCTGGCTGTATTTAAGCTCAATAGCATCGCGAGACTCAGAAAACTGTTGCTGAAGTTGAGAGGCTTTTGCCAACTCTGCTTGCATTGAGCTCCACTCATCTGGATTTACGTCAGCAAAGCGCTCTAGCTGAGCCGCTTGTTCTTTTACTTGTTTTTCATACTGCTTTCGTGATTCGCGTTCAGCTTTAAGAGCTTTAAGAAGATTCTCGGCATCAGCGCGAGGCATCATGTTTTCCGATCCTGATGCTTGAGGAGTGTTGACTTCTGTCTCAGGAGTCATGTTCTCGTCAGCCATATAGAAAGCCAGGCGTCACGCCTGGTTGAGTAGTTCGACGTAGTATGCCAATCAGTCGCTCAAGTTGCTAAAAAATAGTACAAATGCCTAGCTGCCAACCAGCTGATCAACTTGTGCTCGCCTGCTGATCCCTGCTTCCCTTAGGGTGGGCCCGTACCCGACGATCTGTATCAATCCTCCACCTTTGTAAGTACATACGTTTGGCGATGTATTGTTTTTATAAGTGTAAATTCCTGAAAAAGGGAAGCGACCCCCACCCCTTGGAGGAACAGTACCATCTGATCTTATTAGGGATTCGTATATAAAGCCGCTTTCAAAACAGCCAAGCGCAGGGATGCAGAAGCGAGCAATATTGCAAAAGGCCCAAGGACCAGCAGTACCACCTTGTACCACAGAATATCCTAACCCAGCATCGTTTATGCCATTTACTATTCCATTCCAGATATAAGCTACGCTGTAAACATCTCTTATAGGGAAGATTTCACATGGAAGACCGCAGCACTGGACGGCACATGATAGTTGGTATTGAAAAACAACTGCTGTGCTGTAATATACTATATCGCAATCGCAGTAGTCTGGCCTAAACGCATACCCGGCAGGGCAATAATCAGCAGGGTTGGATGGCAGACTTTGCCCCTCGTATTCGCCCCAAGCGCATTTTGGCTTAGGCTTGCACTCGTTTTGGTTACTAGGATTTGGAGCAATGGGCATTTATTTTTTCCACTTTTTCTGAGGACAAAGCATGTCGGGATCACCGCCGACCCACGTTTTTGCTTCCATAAAGCAACCGCAATCATTGCATCTCTTCGATTCTGGATTAAAAGAATCGCAAGCCTTGCACACAGAGTATCGCTCCTCTCGGATTTTAACAGAGACCTTGCCATTTTTAATGGCTTGCATGCCAGTACGAACTAAGCCTTTGGCCATCTTCCCTATGCCGGGAGAAGTCTTGGAATACTTGAGGTTGACATTACTCGTAAACATATTATTCAGCTCTTCATTCCTCTCTTTAGGCCACGCAGAAACAGGGCCTATAGGATAAACTCCTGCCGACTTAAGCTCATCCTTTAGAATCATATTTAAGGCAAGACTGGGCTAGGGTACCTATCAAGACTTAAGCACATAACTAGAAGATCCAGTGTTGTAATACAAAGATCCAGAGGCAACTCCGCCTGTACCAGCAGCTGCATCGTCGGCATATTCTGCAATGCCAAGAGCAACCCTGGGGCTTGACCATGACAATACTCCGCTACCATTAGTTACCAGTACATAATCTGAAGAGCCGTCCACTAAAGGCAGTGTGTAAGTCTGATCGACGCTGTATGATGAAGGAAGTTTAAAGCCTAGATAGTTACCTGTAGGGGTAGGTAATCGTGAGCTGCCGGTTTCAAATCGCACTTCAGGAGTATTGTCAGTGGCCGAAACGTCACCCTCTAGTCGCAAGGTGACCCCATTATCAGTCCTTACTCCGGCTCCTTTCGTAGGATGCACATTAAAAGCAGTGGTGCCCAAGGTACTACTTGCGAAAACCCCAGCTCCAAACGCAGCGTTAACGTAAAACTTCCATGTATCTCCCGATGGGACGTCCGCACTAGAGAAAGGAATTTGATCTAAGCCAGTAATTTCAAGAGATCCCGAAGAATAACTTGTACCCTCAAGTACGCTATAAGCAAGACTTCCACTAGCTGGAGGATAATAGCTTGGCCATCCAGGTGTCCATTTGCTCCCATTGTATACTAGCCCCATAAGTGGGACAAGATCTATTTGGGTTGCGTCGACAGCTGCATCATAATCCGCTTCTACGATTGTTGAAGTAGTCATCGAAGTAATCGGAGTGTCTGTCTGGCAAACCCTTAAGTCGTCATAATATTTGTTGTGACTCGTGCCTGCGCTTGATGAGGCCCAAGCAAACTCCAAAACCTCAGACTCTACTGAATAGGCAGCTAATGCTTGAGGCCACGTCTCATTATTCACAGCAATACTACCATCAACCCAAACAGATACCGAGGCTGGAGCTCTAGTTAATCCACTCGATGACCCAAAGTCAACTTGCACTGCAAAATGATGCCACTGGTTTGCTGCTATGGTAGGGAGAGTTCCGACTTCACTAAAAGCACTGTTACTGTATAGACCAAAGCCAGTATCTCTAGTATAAATGGCGTAACCAGTACCGCTGCTGAGCGCTTGCAACGTGCCACCTAGGGCAACTCTATAGGTTGAATTAAGAGTATTGGTGTTATAGAGCCAAAAAGACCAACAGTCATAGCGTTTCGTAGTGGACTGAAGAACTGTTCCAAAATCTAGGGACCCATAACTATCGGTTCCTTTAAATGAAGTTGTACCGGTTTTAGCTTGCTCTGTGCTTGGGGCACCCGCTTGGGTCACATACGGGTAAGGTCCCTCGAAATCAACAGAAAAAGCCGGTGAAGGATTTGTTGTGTTGACGTCGTTTAAAGCGCTTAGAGTGGCAGCGCCTTCAGGAGGCTTAGGGATAACAGGTGCGGATACGATATGATAGCCGTCAGTCAGTGCTACGGGACTTCCAATATTATTGAGGGCTAAGATGTTAAAGGAATTGATCCCTGTTCCAAGAAACGAAGACACTCTTCTAACAACGCCCGACTCGTAACCACTTCCGTCTGTAGCCGGATTAAGCCAGGCGACATCAGCCCCTGAGAGGGGAGTCATCCGTACACCACTGGTCGTATTGAAAGCGTATACGGATGTGGCTACTGAAATAGTAAAGCCGCCTGCAGGCGCCGCAGGCCCTGTGAAGTCGTAGCCCCCGACAGGCAACGAGCCTGTAGAGGTTGTGTCAACAATCGTGACGGCGCCGAGAGTCGCATTACTGAAAGAGGCGATCTGAACGAACCAGTCATCCCCAGCGGATGAAGTAGTAAGCGATAAGCTCACGCTTCCAGCGCTTATATCAGAGGCATCGAGCTCCTTATGCAAAACAAAACTCAGGAGATCGGCAACGGTGCTGCTTGAGCTAGTGTATCCCTGGCTACTGGCTAGCGTCCATCCAGAGGGGACTGCGATTGGCACTACGGAGTTTGGATCTCCCCCAGCCCTGACTGACCCTGATATCACAGCGAGGTCACCAACCGCTGCGTTAGAGGGGATGCTGACCGGGAAGCTCGATAAATTGAAGCCCCCTACCGCATCAGAGGACGCGCCAGTAAGTCCAGTACCAGCATCACCGCCACCGCCAGAAATTGTTACGATACTTCCGTCCGTATGCTTCGTAAACAGCTTCCCGTCTGCAGTATTAACCGCTAGCTCAGCAACCTCCAGGTCTGCCGCCAACGGCTCCTCGGAAGCGGTCCCAGATGCTTTGGCGACAATACGTGCGTTCAGTTCAGCCATCTGGAAGATTCAGTCTTCGCTAGTATTCCTAGACCCCGCTGCCAAAGGTTCCCCCAGAGACAGAAGTGATGGCTTGATTTCCGTAAGCTGTAATTGTTACCTGCGAATTAACGTTAGCACCCGCTTGGCTTCTAACCGCTGCGTAAATAGCCTCAGTAGCGGAAGTGTCATTGTTAAAATAAGAAGTGCCTGGAGTTGCTGTTAAAGTGGTTCCAGCAGTAATGTAAAATTCTGCTAAAACGCCAGAACCTGTAGAAGGATCAGTAGCATAGGTTCTGCTAGCGTCTGACGTTCTTTCCGCCGCAGAGCCGTAAAGAACAATCCAAGCATCCAAAGAGGATGTGATTTTTGCGATAATTCCAGAAGTTCCAATTCCGCTAAAAGTTGCTGCACCAGAAGAAGCGGTTTTGTTTTCTGTCAGCCGAGCAATAGTAGATCCTCCTCCACCTCCACCTCCACCAGTCGCATTAGCCCAAATAGGAAGTCCGCTAGACACAGTAAGAACTTGAGATTCGTTTCCGATTCCTAGTCTTGTCGTAGAACCTCCAGACCTTATTATAACATCTCCGTTAGTGGTCAGTGGGTCAGTAAAACCCCCAGAAGAGTTCAATGGTTGCCACTCCGAATCGGCATTAACCCATGTCAAAACTTGCCCGTCCGTGGGTGGATTTGTTGTTGTATCTACATCGGACAGGTCGCCAATAGACCCAACAGTGCTTGGAGTAGCCCATGTCAACACTCCACTGCCATTTGTCGTAAGAGCCTGGCCACTTGTTCCAGTGTCGTCAGGAAGTACAAGCGTATAAGTCGCAGCCGCACTGTGAGGCGGCGATTTAATCTTTACTCCATGGCTATTAGTTTCGCAATTTAGCTGTATAGCTGCGTCATTACCTGTGTTTCCTTTTATTTCAACAACGCCTGTAGTATTAGGAGCTAATTTTAAGTTTGCTGCACTAACGGTAACAATTTCAAAGCCATTTGTGTCTAGATTGCCGCCAAGTTGAGGGCTTGTATCACCAACTACAAGAACGTCAGTTACTGTTGCGGTTAAAACTCCACCTTCTATAATATAAAGTACATCAATATCCGTTGCGTAACACAGCTCACCTTCTTGTAGGTCCGATATTCCAGCCGTTAGCGCAGTCAGTGTGCCACGAGCTACTCTTACGGGCACACGGTAAGAAGGGACTGGCATAACACGATTCTGTCTGGACTAGAATGCCGAATACTTAAGTGAACTCACCTCCATCAGGTACCTCTCCGTCAGAAGCTCCAGTAGTGAAGTCACCTCCACCCCAAAAAACCAAACCACCACTTCCTCCGCCGCTTCCGCTGATAGTAACGATACTACCGGCAGAATTCTTAGTAAATAGCGTAGCAGCCCCGGCAGTAAGACCTAGAACGAGTTCCCCTTGAGTAATCGCATCCGTGCCACCTGTCTCGATAGCGGCAATGATAGTCGCACTAGAATCCGTAGAGTTTTTAAGGACTATTCGATCAGGAAAAACCGCCACAGGAGGATGAAGCTAGACTAGGCTATGATTCCTAAATATTGCAACAGACACTTTGAATTAGTCTACTGGAGACTAAAACAGGCGCACCGAAGCCTGGCTGGGGCGCGTTAGCGCAGGTTCCATCATCATAACTTGCACATCGTATGTAGCCTTTTGGGTATGAACATCCGCTGTAAAACGAGGTGTTAATGAAATTAGAAATACGCCACCAAGGTCGAGCGTTTGGGAGATTACAGCCTATAGATTGCCCGGTACAATTCTTTGCGTTGATTCCGTTGCAAACACAGGGCGCAACAACACTTGACATCGCAGGACCTCCGACAGATTTCAAAGTTATCGTCGAAAATGAGTTAAACCCCGTTTGGAACACATTTTCGTAAATGTCTATTATTTTTCCGCCGCAGCAACGGCGTTCCTCGTCGTCGGCATCTGGCTGGTAACAGATTTCGCCCGGCTCGCAACACTCATCACCGGGCGAGTTGGGGCATATTACGCCATCATTACAACTAGGACAATCCGGGTCTGGATAGCACTTGCCATTAGATCCACACAGCTGACAACTGGGGCAGTCGTCATCACAATTGCAGTCGCAAAAGCCGCATTCCGCAGGAACTCCTGACTTGTCGCATTGCTCAAAAAGTCTGCAGGTTCGGCTGCCAACTGTGATAGTTCCTGACTGACGGCAACTACTTTTTGGAGGACATGGAGGATCAGGCTCCGAATCGCACACTGTGAGTGTCGTGCAAACACCAGCACATGGGTCTGCCTCGGGAGTCCCTTCGTCTTCAACAATAGGAGGTAAAGGAGTGGGAACACAGTTAGCAAAATCGCTGGAACATGTCCCGTCTTCGTCGCACTTCTCGCAAGTAGTACAAGACCTGCCGATCCCGTCGCCACACCAGCAAGGACCTGAACCGCTCTTTGGAATGCAAGCAGTGCCAGCAAAGCCGCCCAGATCAGTACAGGAAGAGCATTCATCACAAGTGTTTTCACCAGTGCATCCAGGAGCAGAAGTCCCATTGGCAGAAAGATAGGAAGTACAAAACTTGCTACACCGTTGAGGAGGAGGAGGACATTCTCCGCAGAAACATTGCACTCCAAAGCCTGTAAAGCGGCAACAGCGTCCTGCACCACAACAGGCATCATTGGTGCCCAAGGTCGTAGCGAGTCCAGAGCAACCCGTCTTCAAGCATTTGCCGTTAAGACTTAGCCCGATCAAGCCGTTTCCTATAGTGCCACCGTCTAAAGCTGTTCTCAGCAAAACGTCCCCAGGCTTGAGATTGTCCAGAGCTTTCTGATAAACTTTTGCGAGATCTTTGTCCAGCGTTAAATAAGAAGTAGTACCGGCTCCGCATTGACCAGGTAAAGACCCGTCAGCACCTCCGTTACCACACCCTGAAGTATTGCCAGATCCGTCAGCAGAGCCAGATTCCTCTTTTACGCAACCCCCGCCAATACAAGCCCATCCAGACGCGCAATCGCTACTGTCGTAACATCCCGTTATATTGCTTCCCGCGACGGGTAAAGGGTTGTATTTCAAACTGCCGGTCGCCAAGAAACTCTGCGCCTGGCTTGATCTTTTTCTGAAAAAGTCGCTATATCCGGCCACTGCTGTTGAACTAACTGCGCTAGGTTGCCAAGGTTGAATAGAAAGATAGGTTCGGATCTTTTTTTAATCCTGTCCTAGGATCTATTACAACGCCCCAGTTTTTTACCGGCTTCCACAGAAGAAAGCCTTCGGAATCTTTAATAACAACATACATGGTCCCAGTTAGATCCGTGCCATTTCTGTATATAATAATCTGCCCCTCTCTCTCAGGACGCTGATTGATGGCTGTAATTACTCCATCTACAACTACATACTCATCCTGAGGTGGCGGTATAGAAGTGATCTTAGCCGCAACAGTTTTGGCATTAGCCCTTGCTGTGGTTTTGATACCGGCTATGAGGGGATCGTTTATAGGCATTACAAAGCAAGCAACCTAAGCCCTGTGCTGTCAACAATATAAAGCCTTACCGTATCAAAATTTCCATCATAGTATGCGATTAATTTGTTAGGCACTTCTGGAGGGTTAAGGACTGCCCCTAAAGGAGGCTCTGTATATCTTACCTCAAGAACGACGTCTGTATTCTCCGTAATTGACTGCGAAGATATCGAAAGGCGATTAATTGCCATAACTAAAATTTGCTGTAGTAAACGCCATTAGCGTAACTTAATTCCACCTCTGTGCCTGCTGGAATAGACACAAATCCAATAGGCTTTGTAGGGTAATTTTTATTGTTATAGCTAACAACTCCTTCTCCACGACTGCCAAGCCTTACCCACTTGCCAGTAACACTGCCAACAAAGTCCCCTTGAATACTAATATCCGAAGCCCGAAACTCTAAATCTACAAGCCTGTTGGCGACGCTAATGTTTATGAGTGTGTCTAAGATCATCATACAGAGTAATAGCCAAATTGCTTTAAATTCCAGTAGAAAACAGCTTCGTTGCCACCAGAGAGAACAACACTTGAGGTTGTCTGGGCAACAGAAAGAACCTGCCCTGCGTTTGATGGTGTGTTTACCGTTCCCACAGAAAATGTAAGATTGCCATCCCCCGCTGTAATAGCTCCAATACCAGCTAAGGTTCCGTCAAGAATTATCAAGGTATCAACAGCAGCATAATCATAGCCTGCACTATTAATAGTCAAGGCGTAGTCGCCACTGGCAGCCCCACTGTTTGTGATCGTGAGATCAACCGTCAAGCCAACGCCGCTGCCGCTTGTTGTATCGATCGGAATATTTGTATAGGTACCATTTACGCCTGCCGAAGGAACTGATCCATTCGCTCCAAGAGTTAAAGCGTTTCCAGTGCTCCAGACGAGTGCTGCGTGAGAGAAGTCAATCGATGTAGCTCCTCCGTCATGAGGGAAAACAGTTGCCTTGGTAGTAAGAGCTACGCCATCGTCTGTATAGGTTGTCACGTCTGCAGAAACATAGCTAATAACCTTACGCTGATAGCCGCCTGTCCCTAAAGGAACCTCGAAGCCAAGGAAAGTGGTGTCGTTCGTAATGCCAGGTTGGTAGGAAGTGCCAGTCGCGCTAATCAAGCGAGCCTCAAAGGAATTGCCCACAAACCTATTTGTAACCTGAGCTGTTAACTCAGAACTAGATATTTTAGCAGCAATCGCCATGTGAACTTAGTCGAATCGACGTAGTCTTCCTATCAAGAGAACAAGTCGGCATCTACAACAGTTGCGCCTACGACCACAAGTGATCCAGCCAGGCTTAAAGGAATACTTCCTCCAGACGTGGTAGCCAGGAGTTCTCCAGGGCCAACGATCAGCCCTTCAGTAAAAACCGTGAGGGTTTGATATGCTTGAAGCGTGAGAGCCGAAGGCGGCGGCGGTAGAACTCCATCGTTGCCATAGTTGATCATTCCCAGGCTAGTGCTCAAAAATACATCGACATTCCAGACGAAGGAGCCGCTGTCTACGCTGGTCTCACCAGAAATGGAGGGAGGCACTACCGGGGTAGGGGGTACAGTACCAGAACCCATGTCGGGTCTTGAGTTTCCGAGCACGTTAGAAGGAACAGTTACAGTTCCGTTAGAGAATCCAATCCACACTCCGTTGGTAACAAACGCTGACTCGGTACGGCTAACGCCCCAGCTTGTCGCATCCATTCTCAATGCAATCACCTTACTCTTTTTGGGGTCGTTGTATCTGAAAGGCATGCCAGGGAACCAGCCTGTAGCTACTTCCGTTCTCATTGCCTCTGCGACCTGGATTCCAAATACATCGCCTTTAGCGAATCTAGTGATATAGTTTGCGTAAGACGTCACAGCTGCGTCTATATCAGCACGATTGGTAAAAAGAAGTGGAACGGGAATCTGCTCTTCCAGTATGTAAGGGCCAACTTCCTCTGGTAAGCTTGTATACCGTCCAGTAAATAGGGAAAGCTTTTGTTTTTCTTCTTTAGTATCGGTAGTTGATGAATTAACAATATCGGGTGTAATGTCTACAGTAGTGTTAGAAGATGACCGTCTAATAGTTACAGTTTTTATCCCGCTCAAGGCATCAAGCCGCCCACCGATACCGACACCCCTATTCGAAATACTGTTGTAGTTCGTAGTTTTTTGCACATTGGCATTTCCTTCCTGATAATACTCATTATCAGCTCTGCTAGACCTGTACATAGAGGTTGTAGAGAGAGTCTGATTGAAGTCTTGAGGCACTCCATTTACGATACCGGAGCGCCAATCACTGGGTTGAGCTGCGGCCAACGTTGGACTGTAAACATCTTGAATCGTTCTGACTAACTCGTTAGCTTCGCCGTAATAATTAATAGTATCACTGTAGCCCAGCAAGACCTCTTGCATTCCATCAAAGTCGCAACTGCCGTTAGGATTGCACTTTGTTGCCCAAGTATTGCGACAGTAGGCAAATTTATCTGCGTAATACTGGGAATTTGCTTCTACAGCAGGCCCATAGACAGCATTGTAACGGCGAGAGAGCTGAGCTCCAGGGCCATCGTAGTAAGATATGTTTACTTCACGCCTAAAAGCCGGTAAAAACACTGGTTCTGAGTTTAACTCATAGCCCTCGTTGCAAGAGGCTGGAGCTTCCGCTCCGTCTGGAGCGCTTGGAGTGTTCCCACAGGGGCTACTGTTAGCTCCAGTTGGCGAAGAACTTGCAGTGCTCTTAACGTTGCCAAGAGTCCCAGTTGGATTAGTAGGGCTAGCGTCAGAGTTCTTTCTGATAAAAACGGTCGCAGGGTAAGAAGTAAAGTAGTAAGACTCTGTTTCTACAGTCTCGACAAGCCCTTTATTGTCTCCAGGAATTCCATTAGAGGGGACCTGATAGGAAAGTGCTATTTCATCAGGAATAGCTCCGGCCCCTTGCAACAGAGAAGCTGAAATGGCAGTCTTGCCGAGAATCGATATCCATTGACCAGCACTTACTGCATCGTAAGAATCACCGTCAAAGAAGGTCCCGATTTGCAAGACTCCAGCATTGTCTTGATAGACGTATTTACCAACAGAAGCAAAGGAAGCAGAGCAGTTTTGGAAACTGGTTTGAGAGACGTCGAGAGGGATTGGTAATATTGCTATTAGACTGTCGATTTCTTCGGTCAGGGCCATCATAGTCAGCCTGCAACCAAGTTCTACTACTAGCTGCTCTGCTTCGACGTCATAAGAAGAACTGACCACATAGAGAAAACCTCTAGGATGACGATAGGAAGCTCCTCCTGGCTCGGTAAGATCTAGGAGTACTTTCACTCCTCTCTTGAAGTTATCCCTGTCGTAGTCCTCTATCAGTGGGCCTCCTGGGTAGGTCCCAAGCGTCAACGTGCCAGTAGTTTGAATGCAGCCATTCTTGTAAGCGCTTTGGTCGGATACAACCCATTCCAGAAAAGCTGAAGTGTAGTCAGTTCCGCCAATCGTTAAAGAGGATACTCTGGTTTTATTTGCTAAATAAGACATATTAGATTTGCGTCAAACCGAAAGCGACCATCGTAAACTTTGGTCCCATGCGAACATACGTGGGAGGAGTAGAGAAGACAGCGTCAGAAGTAATTGTAGGCCCGAAAGTTTCATCAACGACCCCGCAAGCAACAGGAAGACCATTGGACCTGTCCAAGTCCCAAGCTTTAAACATCGTATCCAACTCAAGAGCGGTTGTGTAAGGCACGAGAGAGGATAACACCCAAATATACTTCTGACGATAGGCAGGCCCGTCTAGGATTGTTGTTCCATTAGCTGACTGAGAGAATGAAGCTTCTAGTTGATAACTTCGAGGTAGAGCATTATCTCCAAAATTGTCGAATACTATACTATAAACAGGAGACCCTGTTGATGGCGTAAACGATACTCCGATTTGCGACATCTGATGGACCTATCTCGGCTAGTTTTCCGAAGTCAAAGATCAGCAAGTTTGCTGTATTTTTTAACGCTATCTGGATCCGAGCCAGTCGCGGGAAAATGTCGGTTAGACTGTACTGCCTCCCTGAAGTCTTGAGAGATACCTGCGAGAAGATAGAACACATTATCGTAGTGTGATACGAGTATATCTACCACGTCTTCATCCGCACCGTCCTCCAGGCTATTTCCGATAGCAATGTGCAGGTAAGCGAGTGCATTTCGCAACTCTTCCTCTTCAAGCTCGTCATAAGGAACAGTAGGAATTTCCGGCCCACTCTCTCTTAGAGCCTCATCCAAAAAAAGCTTAGCCGTATCTTCAGGATTGCCAAAGTTAAACATCGAGCTATTTACTTACGATTAATTATACCGAAGCCTCTTTATCTTGGCCAGTTGCACCATTATGTCACTAGCTGTCTGTGTGGTGTTATCGGCCTGGATTGTGACATTGTTGGTTACGTTGTCACCTGACACGCTATTCAGGATGGCGCTAGCAAGCTTGTTGAAGTTCATTCCGCCAGCCGCAGAAGAAGTAGAGTTGACCGCCGCTCTGTTTACATTCACCCCACCTGAGGGAACGTTGAGCTGTTTTGTAAGGTGTGCAGGAATGACCGTGCCCTTTGAGGGGGCTTTCCATTTTCCGAAGGATGGAGCGTTAATCATACTCAACCGACCAGAAGCGGACAGGAAGGCTTCCTTACCAAGTTCGTTGACGGTATAATTGCCACCGCCTGAGACAGGTCCCCCAGCAAAACGGAATCTTTCGGAACCGGGTCCAAACAAAGGATCAAAAAAACCTCTTCTTGGTCTGTTGTCAACGCCAGAAGTGTTAGCACCAGCATTGTTATCAGCTCTTGCTTGATTATTTGCCGCAATAGCAGCTTTCCTGGCTGCAGTTTCTAAGTTTTGGTATTTAGTGATCAGATTATTAACAGACCCTATCTGCGTCCTGAGAGCTGCATCACCTTCGTAGACTGCCCTGGTTACGCCATTAGCACTATCGATTGTCTCTTTGATCTCTTCATTGATCTCTTTCTGAAGCCTTTTGCTTTTTTTTAGTCCTTCTTCTTCTTTTTTCTTCTGACTCTCCAGCAACCTAATTTTTTCCTCGTACTTTTTCGTAATGGTATCTAAGTCAGCTTTTTCTTCACCTAACAAGTTTTGCTTTTGAATGTCAAGGCTTTCCTCCTCCCGTTTCTGCTCTAAGCGAAGCTTTTCGATCTTCTCGATCCTTTCCATCCTTTCTAGCCGAGCTTCCGCTTGAAGCTGTGCTTCCCTGTCTAGGCTTCTGCTTGCGATCTTGTTCTTAAGTTCGTTCTTCTGAAAATTATAAAGAGCTTGTTCTGCTCTGCCTTTTTTCTGAAGATCTCCAATTTCTAGATCATAACGCTCTCTGACCTTAGCAAGGATGGCATCAAGATCACTTTTTTCTTGAGAATAGCGATCTTTTAGGGCAGTTTTGGCTTTTTGGTAAGAATCGTTTTCTATCTGAATGGCTTCCGACTTCTTGTCGATAATCTCTTGGATGTCATTCTGCTCATCTTTATACCTTTTGTCAGAAGCTCTCTTTTGAGCTTTTAACGCATCGACTCCAAGCTCCATAGCAGTTTTAGCATTATCAGCTTCTTCCCTTATTTTTTCAAAATTTTCAATAAGTTTTTGGTTTCCTCCCATCCTGAGTTGTTTTTTAACGCTGTCAGTGAGAGAACCAACAGAAGCCGCAGCTTTATTTGAAGTCTCGTCAACGTCCTCTAGATCTTCGTTAAGACCTTTCGATTGGTTGGCTAAGAAGAGAGCTGCACCCGCAGCGGCTGCTGTAGCAAGAGCAATTGCAGCGTAACCACCGGTAAGACCCGCCAGGAAAGTGGTAACAACAGAAAGAATTTTTTTAGCCGCAATCCATGCCTTAACTGCTATTATAATTTTTTTAATACCTGTTGCGATTGCACCTAAGTTCATGAGAACCATTGCAGCCGTAAACGTAGCTAAGCCTGCAACCAAAGAGGCTAAAGCAATAGTTACAGCCTGTATATTGTCTGATATGCTCATAAGGAAATCAGAAAATAATTTCATGCTTCCGCTAATCAAGCCGCCAAATGCTTTGTCAGTTTGGTTTAGAGCGTTAACTGCTTCTAACGCAAGCTTCTGAAAAGATGCTTCGATTTTAGCAAAACGGCCTTGAAAAGTTTCCTGCATCCTGACTGCGATTTTCTGATAATCAGAACCCTCCTTTGTCATATTGGCAAACGCCGCAGCCACTTCAACTCCAGTGATCCTGCCTTCTGTAGCCATCTGTTTTAGGGCTGACGTGCTTTCTCCTGTGACAATAGAAAGCTGTTGCCAAATAGGAACACCCTGGATAGCAAATTGCGTCAAGTCACGAGTGTAGGCACGGCCTTGAGCGGAAATCTGACCCAGGTTTCTGGCCATCAAATTAATGTCCCCACCAGTTGCGGCAGCGACAATGCCAAGCTGTTCTGTCGCTTTAATCGATTTGTCGGTATCAACGCCAAAAGCCATCATAATCTTGGCAGCGCTAGCAACTTGCTCCAAGTTAAAAGGACTGTTTCCCGCAATTCTTACGAACTCGTCAAAAGCTGCTGAAGCCTCTGCAGCTCCGCCAGTGAATCCCTCAAGCTGTAGCTGAAGGGTTTCCATTCTCATTGCGGTATTAGCAAGATCGCCAATAGCGGCAATCATTTTAAAAACACCAGTAGTTGCTAAGTTGGCCGCTGTTTGTAATCCAATAAACTTAGCACCAATCGATTCTAAGAAGTTGCCTTGCTGCCCAAAACGCTTCATCTCTTTGTTAATCAGTTTTACTCTTTCGTTTAAGGTCTTCCATTCTTTAGTAACCTCATTAGTGCCGTCTTTAAATTTCTTAGTATCTCCTATCAGACCCTTTATTGCTGCCTGTTGCTTTTTAAGCTGATTAGGGGTCTTACCTAGCTGGCCATTGACGGCTTTATGTATCGTCTCAAGCCTTTTTGACTCTTGACCTACTTTTTGAATCTGTTTAGCGACAAGTTCGCCATTTTTGAATTCTACTTTAACTGCTGTCTCGAACTTTTGATTAAAAGCCTTATTCAGTTTGTTTTTAGCCCTGGTCGCCCCCGAATCAACAGTATCAAAGAACCTGTTTATAGAATCGACAGCATTAGAGTTGTCAACATTAACATTAAAGGTTAGGTTCTCTGCCACGTCAAATCCAAATCTGGTCTAGGTTTCCATTAAAAAAAGGCCCCGTGAAGGGCCTGTATTTATAATGAGTAAATCAATTTGGATCAAGATCAAGCTTGTAAGAACCATACCCACCAACGGTGCATTCCCAGGAAACAATTGAAGTCACTTCATTGCTTTCGGTATAACCCATTAAGGTTCCATAACCATAGACGGCTTCAACAGTTCCAGTAGGTCCAACACGGACCAACTTCACTCTAAGGCTATCGGCAACAGTATTCGCTTCAGCAAGCCTAAGGATTTGATAGCCAGTATCTCTGAAGTCGGCAATACCGGAAAGCGTAATGCTGAAACTCTTAGTAGTAGCTACGGCCTGGTTGAAGCCCTTGGTTGAGTTGTCGTAGGTATAGATGTCTTCAGCACCAGTGTCAGTCTCAAGAGAGGCGGCAGTCAAGCCAGCTAACCTGACAGGATTATCGGTTCCATCCATCGCATATGTAACGCCACCAACAGTAAACACGCCAGCAGAATAGCTTACTGCTCCAGAAGCAAGTGTGGAGATGTCAATGAAGCCACCTGGAGCTGTGCCGGTAGCAGCGGTTACACTGGTGAACGCTACATCAACAGAAGTGGAAGCCAGAGGTAAAATGTAAAAGTCGTACCCGAAGGCCGCAGAGAAATTTGCCATGTATGGAAACGGGCGTGACCCGCATGAAGGTACCTCGGACCTTCGAGGCCCGTTATATTATATTTCCAATAAGTTGTTTTACACAGGTCTTATTGGCATATTTGACTTAATAAATATTTTAGATTGAACCAAAGCTCCCAATCCGTCAGTAGTTGCCACTGTCTGCACCGCCTGTGCTCCTACGAATCGCTTCAAGAGATAATCGACAGCAGATTGCATGTCACTACCTTTGGAAGGCTCCCAAGCCACCAGGAAAACGCTCCAGGTTGTGACGATATAGGGATCATCCGTTAGATAATCCTGAGAGACCGCGTCTCCGGCGTCTTGAACTATGCATTCAACTCCCTGCACGTTTCTAATAGATGGCATGTCCTGGCCAGCGCTTACAATAGAAAGGGCAGTTACCGCTCCACTGCTGCTTCTAAAGTTATAAGTACCCAGAAGGTTTGTAAAGGTTACGTCTGCTGATATGGTTTCATAAATGACCTGAGCTGAAGTAGGAAATAGTTGCGTCATGAGTCTTGCAGCCTTCGTTTTTAGTATTCCGCTACGGTAGCCTTAAGCATCAGACATACCACAGGAGGCATTATGCACCCGAAGATTAGAGACTTTTCTCTTGTTGGTATTGTT
>MDSV01116076.1_pt1 | contig 23889 bp, 24 predicted proteins | sample 810851 | NCBI WGS metagenome assembly MDSV01 (sample SAMN05326640, study PRJNA326480) | marine metagenome | isolation source: seawater | place: Atlantic Ocean: North East | collected 2012 | reverse complement strand
TTTTTTTCTCAAAGAAATTGAATTAGTCAAATTTCCATTATGAGAAACTCCAATCCCTCCTGCATTAGTGTCAGCAAAAAAGGGCTGGATATTCCTTAAAGAGGTTTCACCAGTAGTAGAGTATCTATTGTGACCAATAGCTGATTTACCCGGTAATTTTTTAATTGTTTCAATGTTTGTAAAATGATCACCAACTAAACCTTGGCGTTTTTCAGAATGAAAAGTATTACCGTCAAAAGAAACAATTCCACAGCCTTCCTGACCTCTATGTTGTAATGAATGCAATCCTAAAGCAACTAATCTAGCTGCGTCCTCATGATTAGATATGCCAAAAACTCCACATTCTTCTCTTAATTTATCTAATTTAAATTTGTTCAATTTTTTCTTTCGTATCAATGAAATCTTCACTAGACGGAAATTCCTCTATTAAAATTTCACTTCCTTTATTAATTAAGTTAAAAGAAATTGCGTCTTCAGCTGATATACCCCAATTTTTAAAAGGATAAAACCAATTTAATATAGAAAATATACACACCGCAACTACGTAACCTTTAAAAATACCGAATAACATACCAAAAGTTTTATCTATTGAACCAACCCCAGTCCAAGTAACTGCTCTTCCAAGGGCTTTTCCAGTTAAAATAGATAAAAAAAGAGTAAAAATGAAAATTGCAATACCAAGCCCTACATTATTTATAAAATCTGATTCTATATATTCACTTACTGAAGGTTGAAGTTTCGGAACTAAAATAATAGTTACAATAGTTGAAAGAACCCATTTCATAAACAAAATAAGACTTAAGGAAAAACCTTTTAAAAAACATTGTATTACGTAATAAATAAAAATTAATAAAACAAAAACATCAAACAAATTTACATTGCCAATTACATTCTCAAAATAGTCACTCATTATTTTAGATTACCAGCTTCATTACCAAAAGGTTTGTAAATCAAAAGCAGTTTAGGAAGCAAAGTTAAAACTGAAATCATTGCCAATAACATTGCTATACCAGTAAATATACCAAAATATATTGTGGGAATAAAATTTGATAATACTAAAATTGAAAAACCAAAAACTATTGTTATAGAAGTATTTAAAATTGCAATACCTACCGTGCTATGACATCTATCTAAAGTTTTGTTATAGTTATTAATCTTTTTAAATTCTTCCTTAAACCTATAGATATAATGAATGCTGTTATCTACTGCTATTCCTATTGTTATTGCTGCAATTGTTATTGTCATCATATCTAAAGGAATTTTCATTAGACCTATTATACCTAATATAAAAAAAGCTGCTATGAAGTTTGGCACAACACCAATTAAAGATAAGGTTATATTTCTAAATAGTATTAAAAACATTGCAAAAATACCTACCATTACAATTCCTAGCGTAAGAATTTGAGATTTAAATAAACTTTGCAACAAATTATTAAATAAAATTAAAACTCCAGCCAACTTGTACTCATCTTTTTTCAAACCTAGTTCAGTACTGAGTTCGTTGTTAATTTTATTTATTAACTCATTTCTCCTTAAATTTTTTAATGAATCTCTTACTCTTACACTAACTCTGGCTTCATCATTTTTCACTGAAATATAAGGAGAGATGATTTCCTTTTTAATTTCTTCAGGTATTTTACTGTATAAGACTGCTATTTCTAAACTTTGTAGTTCTTTCTTATTTAAATCTTCAGCAACACGCAAAATTGAGCCAAATGATAAAACTTTTCCAATTTCAGGTAAAGAATCTAAATAATCATGAACTTTTAAAATTTTATCCATTTTGTCTCTGGTAAACCAATACTTAGACTTATCTTCTTTATTCTCAAGATCTTCATCCCATTCAGAAAATTCGTCGTCATTTTTTTCTTGATTTTGTTTAGTCGGAAATTTTATAATGATATTTAAAGGCGTAGTTCCACCTAAATCATCATCAATTTTTTTCATACCCTTATAAATTTCAGTTTCCTTGTTAAAATAATTAATGAAACTATTTTCTACCTCTAGTTTTGATATACCAAAAACACTAGCAACAACGATTACAAGTGTGGTCCCAAAAATAAAAATGTCATTTTTTTTCGCTATCCCACCTAGAAATTTAGCAATAATAGATTTTTCTGTATCTTGAATATTTATTTCATTTTCTGAGGAAAAAAAATTAAGCAAACATGGCAATAGAAGAAAAGTCACAAATAAAGAAACCACTAATCCTAAAGTCATCATCCATCCAAAATCTATAATTGGTTTAATTCCACTAAAAATTAATGATAGAAAGGCGCAAATGGTTGTTAAAACAGTGTAAAGAATTGGTAACATCATTTTTTGACTAGCTTCAAGCACCACACTTGATTTAGATAAACTAGGATATTCTTTTTTTAATTGAAGAAATCTGACTGTCACATGGATATTCATTGCCATGTTTAATATCAACATTAGTGCAATAAAGTTTGATGATATAACTGTTACTTTCCAACCAATCAAACCTAATAAACCAATCATTATGATAACAGAAGTTGCACAACCCAACAAAGGCATTGCCACCCATTTAATATTTCTGAATATGAACCACAGAGTAACAATTATGAAGATAAATACTCCAATACCAAAAACAACAATATCACTCTTAATATAACTCATCATATCATCTGCTATCATAGGAATACCCCCCAAATGAATTTTAGCATTTTCACCGTATTTATTTATGATTCCTCTAATCTCTGCAATGTTTTGGTGATTTCTTTTATTATATAAGTTTTTATAATCTTCGTATTCTTTTAGAAATTCTTTATATTTATTTTTTTCTATACTATTTTGTTTTTTTTCTTTTTCTTCAAAAAAATATTTTTCTTTTAACTTTATAAACTCATTTAATCTTTCATCCATTTTTAAATAAATTATTATACCTGAGGTTTTACCATCCTTACTTATTACATAATCCCTATATATCGGACTATTGAGTATTTCTTGAAAACCTCGATTTTTGTCAATATTTGGATAAGAAAGTGTTTTATAATTTTTTAATCTTTCCATCAATGGCTCGTCACTACTTTTAAGCAATGGAACATCTATTATAGTAATTACACTATCTACCCAAGTTAATTTTTCTATTTTTGACTTAAGTAACTGTATATTTATTATCGTATCTTCATCTGAAAAATTTGTGACTGGGGAATAAGTTAGAAATAGAAAGTCTTTAGAGCCATATCTGTCATTAATTTCTCTAAGGTATTTTAAATCTTTGTCACCTTCTAACAGCAATGCATCGGATGAGGCATCCAAATTAAAATTCTTTGAAAAATAAAGTGAAATTACAACAATAACAGAAATTAATAATAATGTAATTTTATGGAAATCTGAAACTAATTTACTATAAAGTTTTAAAAACATAGACTAGTAAATGATATATATTAAAAATGAAAAAAAAGAAAAAAATTATTTCATTTATGATTTCAAATCTTTAAATTTTGTGTACATTCCTTCAAATTCTACTTGAATATTTCCAGTAGGACCGTGTCTCTGCTTACCTATTAGTATTTCAGCTAAACCAGCTATATCACTCATTTTTGATTGCCATTCTGCATGCTCAATAGATCCAAGTTTTGGTTGTTTTTTTTCTTCATAGTATTCCTCTCTAAATACAAATAACACAACATCAGCGTCCTGTTCTATTGACCCTGATTCTCTTAAGTCAGCTAATTGAGGTTTTTTATCATCTCTTTGTTCAACAGCTCTTGATAATTGAGAAAGTGCCAATACAGGAACACCCAATTCTTTTGCTAGGGCTTTTAAACCTTGAGTAATTTCAGAAATTTCTTGAACTCTTCCATCATTTCTTTTTGAACTCGTCCTCATTAATTGAATATAATCAACTACTATTAAATTGAGACCAAAAAGCCTTTTAATTCTTCTCGCTCTATTACTTAAAGTAGAAATAGTAATCGCCGGAGTTTCATCTATATATAATGGTAGTTCGTAAATATCTCTTGAAGTTTCAATGTATCTACTTAGCTCCTCTTCTGTTGCTTTTCCTCTTCGAATATCATTTGATTTTATACGAGATTGTTCAGATAAAATTCTTGTAGAAAGCTGCTCAGACGACATTTCCAATGAGAAAAAAGCTACAGAAGATTTTGTTCCTTTTAATTGAATATTTTTAGCAGCATGATAAGCAATATTTGTTGCTAAAGCAGTTTTACCCATTGAAGGTCTTCCAGCAATTATTACTAAATCAGATTTGTGTAAACCTCCCAATTTCTCATCTAAATCAGTTAAGCCCGTGGGTACTCCAACTATCCCTTGGTCATTTTTCATAGCTTGCTCAGCCATATTAATTGATTGATCTAGGGCTAAATTAAATTTCATAAAAGATTGAGAAAATGAACCTCTTTCAGCTAAATCGAATAATAATTTTTCAGCGTCTTCTATTATTAAATCTGATGACTTATCATCATCTGTGTTGATAGAATCTTCTTTTATCTGTTGTGATATTTGTATGAGCTCTCTTTTGACGTAATTTTCATGAACTATTTTAGCATAATCAATAGCCTGTTTTACCGATGAGGAAAATCTTGTTAATCTGACTAAATACTCTACACCTCCCACATCATCTAAACCTTGATTTTTTTCAAAATAATTTTTTAAAGTTATTGGATTAGCTATCATACCTTTGTTATTTAAACTTTCGACAACTTCATAAATTTTTATATGAATAGGATCATAAAACTTTTCTGAATTAATAATATTTGCTATTTCATCGATTATGTCGTTATTAACTAAAACCGAACCTAATAAGTGCTGTTCAGCTTCAACATTAGATGGTATCTCTTGGTTTTTTTTATGATCACTTGCAATATCTAATTTCTCCATTTCTTAATAATATTAAAAATTAAAGTATTTTAAACTTTAACTTACACACTCTTTTTTCAACCTGTGGAGAAAATTATTTGACCTGAAGCTTGTCTAATTTTTCTACTTTTAAAGAAATTTTTGTCTGAACTTCAGAATGGAGAACGATATTAATATCAAATTGACCAATTTTATTTATCTCTTTTTTAATTATAATTTCAGATGGTCCTATTTCAGTTTTAAGCTCATCCAGAATAATTTTTGATATTTCTTTAGGTTTAATTGATGCATATAAATCCCCATTTTCTTTAACAGCTTTGTAAACCTTGATACTTTTGTTTTTAATCTTATTTGCTTTTTCGATAAATTTGTTTTTTATCTCTGTATTTTTTTTAGTTAACTCAGATTTATTTTTATTTACTAGCTCAATATTTTCTTTATTCGCTCTCAAAGCTTTATTTTTTTTTAATAAGTAATTTCTAGCAAATCCGTTTTTAACTTTTACTAAGTCTCCAATTTTTCCAAGTTTTGATATATTTTCAAGTAAAATCACCTGCATAGAATTTTATAATATTCCCAAAATTTTTGCTTTTTTTATTTCTCTTGCTAATTTTTTTTGTTTTCCTAAAGAAACATTACTTATCTTTGAAGTTATAATTTTATTAGTTTCGGTAATATATTTTTGAAGTAAAGAAATATTTTTGTAATCTATAATAGGTGCATTTTTTACTGAAAAAGGACATTTTCTTGAAAATCTTGAGTCACTTTTCTGAAATAAACTTAATTTATTTAGAGAATTTTTTGAATTTTTAAAATTTTTTTTTCTTTTTTTCATGTATTTTTATTTTTTGAGAAATATTCAGTCTTTAAATCTAAATTTTTGTACTTTACAGTAAGAAATCTAACTATATTGTTATCAAGCTTGGTTTTAGTTTTTATCTCATCTAGAGTTTTTGACTCTCCCTCTATTTTAAAATGCAAAAAATAGCCTTTGGTGTAATTTTTGATTTTTCTCTTAAAGTTTAATAATCCCCATTTTTCTATTTTTAAAACTTTACCAGAGTTGTTATTAATTAACTCTTCGTATTTTTTCTCAATACCATCAATATCTTTTTGAGAAAGGTTTTGCTTCGCAATTACCGTATGTTCGTAGAAATTCATATAAATTTGTATTAATATTTAGCAAGCTTTATACTATTATAAAAAAATCATTTCAACATTTATTATAAGCATGTATATCAATTAAAATGAACGCAATTATATTTCCAGGCCAAGGCTCACAAAAAGCTGGTATGGCTTCTGAGTTTTACAGTAATTTTAAAATAGTAAGAGATATTTTTGAAAGAGGTGATGATGCCCTTAAATTTAGTTTATCTAAAATAATTTTAGATGGTTCTGATGAAGATTTAAAGAAAACAGAGATTACTCAACCAGCAATTTTAATTACCAGTTATGCAATATTTAGTGTGTTAAAAAAAAATTTTAATTTTGATTTTAGCAAAACAAAATTTATTGCAGGTCATTCACTAGGAGAGTATAGCGCTTTGGTCTCATCCGAATCATTGACTTTAGAAGATGGTCTTAAATTAGTTCATGAGAGAGGAAAATTGATGCAAGCTGCGGTGCCTGAGGGAAGGGGAGCAATGTTAGCTGTCATGGGTATAGATATAGACGAGTTAAATTCAAAAATTAAAAAATTTGACAAAAAAAATAATATTTGTGAAATTGCAAACGATAACTCACCAGGTCAAATAATTTTAAGCGGTGCCAAGCAAACGTTAACAGATTTTAGCAACGAACTAAAAACTGAAAAAAAAAGGTCTATATTTTTGCCAGTTAGCGCTCCTTTTCATTGTACTTTAATGAAACCAGCGGCTGAAAAAATGAAAACATTTTTAGAAAAAACTAACTTTAAAAATCCAAACATACAACTAATAAGTAACGTCACTGCCTCACCTGTTGAAAAAGATAGCGATATAAAAGATTTATTATATAAACAAATATTTTCACAAGTAAGGTGGAGAGAAAGTGTAAATTTTATGACAAATAATGATATAAATGATTTTATTGAAATTGGGCCTGGAAAGGTATTAAGTGGACTTGTTAAAAGAACTAATGATAAAGTATCAACTAGAAGTGTTAATAAAATCGATGACATTAAAATTTTAAAATGATTAACTTAAAAGACAAAAAAGTTTTAATAACAGGTGCCACTGGAGGCATTGGTGGATCTTTAGTGAAAAAATTTTTATCATTAAATGCAAAAGTCTTAGGTACTGGTACAAATTCAGAAAAATTAGAAAAACTTAAAAAAGAAAACAGTGAAATTAAAGTAAAGAAATTTGATATTTCATCTCATTCAGAAATAGAAAAATTTATAGATGAAGTATCAGAAGAATTGGGTGGATTAGATATACTTGTAAATAATGCTGGAATTAACAGAGATAATCTATCTTTGAGAATGAAAGACAATGAATGGCAGAAAGTAATAGACATTAATCTAACATCTACATTTTTGTTATCCAAATACTCAATTAAAAAGATGATGAAAAGTAATTCTGGCAGAGTAATAAATATAACATCAATAGTTGGGCACACAGGAAATATTGGACAATCAAATTACGCTGCTTCTAAATCAGGCACAATTGGGATGTCAAAAAGTCTATCAATAGAATACGCTAAGAAAAATATTACGATTAATTGTGTTTCTCCAGGTTTCATAGTTTCAGATATGACTAATAGCATCCCTGAAAAAATAAAAAATATACTTTTATCTAAGATCCCAATGGGCAAAATGGGTTCAGGGGATGATGTGTCTAATTGTGTAGCTTTTTTAAGTTCTGATGAAGCTTCATATATAACAGGAGAAACTATTCATGTTAATGGTGGAATGTATATGGCTTGACAATTTGTATTAATAATCTTAGTAAGATTATAATAAATTAAATAAGGGAAATTCATGTCAAAAGAAATTGGTTCAAAAGTAAAAAAAATAGTTGCAGATCATCTTGGTGTAGAAGAAGATAAGGTTGTTGACGAAGCTAGCTTTATTGACGATCTTGGAGCGGATAGCTTGGACACAGTTGAATTAGTAATGGCCTTTGAAGAGGAATTTGGCTCAGAAATTTCAGACAGTGAGGCTGAAAAAATACTAACAGTTGGTGACGCAATTAAATTTATTGAGAGCAAATCTACTCAATAAATAAAAAAGGAATTAGTTTTGGGTTTCAATATTGTTCTGTCTTCACCATCAGGAGCTGGTAAAACAACTATTACAAAAAAATTAAGCCAAAAATATCCAAATATAAAAATTTCAATATCTCACACTACAAGAAAACCTAGGTCTAATGAAATTGACGGAGTAGATTATCATTTCGTTAGCCGAGAAGAATTTGAGAAACTTATTAAAAAAAATAATTTTTATGAACATGCTAAGATTTTTGATAATTATTATGGCACTTCAAAAAATTCAGTAAATAAACTTCATCAAGAAAATTATGATGTTGTTTTTGATATCGATTGGCAAGGCACAAAACAGTTGTCTAAGTTTAAAGAATTGAACTTAATAAAAATTTTCATTTTACCACCGGATAAAGATGAACTTAAAAAAAGATTAATTAACAGAAATCAGGACAATGATAAAATTGTGAAAAAAAGATTAAAACAATATGAGAATGATGTGCAACATTGGTTTGATTATGATTATGTTGTAATTAATAACGATTTAGAGAGCTGTTTTAGTCAAATTGAAAAAATAATTACAATTCACAAAAAGGAAAAAATGTCTTTTATTTAATCTGTGATTTTTCATAAAATTCTGTAATTTTATAAAATAAACTTTCGCTAAGTCTTTCAGGTCTTAAAGTTAAATCAATTTTTTCATCTTTTATAAATTTATTATGTTCAATCTTAAGTTTTTTAAAAGTTTTATTAATCATTTTTCTTTTGTTAGAGAAAAAGACATTTGTTATGTATTCAAGAGATTTTATTGATTTAAAATTTATATCTTTTCTTTTAACAGGTTGAAATTCAATAACAATTGAGTCTACATTGGGCTTTGGTAAAAAACAATTTTTTGATACGTAAAAAAAATTTAAAACTTTAAGTCTTGATTTTGTTATAATAGACAACCTAGAATAATTAGAGTTACCCATGCTAGCAATAATTTTTTCACCAACCTCTTTTTGGAACATAAAAATTAATTTCTTAAACTTCGGGGGCCATGGATTAAATCGTATAAATTTTATTAGGATTTGAGTTGAAATATTATACGGTAAATTTCCGATAATTATTGTTTCACTCGAAATTAGTCTTTTTAAATTTAATTTTAATATATCTCCATTTAGGACTAATAAATTTTTTTTATTTTTGAAAAATGTCTTAAGATTTTTTGAAAAAATTTTATCTTTTTCAATACAAATTAATCTTTTAGGTTTTAAATTTAAAATTTCAACACTTAAGTTACCAGTACCAGCTCCAATTTCAATAATATTCTTATTTTTAAACGAAGTTAGTGAAAGGATCTTTTTTAAAATATTTTTATCTATCAAAAGATTTTGACCCAGTGACTTTTTAAATTTCATTTAATCAGTTTTGTTATTAACTCGATACATCTATTAAGACTAAGTGGATTTGATATATTTAATTTTTTTTTATCCTCAGCAACCCCGTGGTCTGGGGACATTCTTATATAAGGTAAACCAAATGTAATGTTAACTGCATCAAAGCCATACAAGGCTTTAAATGGAGATAAAACTTGATCATGATACATTCCCACGATTATATCAAATTTTCTCAAGTTATTTTTTAAGAATACTGTATCAGCTGGATACGGACCTGAAATGTTTATTTTTTTTTTCAAATTTTTAATAACTGGAATAATTACTTTTAATTCTTCTGAGTTTTTTTTAAGCTCAAAATTGTGTGGATTTAATCCTAAAACTCCAATTCTAGGAGTTTTATTGAAATACTTCACATAGTATTTATTTAAAGTTTTAAGTTTTTTCAATAATAAATTTTTTTTGATAGACTTTGGTATGTCTTTGACTTTAATATGAGTTGTGAGTGGTACTACAGACAAGTTTTTATTATAAATAATCATCACTTCTGAATTTAAAACTTTATTTTTTTTTGCTAAAAACTCAGTAACACCTAAGTTCCTGTTTTTAAAAAAATTCTTCTTGTTAACTGAACAATTAATAATGCCTTTTATTTTATTTTTTAAACACAAATTATGACTAATAGTTAAGCATTTCTTTACGTAATTTGAACTTTCTTTGCTGTTAACTTTGAAAGCTTTTTTAAATTTAAGTGGTATATCTAAAACATTAAGAACTTTGTCGTTTTTTTTAATTTCTTCTAGAGTTCTAATTTTTTTTAATTTTCTTTTTATTTTTAAAATTTTTAATTGTGATTTAAGCAACTTATAATTACCTATGATTACAGCACTCTTTTGATAGGCCTTTGATTTTGCTAGAATCTCAGAATTTATACTATTAGGTTCACCTAAAACTATTCCAAAATTATTCATTGATCTCAATATAAGTTTTTTTCTCTAAATTTAAATAATGTGAGTCTGAGAATATGTTTAACTTCTCCTCTTTTTTTTGTCTAATTATTTTTTTTTCTATTTCCACAAGATTTAAATTGTTTTGATTTAAAATTCTTTTATCATTAAGTTTTATAATAACAATATTATTATTTACTTTAATAGGTTTAGAAATTTGTGTTTTTTTTAATTTTAATATTTCTTCTAAATAATTGCTTGAAATTGACTTAGAAACTACCCATCCGATAGATCCCCCTTTCGTGGAAGAAATTGAATCACTATACAAAGTTGCGGTCTTTACAAAGCCATTTTCTTGAATGCTTTTCTTAACTTCATTTAATTTTATTTGGTCCCAGTTTTCTAAAACAATTTCTGATAAATTGTACTCCTCAATTTTATTTTCTTCTTGAATTTGTTTATTTAATTCAGATTTTATTAATTCTTCATCAACATCTAATTGTTTTCTATATAGGGTGTAAATCATACTATTCCACTTAAAATTAACAATTACTCCCTCTAGATAATTATCATAATTAGCACCGTACCTTTTAAAATGATCTTTTAAACTAATATTTTGCTGAATAAGACCCAGATTTGTTTCCAGTGATTGAATATAGGTATTTATATCTGCTTTGTTAAATTTTGAAATTTTATATCTATTAATTTCAGTCTCTTTAATTATACGTTTCTTTAAACTTGCAAAAGCGAGATTTTGTAATTTTCCAAATTCATTATTATTTGCTGGCCTGTTTGTTAGGGCTAAAATCGTATTTACCTCGTTTACCAAGTCGAAATTAGTAATAATTTCATTATCTACTTTTGCAATAATTCTGTCCTCAATATTGCTGAAAGCGTTATCGAACAAATTTAGGAAAATTAAAAAGAAAAAAAATAACTTTATTCTCATTTCTAATTTGCAGGAGTAGTAATTGCTCCTAATGGAGAAAATGTTACTTTAAAAATTAAAGAGTCTTCTGGTTCCACGTCTCTATCTCTATAAAATTCTCTTCTAAACGCGACACCAGCCGTTAAACAATCATTAATATACTCATAACTTAAATCATAAAATTCAGCAGAATTTGTTAATAAATTACGTTTAGCTCCTAAAGAGATTAAACCATTATTAAAATTAAACCCAGCTTTACTTGAGACATATTTTGTGTTCCCAATATGCTGACTTTCCTCTAAAAAACTTAAGTTAAATTTTGCTGATGGATAAACTATACCGAGTTCTATTTGGTTTTTATTAAAGCTTTCCAGGTTTTGATCTAACAAAAAATTATTTGAAACCTTAATATTCTCATTAATATTAAACGATGTTTCCCCTATAATATCTGACATTTTTTCATTAAGCGTTGCCTTAAATGGCATATCACGATTTTCCTTTGCACTTATTATTTGACCAATACCAATTCTAAATTTTTCGTTTTTTACCTCTTTATTTTCATCTAAGTCATTAATTTTAAAATCAAATCCTAAGCTTACGCTAGAACCGGTATCAATTGCGTACTTATTTTTAACTTTATTTAATTTATATAAATCTGAATAATCTAAAGTGGTTGCATCATCAGAAATATTTCTTGAGTCATTTGGAGAAATTTTCACTAATAGTTTTGGTTTGAAAATATTTAATTTATTATTTTCTCTAAATTTATATAATCCTAATTCTGATTTGAAGCCAAGCGCACCATAGAATTCAGAAACTGTATTATGAGTTTTGAAATCTGGTGTGTTTTTTGCTTGATAGTTTACATTCTTAAACAATCCAAGAAACTCATTTTCGAATCCAAATTTATTTACCCAACTATTTGAAACCCATTTAAATTCATTTGATATAATATCTAATTGTCTGTCTACATCGTAATTTTTTACTAATAAGTCAGATTTTAAATCAACTATTCCTAAATTATCACTCATTAATACATTTTTTTCAAGAGAGGCTTCAGGGTAAATAAACTCAAACCTATCGTTCCCGGTTTTTGAAAGATTTTCAAATGAAGATACTTTTGTATTAAAAAAAAGATCTTTATTTTGATAACCATAATCAATAGAATTTTTAATTGTGTTATCTAAATAATCTATCAAAGATGTTTGCAACTTATTAATTTTTGGGTAAGTGCTGTTTGATACGTGTTGCAAATTTATTTCTAAATCACTAGATATATCTGTTTCTTGTATAAACGAAGTATAAAATCTAGAAAAAAAATGTGACCTAGATCCTGCAGTTTTTGAGTTTGTTTTTTTTTTATATCCCTCTGTATAACCAACATCTGTTATAAATGATGATTTAGCAAAATCCTGTCGATACTCTGCAAGAAATAAAGGTTGATTGCTAGCCTGAATTCTAGGAGTAAAAGTGAGATCTTTATCTTTTGAGATATTCCAGAAATAAGGTATGTCAATACCTACTCCCATATTAGTGCTATCGGTAAATGTTGGTATTAAAAAACCAGATCTTCTATCCACTGTTGGATCGGGATGAGAAAATCTAGGAAAATAAAAAATCGGGAAATCATATATTTTTAAAACAGCATTATTATAATAAACAGTTTTTTTTGAACTATTGTGTTTAATTTTTTTAGCTCTCAATTCCCAGGGAGGACACTTATCATTTTCTCTAAACTTACAATAGGTAAGAACTCCTTTTTGAACTGAAGTCGTTCCTTCATCAATTGAAATGCTATTAGCAAATATTCTAGGATTATTTCTTATATCAGCTTTCATCTTATTGTCATTAAAAAAAACTTTGGCATCAGAACCTATGACTTTTTTCTTTTTTTCATCAATATAAATTTGATTAAATTTATATAAATTTTTATTAATATCTTCTAATTTTATTTCTCCTTTAGAAAAGAGAACATTTTTTATAGAATTATAATTAAACATTTTTACTGAAAATATATTACCACTGGGATCAGTAATTTTTGTAGGAAAATTAGATTTAATGATTTTATTTTTATTATCAAAAATAACGTTCTCACTTTCTAAAAGATAATTTTCGCTAGTAATAATCGAGGTTAAACCGGTACTATTAAGTAGATCCTGATCTTTTAAATAGAAAGCCTCTTCTGCTTTTAAAATATTATTATTTTCATCTACAGCTTTTATATTGCCCTTAAGAATAATTTTTGAATCCTTCTTGTCCAATTTGATTTCAGAGGATGATATTTCTAAATTATTTGCAAATAAATTTGTTGCAAAAAATAAAGATATTAAAAACTTTAAAAATAAAAAATTATTTTTCATTTATTTGAAGCAATCCTATGCTATTTATTAAACCTATAATAATAATTGGTATCCAAACTGATATTTCTGGCGAAATTCTGTCAGACTTACCTAGAGCTACAGACAAATCTTTCATATAGTAAATAATCGCGCAGGTTAATACTGCTATCATAAGGTAATTAATGTTATTAGAATTTCTATTATTAATAGTGAAAATTGCCGCTAAAATTGTCATTAAGGCTAGAAAAAAGGGTAGCGCAAAAAAAGAATTTATTTTTTCCGATATTGTAGTTTTTTCATAACCTCTATTAACTAAACTTTTGTTATTTGTTATTAATTCAACGAAAGAAATAGTATCTAAATTTTTAAAAAGATTATTAAGTTTTTCAACATTATAAAATGAACTAAATGCCAAACTTTCTTTATTCTCAATTACCACGTTCCCTTCTTCATCAAAATTAAATATTTTTATATTTTTCATATCCCAATTATTTTGTAAAATATTTGCTTTATCTGCTTCTATTCTTTTTGAAATAATATTATCTTTGAAGATGATATTAATTGAAACATCTATTAAATTATTTTTTTCCAATTTTTCAGCGTTAATAATGTATAAATCATTTCCTTTTTTTTCTTTTATCCAAACTCCATTCCTATTTATCGTTACTAAATGGTCAGTATCTTTAGAATAGTTAGATTTAGTTTTTTCATAGTATTTGACCATGTCTGAAGTAACAGGGTTTATTATAATTAAAATTAGCAGTCCCCAAAAAAAAGAAATCAAACCAATTAATGCAATTACTTTTGCATTGGAATATCCAAAAACTTTTAAAGTAAGTAATTCATTATTTTGTTTAATCGATATAAAAAACCACATAGCAGAAATAAATATAATAAATGGCATTAAATTAATAAAAATGAGGTTTGGAATATAAGCAAGTGTTAGAATTATAGGTAAAAATAAACTTTCTCCAGAATTTTTAAAAAATTCAACTTCCTCAAATAAATTTAAAATTAAACCAAGACAAAAGGAAATAAAAATAGCGTTTAACAAAACTTTCGAATAATTGATTATTAAATAATTATTTAACTTATTATTCATCTTAATTCTTTCCAAAAATTATTTAGTAAAATAAAATATAGTATTGGTAAAAATGTGATAGGTATTAAAAGATAAGCAAAAAATCCAATATTAGAAATTCCTGAATACCTAACAAGCAATTCAGACAATACTAAAAGCATAAAACTTAAAGCAAAAAACACATACCTATTTAAAATTTTTGTTTTTTTATTTTTTGTATAAATGAGCAAAAAGGATATTAAGATTGAAACTAGTGGGATATATAAAGGCATTAGCACTCTCCTAGAAAAAGTTTCTATAACAATAGCTATATTATTTTTTGGGCAGTTTTTAACATAACCTTCAGGGATTTGATTAAAATAATAATTCTTTAAGCAACTTAAAATCTTGTAAGTCGAAGTTTCTTGTATTTTTACATCTTTAATAACTCTATTATCTAAATTGCCAAAATTTAAAAGAGTTTTGTTAAATTGTATTATTTTTATAGTGTTATCCTTTTGATATGATTGTATTATTCCATTTTCTAAGATAATTTTACTTTTACTAATTACTCCTCTTTCTGCGATTACAGTTTTATTTTTGGCTGTTGAGTTTTTAGGCAATAAACTATTTAAATTATTACTATCATCTTTAATGAAAATATTTTTAATAATATTGCTTTCTTTTTCTTCAACAAAAAAAGTTAATCCTTTAAATGTATCAGAAAACGCATTCGGTTTAATAAGACTTGCCACTGTGTCCACTCTAGACTCCTTTACGAGACTTCTGGATTTATTAAGTGCTGTTGGAGTAATTATTGTTGAGAATACTAAATAAATTAAAAAAATGAATATTGATATTATGAAAAATAAATTCGTAATCTTAGATTTTGCCACTCCTGACGTCCATAAGACCAGCAATTCATTTTGTCGTTCTAATCTAATTATTGTTAATAAGATAGCCAATAAAAAACTTAATGGAATAAATTTTGTCATAATATTAGTTAAATTTAGAATAGAGTAGGTAAAATAAGTTGACGTTGAGTATCCACTATCGACAATAAGATCTAAAAAATTTACCGCTCTAACTGTCCAAGCGATTAGGGATAAAGAGAACAGTATAAGAATAAAAGACTTTAATAATTCAAGCGTTATGTAGTTATAAATTTTGTTTTTAAACATGAGAATAATATAAAATAATGCAAGTTTAATTAAAACTCAACCTATGATAGTACTCTATGACTAATATTCCATTGAAATATTGCATTTTTGAACATATATACCATTTTAGCTAAATTATTTAAATTTATGTCTATAAAAATTAACTACTCAAAAAATAACAATAATAAAAGTTCGTCAAATCTAGTATTATTTTCTAATGATAAATTTGATTTGAATAACTTAAAGAAATATTTATTAGAGTCAGAGTTTTCTTATATAAGCGATTTATTGAAAACTAATGATTTAAATAAAAATTTATTTGTTTTTGAATTAACTTCAAAAAAAAAAATCGTTCTTGTTTCTATTAAAAACAATCTTAAAAATTCAGATATAGAAAATTTAGGTGCAGAATTATTTGGGCGTATTAATTATGGAAAAAATAGTGAGTATGATGTTATTTCTGATAGTATTGTATCGAAGCATAAAAATTTTTTAGGTCACTTTCTTCACGGTGCAAAATTAAAATCTTATGAATTTAATAAATATAAGTCTAAAAAAGAGACCAGACAAATATTGATTAACATTGTTGGGAACAAAAACAAACCTTCTGAAAAGAATCAATTAAAATTTCAAGCTTTAGAAGCAGGAACCTTTTATGCCAGAGACTTAGTCTCTGAGCCAGGAAATATTTTACACCCAGATGAATATGCTAAAAGATTAAATTCTCTGAAAAAAGACGGCCTTAAAGTAAATATATATGATGAAAAGAAATTAAAAAAACTTGGAATGCATGCTTTGCTTGGGGTAGGTCAAGGAAGTATTAGAGGTTCATATCTCGTAACAATGGAATGGAATGGGGCAAAAAATAATTCACAACCTTTAGCTTTTGTTGGTAAAGGAGTCTGTTTTGATACAGGTGGATACTCTCTAAAACCAGCAAAGTTTATGGAAGACATGACTTATGACATGGCCGGATCAGCTACTGTGGTTGGATTAATGAAAAGTTTAGCCTTGAGAAAAGCCAAAATTAATGCTGTTGGTGTTGTTGGTCTTGTAGAAAATATGGTAAGCGGTAATGCTCAAAGACCGGGAGACATTGTTAAATCTTACAGCGGTAAAACTATTGAAATTTTAAATACAGATGCAGAAGGAAGATTGGTTTTAGCAGACGCTTTAACTTTTACAGAAAAAAAATATAAACCAAAATTTATAATTGATTTAGCAACTTTGACAGGTGCAATAATAGTCTGCTTAGGATCAGAATATGCTGGTTTATTTTCAAATGATGATAAATTGTCAAAACAGATTTACGAAGCTGGTGAAAACGTAGAAGAGAAAGTTTGGAGAATGCCTCTACATAAAAATTATGATAAATTAATTAATTCTAAAAATGCTGATATGCAAAATATAAATTATATTGGTGGAGCAGGATCAACAACAGCAGCTCAGTTTTTACAAAGATTTATTTTAAATAAAACCCCTTGGGCACATTTGGATATTGCCGGAATGGCATTTTCAAAATATGGGGGAGCTTTAAATTCAAGTGGAGCTACTGGATTTGGAGTAAGGTTATTAAACCAACTTATAGAAGAAAACTATGAGTAATTTAGAGCAAACTCTTTCAATCATCAAACCAGATGCATGTGAAAGAAATTTGTCAGAAAAAATTAAAGCAATTTTTTCAAAAAACAATTTATCAATTTTACAATCTAAAAAACTTCATATCTCAAAAGATGAAGCAGCAGAATTTTATAAAGTTCATCAATCTAAGCCATTTTATGATCAACTCTGTAGTTATTTATCTTCAGGACCTATAGAAGTTCTAATTTTAGAGGGAGATAATGCAGTTTCAAAAAACAGAGAGTTAATGGGTGCCACGGACCCAAAAAATGCGAAAGATGGCACTATTAGAAAGTTATATGGTATTTCTATCGACAAAAACTCTGTTCATGGTTCGGACTCCGTTGAAAATGCTAAAATAGAGATAAATTTTTTTTTTAAGTAAGTTGATCATTTAATTACTCTGATTATAGCCTCAGAAAATGCGTTATACTCTAAAATTTGTGTTTTCCTTTTGAGTGAAGCGACACTATCTTCTTCATTTACATAAAAAAATTTTTTCAAAATGATTTTGCCAGAATCAAGTTTTTCGTTAACAAAATGTACAGTGCAACCTGTTTTTCTTTCTTTATTTCTTAACACTCTTTCATAAGTATTTAATCCCTTAAATTTTGGCAAAAGAGATGGATGAATATTAATTATCGATTTTCCAAATAAACGGATAAATCTTTTAGATAAAATCCTCATATATCCTGCCAACAGAATTAATTTAATCTTATGGGCTTTTAATTCTACCAATGTTTTACTCTCAGAAAGTCTTTGATTTTTATCTAATAACAAACAAGGAATAGACCATTTTTGGGCAAGCTTAAGACCTTTAGCATTTTTATCGTTACATACAACTAATTTTATTTTAATTGGAAAGTTATAATTATTTGAATTCAAAATAAGTTTTCTTAAATTCGATCCTTTTCCAGAAATAAAAACACAAGCATTTATTTTTGCCATTTTAATTTATTATAAAGTTTTAATCTAATATTATCTTTTGATATAAATCCTATTTCATAGGGTAAAAAACTATTAGTAAAATATTTTTTAATTTTTTTATAGTTTTTTTTTTCAATAATTAGGCAAAAACCAACACCACAATTAAATGTTCTGAGCATTTCATTATCAGAAATATTTTTTGATTTTAACCAAGAAAATATTTTTTTAACTTTGATTTTAGACAAATCAATATTTGCTGTAAGATTGTTAGGAACTGATCTAATTATGTTTTCAACTATACCGCCCCCAGTAATATTTGCAGCTGAATGAATTAAATTTTTTTTGCACAAATTTAAAATTTCCTTAACATAAATTTTTGTAGGTCTTAGTAATTCTTTTTTTATTTTAACAGGTAATACATTTTTCTTAAGAATGTTTCTAATTAGTGAATAGCCATTTGAATGAATACCTGTAGAAGGTATTGCAAGAATAATATCACCATTTTTGACGTTATCTTTTTTTAATATATTTTTTTTAGACACTATGCCCGTGCAAAAACCAGCTAAATCAAATTTATTTTTTTTATATATTCCTGGCATTTCAGCCGTCTCTCCTCCAACAAGTTCACAATTAGATAATTTGCATCCTCTAAGGATACCGCTTAAAATTTTCTTTAATTTTGAAAGTTTAATTTTTTCTACTGCAATATAATCTAAAAAAAATAATGGTCTTGCCCCTTGGACTATCAAATCATTTACACACATAGCCACAAGATCTATTCCGATAGTAGTTAACTGATTATATTTATCTGATAACTCTAATTTAGTACCCACTCCATCGGTACAAGAGACAATAACAGGATTTTTAATATTTAAAGCACTAATATCGTATAATGAGCTAAATGAACCAATGGTATTATTCGTTTTTTTGACATTTTTTTTTGTTAATTTACCAACATGTTTGACAAATTTATTTCCCAGGGAAATATTAACGCCGCTATTTTTATAACTATAAAGTTTTTTTTTCATTAGTAATAATGATAATTATTTAAATATGAAATATTTTAAATTTATAACTATCATTTTAATCATTTTATTTAAAACTGGAAACTATTTATACGCTGAAAGCATTTTTACTGTTAATAATATACAAGTAAATAAAAATTCCTTCAAAAACAAAGAAGAATTAATCAATATAGCTTTTAGAAAAGGATTTGAAAAATTAAACAATAAAATATTATTAGAGAAAGATTATTTAAAAACAAAAAATGTAAGCTTAAGGATTATAAAAAATTTAGTCTCACATTACCAAATTGTAAAAAATGAAGATAAAAATATTCAAAACTTTGAAATAGTAAATTTATATTTTAAAAGAGACAAAATGTATAATTTCTATAGTAAAAATAATATTAAATACAGTGACGTATCGGGAAAAATTTTAAATATATTACCTGTCTTAATAGTTGAAGATGAAACCTTTATCTATGACAGAAATTTCTTTTATGAAAATTGGTTGAAAACTGAAAAAAACAATGACAGTAAAAATATAGAATATATTTTTCCAATAGAAAATTTAGAAATTATTGAAACAATAAAAAAAAATCAAAACAATTTAGAAGTAATAAATTTAACAGAAATTTTCGATGAAAATTATGAAAAAGACAATCTTTTAATAATATTAGATTATAAGAAACAAAAAACTAGGATTTTTTTAAAAGGAATAATTTCATCGAAAAAAATAGTAAAAAATTTATCTTTTGAAAATAAAGCAGAAAAAAAAATTGAATACCCAAAAATTTTAAAATTTTTGAAAAAAGAAATTCTTGAATTAGTTAAATCGCAAAATATAATAGATATTGGTGCTCCAGCATTTTTAAATATTAACCTCGCCTTGAATAATCAAAAAGACTTGTTTTCATTTCAAAATATTCTTAGCGAGATTGATTTAATTGAAAATTTTAATGTGAAAGAATTTAACAATAAATTTGCCTATATTAATATCAAGTATTACGGTAAAATAAATAAGTTTAAAGAAAAATTAATTGAAAAAGAAATAGATATAAACTTTAAAAATAACCAATGGAGCGCGAGGTTAAAATAAATTGAGTCAACTAGTTTTTAAATTTCCTTTTAAAACCACTTACTACGAAAAAGATTTTTTTGTATCAGCTAGTAATTTTGAAGCGTATAAATTAATAGAAAGCTGGCCAAAATGGTCTAGCAAACAAATAAGTATATTTGGACCTAGTGGCTGTGGCAAAACTCATTTAGTTAATATACTAAGTAATAAATTAAAGTTGTTATCCATAAATGCTAAAAAATTAGATCAGACAATAAATAACTTAGTAGAAAAGTTTGAATGTATAGTCATCGAAAACTATGATGAAAACATAAATGAAAATTTCCTTTATTCCTTTATAAATCAAGTCAAACAATACGATAAAATTATTATTATAAATTCTTCAAAGAGTCTTAAAAATTTTGACATTGACTTAATTGATTTAAAATCTAGACTTAGTAGTTTCTTGGAGGTTAAAATTGATTTACCAACAGATGATTTAATTAGAGTAATAATTTTAAAAATTTTTTCCGACAGACAAATAGATTTAGGTAATAGAAACCTAGAATATATTATTAATAATATCGAGAGATCTTATGATAAAATATTGAAATTTACTAAAGATATAGACGATATTTCTTTATCTACTGGAAAATCGATAAATATTAATTTAATAAAAAAAGTATTAACAAATGAATAAATATAGAACCCATAACTGCTCGGAATTGACAGAGAGTGACAACAATAAAAATGTTACTTTATCGGGATGGATACATAGAAAAAGAGATCACGGTAATTTATTGTTTATAGATTTAAGAGATCACCACGGATTAACTCAATGTGTCATTGAGAATAATAATAAATTTTTTAAAACACTTGAAAAAATCAGACCCGAATCGGTAATAAGTGTTACTGGTAAAGTTATTCAGAGGGAAAAGGGGACTGAAAACTCAGAATTAATGACAGGAAAAATTGAGGTAAGTATTCAAACTATTAAAGTTTTAGCAGAAGCAAAAGATTTACCAATGCCAGTTTTTGGCGAGCAAGATTATCCAGAAGAAATAAGGTTAAAATATAGATTTTTAGATTTAAGAAGAGACTCAATGCATAAAAATATTATTTTAAGATCACAAGTAATATCTTTCATAAGATCAGAAATGATGAAACTAGGCTTTTTAGAGTTTCAAACGCCAATTTTAACCTCTTCAAGTCCTGAAGGTGCTCGTGATTTTTTAGTTCCAAGCAGATTAAATCCAGGAAAGTTTTATGCTTTACCGCAAGCACCTCAACAATTTAAACAATTAATTATGGTCTCAGGATTTGATAAATATTTCCAAATAGCCCCGTGTTTTAGAGATGAAGATGCTAGAGCAGATAGAAGTCCAGGTGAATTTTATCAACTAGATATCGAGATGTCATTTGTTGAACAGGAAGATGTTTTTAAGGTTTTAGAAACTTTGATGGTAAGTTTATTTAAAAAATTTTCATCAAAAAAAATAAATATTAATTTCCCGAGAATTCCATATGCTGAGTCAATGCTAAATTATGGAACTGATAAACCCGACTTAAGAAATCCTTTAATAATAAAAGATATTACTCAGTTATTTACGAGAGAGGATGTAAAATTTGATATTTTTAAAAAATTAGTTTCTAAAGGTTCTAAAGTGAGATGTATTGTAACAAAAAACACAAAAGATAAACCTAGAAGTTTTTTTGATAACATTGATAAGTGGGCTAAAGAACAAGGTGGTTCTGGATTAGCTTATTTTACTTTAGAAAAAACAGATAAGATTTCAGGAAAGGGCCCTATTGGAAAATTTTTCAGTGAAGAATCACTTAAAGATTTAATGAAAAAATGTAAAATGGATATTGGTGATAGTTTATTTATGTCTTGTGGAAATGAAAATGAAATTGAAAAAATTTTATCAATTTCAAGAGATAAAATTGCTAAAGAATTAAATCTAGTAGATGAAAATCAATTTGCTTTTTGCTGGATTGTCGATTATCCGATGTTTGAATTAGACGATCAGACCAAAAAAATTAAGTTCAGTCACAACCCTTTTTCTATGCCACAAGGTGATATAGAAACACTAAATTTTAAAGAACCATTAAATATTAAAGCATACCAATATGATATTGTCTGTAACGGTGTTGAACTTTCATCGGGAGCAATAAGAAATCACATACCTGAATTAATGTTTAAACTTTTTTCGGTAGCTGGGTATGGAAAAGAGGAAGTAAACCAAAAGTTTAGTGGAATGATAAATGCGTTAAGTTACGGTGCACCTCCACATGGTGGAATAGCACCAGGAGTTGATAGAATTGTAATGTTATTAGCCAACGAAAAAAATATAAGAGAAGTCACATTGTTTCCTATGAACCAAAATGCACAAGATTTAATGATGAAAGCCCCATCCGATGTAGACGATAAACAGTTAAAAGAACTCAGTATTAAAAAAGATATTAAAAAAAATTAGTTTTTTGATTTTAAATTTAAACGAATGTCACTTAAATCAACTAATTTTTCCTCATAATTACTTCTTACAAAACCCTTAGAAGTGATATTTTTTACAATCTTAAGAAATTTATCATCACTATTATGATCTTCATTATTTTGAACTTTGGAAATCGAAGGAGTGTGTGCTAAATCTTCTTTCCCTAAATAAGAAATTGCCAACTCTCTAAAAACATAATCTAAAATTGATGTAGCGCTTAAAATCCTATCATTGCCCTCAACCTTACCTGATGGTTCAAATTTCGTATCAATAAATGCATCAACAAATTCATCCAATGGAACTCCATATTGCAAACCTAAGGAGATTGCTATTGCAAAGTTATTCATAAGGGCCTTTACTAATTCACCTTCTTTATTGGTATCTATAAAAATTTCACCAATCTTGCCGTCGTCGTATTCTCCTGTATGTAAATAAATTTTATGTTCACCTATTGAAGCTTTTTGTATGTAACCTTTTCTTCTATCTGGCATTTTAAATCTACTACCTAATTTTGTCTGGATCTTGTTATGAATTTCAGATTTATTTTGAACTAAGTTGTTTACTTTTTTCTCTATTTTTTGGTCTATAATTTCAACTTTATGGTCTTTTTTTTGCTCTTTTTGACTTTTTTCTCCAACTTTTTTTGTTTTACGATTATTTAATTTCACCTCTATGACTTCAACAACTCCGTCATCTCTTTTATCAATTTCAGCCATAGCCTTTTCGTTAAGTTCATTCAAATTATGAACGGTTTTGAATGTACATGTATAATAAGTTTCTACTAAATATTTTTTCATTTTAAGATGAATCTGATAATTGAACATATATATTAATTGTAGTATGTGTCTATAATATAATGATGCAATTATAAATTGTGTGGATTTAGTATGATAGGATTAAAACAAATTTTTACTTGGTGGAATAAAAATACTTTTGGAACGTTTTTAAAAA
>MDSV01173203.1_pt1 | contig 23894 bp, 23 predicted proteins | sample 810851 | NCBI WGS metagenome assembly MDSV01 (sample SAMN05326640, study PRJNA326480) | marine metagenome | isolation source: seawater | place: Atlantic Ocean: North East | collected 2012 | reverse complement strand
TTGCTTTTTTCTTTTTTAAATTTTTTCCTAAAAACTTTAAATTTGCCATAATAATCTATACCATTTAAATTAAGATTGACTATATTTAAATAACTTATTTATGATTAATAATAAAATAATTCTCATTACTGGAGGTGCTAGCGGAATTGGTGGTGCAGCTGTGAAACTTTTTCTAAAAAATAACAACAAAGTTATTGTGATAGACAAAAATACTCCCAAAATAAAAGATAAAGATTTATACTTTTATAAGTTAGATCTAACAAAGACGAAATTAATTAGGCCAACTGTAAATAAAATTAGTTTAAAATTCAATAAAATTGATGTTTTGATACTTAATGCAGGAATATGTCCTTTTGAAAAATTTTTAAAAATTGATCAAAAATTGTTTGATCTTGTAGTTGATGTGAACCAAAAATCAGCTTTTTTTTTAGCTCAAGAAATTGCCAAAATAATGATTAAAAAAAAAGTAAAGGGCAAAATTATTTTCACAAGTTCAATTAGTTCCATATTTGGTGGAGAGTTACAGGCGCACTATTGCGGCACAAAAGGTGCAATTAATCAAATGATGAAATCAATTTGTATTTCTTTAGGTAAGCATAATATTAATGTTAATGCTGTGCTGCCAGGTACTGTAATTACAAATATAAATAAAAAACAATTGTCTAAAAATTATTCTTTAAGGAAATATTTTATAAAAAGAACTCCTTTAAAAAGACTTATAACTCCAGACGAAATTGCTAAAGTAATGCTTTTTTTAGCATCAGATTTATCATCAGGTATTAGCGGAGAAACAATATTAGTTGATGGTGGTATGGCAATAAATTTTCAATAATCATGAAAAAATTAAAATATAGTATTTGTTTGCCAATTTTTGCAAATCCAGGAATGCTTTCATTTAGAACGCCAAATTATAAAAAAATAAACTTTAATGATCTTAAAAAATTAGTAAAAAAATGTGATGATAGTAACTTAGACTCCATCTTTATTGCAGATCATACATATCTTGGAAATAAAGGTGAAATTTTTGAATGTACAGCACTTATGGCTGCTTTTGCTGCTTTAACAAAAAGAATTAATATTGGATCAATACATCTCGCAAATAACTTTAGACATCCTGCGATAGTAGCAAAATATTTTTCAACACTAAGTCACATCTCAAATGGAAGAATAATATTATTTTATGATTATGCATGGAGAGAAAGCGAATTTAGACAAGTAGGTCTAAATTTTGAAAAAACAAACAAAAGAGTCATTAAAATGATTGAAGGATTAAATATTATAAAAAAATCATTCAAAAAAAAAAAAATAAATTTTAATGGAAAATACTATAAAATTAAAAATTTCATATGTAATCCAAAGCCATTAAAAAAAATTCCTATATGGCTAGGAGAGTCTGATAATAAGTTAATGGTTAAAGAAATAGTAAAAAACGCTGATGTATTTAATTCAATGCCTTGTAGTTTAAATATATTTAAAAAGAAATTAGAAATAATTAGAAAAGAATGTAGAAAACAAAATAAAGCTTTTAATAGAATAGGTAAATCATTAGAAACTCAGATTCTAATTGCTAAAAATGATAAAGATTTAAAAAAAAAAATTACTAATATCAGAAAAAATAAAATTTATAATAAATCATTTGATAATGATATTATATCCAGATTAAAAGAACTTAATAAAGGTAATATAAACTACAATAATATAAAAACTCTAAAAGAGGAATTTTTTGTTGGAACTATTGATGAAATTAAATTAAAAATTAAGAAATTTAGAGGTGCTGGCGTAGATCATTTTATGTTATGGCCAATGGATTTTCCAAGTAACTATACAATTAACAGATTAACAAAAAATATTCTAAATTAGTGTGCTTAAAAACTATTTAAATAAAATAAAAGTAATTTTAAATATAACATTAAAAGCCCCATTCTCATTAACTGTAGTTTTTTCAAATTTTATAGCTAGTTTTTTATCAGTTATTGGAATTCCATTGTTGGTAGTTGCTTATAAATATTCAGAGAATGCAGATGAAAATCTAATACCTTTATATCGTGTAATATCAAATTTATTTAATAGTATTAATCTTGAACTTAATTTTTACACCTTAATTGGCTTGTCTATTTTTTTAATTATTATAGGTCAAACTTGTTTAGGAGGGGTAGAAATACTTAACCGTTATATACAAATTAAAGTAGTTAAAAAATTCTCTATTAACTTAATTAAAAAATTTAAAAAAGCAAATTGGCTTAGCATTCTAGAGGATAAATCTGGAAAATTTCAATATGCAATGAATACCGAAAGTCTAATAGCTTCTCAGGTTGTTTTAGACTCATTGAGGTTTATGTCTTGCACTATACAACTATTTTTTTTTATAGGTACAAGCTTTTACTTTAGTCCTAAAATTACAATTATTCTTTTATTTTTTTTTATTTTTCTTGGGATTATAACTGTAGTATTTTCTTTAAAAATTAATTTTTTTGCAAATTTTTTTAATATTGAAAGAATAAAAATTGCAGAATCAGTATCAAATATTAATAATAACAAAAAATATTTAAAATCATCTATAGTACCAAATTTTTTTAAAAATATTTATAAAAATATAAATTATGCATGGAGTTTTGATTGGAAACTTAATCTTTATTCTTTTTTCTTAAGATATTTGATTTTTATTTTAACATCATCATTTTTTGCTATTTTGTTAATTTTTTTTAAAAAACTAAATATAAATATTGAAGAAGTTTCAATAGCAATATTAATTTTTTTAAGAACCATGCCTGTATTTATTAAAATCTCTGAGAGTTTTACATCCCTAAATGAAGCCTTGCCAGTTTATGAGAATTTTATAAAACGATTAAATTTTTTTGAAAATTCCGAAGAAAAGGATGGAAATTTAATTTATGAAAAAAATCAAATAATATCTTTTAACAATGTAAGCTACAGATATCCAAAGACAAATAAATTTATTATTAAAAAATTTAATTTAAAAATTGAGCCAAATAAAACTTATGCAATTATTGGACCTTCTGGTTCGGGTAAAAGCACTGTTGTTGACTTATTGATAGGTTTATTAAAACCTATAAAAGGAAATATAAAATATGGTTCAATTGATCAAAAAAAATTGAACCTTAACTCTTTAAGAAGTAAAGTTTCTTACATATCTCAAAATATTTCATTATTTGATGGAACCATTAAAGAAAATTTACTTATGGGATCTTATAAAACTAATAAAGATATAACTAAAGCATGTAAACTATGCGTGGCTTATGACTTTATAAAATCTATGCCAAAAAAATTTGGTACCTACATAGGAGAAAATGCAATAAAGATTTCTGGTGGTCAAAAGCAAAGAATCTTATTAGCTAGAGCTTTACTTGCGGACTCAGAAATTATTATTCTTGATGAGGCAACAAATCAACTTGATGAAAAATCTCTAAAGTTTATTAGAAATACTATTAAAAAAATAAAAAAATTTAAAACTATAATTATTATTTCTCATCAAAAGAGTATTAGTAGATTAGCTGATAAAGCTTATTTTTTATCAAAATAAATTTTATAATTTTAATTCTTTAATAATTGCTGTTGCTAAGTCTTCTGCGCTAATATTTTTTTCTTTTTCGCTTGTTTCTTTTCTTGTAAAAAAATAAAAAGTATCAGGATCTCTCAATAAGTATCCACTTTCCTCAATTGATTTTAAAAGAATTTTAATTTTTAACTCAAATTCTTTTTTTGATACTTTTCTTACTTTCTCTATTGCGCTTAAAATATCAAAATATAAATTTTCGATATTATAATTTGTTACTGACAATCCTAAAAAATCTAAATTAAAATTTTTCATTGTTACTAATGGTATTTTAGATAATATTGCTTCAAGTCCACTGCTACCATCAACTATGATGACTGCTTTAGCCTTGCTAATAACTGTTCTTGAATCTAAGTTTGGATTAATGAGCACAACATTTGGTAGCTTCATAATTCTTTTATAAAAAGAAATTTTTCTAGGATGAGAATTTAACATTGCTGGATGTTCTTTGACATATAATTTACAATTTGATGGAATATTTTTTGAAATCAACTCAACTAAAAACGCTTGGTTCATATAATCATTTCCTTTTAACAAAGTTGATGTTTCAGGGTTTAAATGAAGTGGATAATAAACATATTTATTTTTAAGACTTGGATAATGTAAATTTGATAAAAATTTTAAGTTTTTCTTTAATTGAATTTCATTAAAAATCGAAGAAAATAAATCATACTTTTGCAATAACTTTAAATGATTAATTTTTATACCAAATGAAAATAATACAAAAAAATAAGAATGTTTTAAAATAGAATAAAATTTAATACCTAATATTGTTTCAAAAATTTTTTTTTTATTAATTATTTCTAATATCCTTTTAGTTTCCTTTGCATCAGCACTAACGTAATTTTTTTTACTAGTTAGTTTATTAAAAATTTTATTTATTTTTTCATTATTTTTAAATTTTTTTTTTACTTTTAAGTAATTTTTTTTTATTTGTAATGTTTCGTTTTCTAAATTATCATTGAAATAAAAGAAATTTTTATATCTAAATGTTTCTGGTGTTAAAAACTTTACTTTATAAAACTTAGATAAACTCTCCATTATTGTAACATCAATATTAGATAGTCCATTAGGAACAAAAACCGCATTTGGTTTATATGTCTTGAAGACTTTTTCTATTCCCTTTGCAACTTCGACGAAATCTATTAAGATTTTACTTGAGTTTTTATTCGTATAATTAGACTCATAACCATGGACATCATTTATGTAAGATCTACCATAAATTCTATCGGCTGATATCATTTTCCAAATGTTTTTAATAGCAATATTTTTTTCAAAATACTCTAAATATTTAAAGTCAATTTTCTCAAAATTTGAATGTTCTTTAAAAAAAAAGACTTTTTTTTTTCTTAAATATTGTAAAATTTTTGTCTCTAATAAATTAGGAAATTTTTTTTTTTTAAAAATAAAAGCAAATTTAAAATTTTTTTTTTTATTATTAATTATTTGAAAAGCGTCTGCTATATATTTTGCTGAAAGACTTGTCGTATGTACTAATACTCTCATTTTAATAAGTTAAATTAAACTCTAATTTTTTATTTTTGTTTTAAAATCACACTATCATCCCAACTGTTTTGGTCGTGTAATTTTCTACCTTTTTGAATATTTTTTTCATCAAAGTTCCAAGGTGATATTTGATGTTTTTTAACAATATCCATAAATTCATCCTCTGTAATACTTAAAATTTTTAAAAAGTATTCTAAACTTTCTGGTCTTTTTCCGTCATTTTCTAATACAAGCTTTTTACCATCTTCTAAACTAAGTCTTCCATTTCTAATTTCTCTTGCGACTGATTGTGCCGTACGTCCAAATCCTCTTTTAATATATTTGATCCAATCTCTAACACCATTTACTCTGCATTCTAATTTTTCATAAGAAAACTCTTCAGGTAAACCTTCAACTTCATCCTGTTGCCATCCAATTTCTTTTTTTATTAAACGGGCATTTTGTAAAGAATCCCACTTAAAAAAAGTTCCATATTGAAGACTTTTATAACCAATTTTCTCTAGATCTTTAAGTTTTGGATATTGATAGGGCCTTAAATCTCTCTCAGAAATATCGCTTCCTAAAAAACCTACCATATCCTCTGCACTAATTCCTAAATTGATATGTCTATTAAAAGCTTCTTCATCCTGCATTTCCCATTTACCTTCTTCAAAATCATAATAACCAGTATACTCAGCAACAGACTCACCCCAAATTATCAAAGGAATATTAAATTTTACTGCCATCGACATTGGATAAGCAAATACCCCACAATGACAATGCCAACAAAAATCACCTTTTCTTTTTAAGGATTCCAACATTGTCTTCCCTACAACTTTCATGTTTGGTTTAAATAAGTGATAATCAACTCCTAAAAACTTTAATGTACGTTCTACATTTTTTAAATGAACATCTCTGTAAAAACCATGATCAAATGAGATAACTAGGGGTTTTAAGTTATGCTCTTTTACAACTTTATATAAAACATAAGTAGAGTCTTTTCCTCCACTAAATGGTACAATACAATCATAGTCACCTTTTCCCCTGTATTCATCTATCAGTGACTCAAATATTTCTCTTCTCTTTTTCCAGTCTACTTTTGTATTTTTAGTTTTATGCTGTGTACAAACATTACAAATTTGATTTTCGTCAAACTCAAATGTTTCATAAGTTTCTGGTAGACCGCAGTTATTACAACTTTTCATAAAATTGATTATTAGATAAATACTTAATAAAGTAAGTTTTTACCATCTATTTTTATTTTTTTAACAAGATTTTTTTTGATAAATGTTTCTAAATAATTGTAACAATTAATAAATCTTAAATTCAGTGTAGAAGCTATTTTGTAAAGAGACGTTTTACCATCAATGCTAAAAAGTAATTTTTCATTGTAGTTATTGTTGTCTTGATTATGGGGAAAAATTGAATTTTTACCAGATATATAAAGTTTTCTTTTAGTAAGCCATGGAGGTAAAAAAGTTTTTACTTTAGGTATATAATTTTTTTTTAAAATTTTATAATTTTTCTCAAAATTATCCATCAAGTCTTCAGATATCATTATGCTTTCTAACATTAAATTATAATTAATTTTATCTAAAGAGTCTTTAGAAGTGTGATAATATTTATAAGGATATCTTTGGACAGCCACACCTGGAATATCTACTTGAGGCCATGCATAAACTTTTTCGTCATTAATGTATGCGTCAAAAAATTCAAATTCTTTAAATTTTTTTTTATTTTTTTTAAATGCATATCTTAAACAATCCTCAAGAAAGTTATTTGACTTTAAACTTTTTTTTAAGCACCATTGTTTGCCAGCACCAACACACTCTAAATTTAACATAAATAAAGTATTTTTAATTTTTGATGGAAATCTATTAATATAAAATACTGGTCCATAAAGTTCTGGAAATAACAGCACTTGGTAACTAAAATAATTTTTTTTTTTCTTTAATCTTTCATAGAGCTCTATTGCTGCTACACTACCTGCAAGATCATCGTTACAAAGTTCATCAATATGTGCCGATATACAAATTGTTTTTTTTACTTTTCCTTTAATAAACAATTCACCAACCTGCATAGGTTCATTAGTCAAATCAGTTTTGATAGATATGTGATATTTTTGATTTTTTTTAATTTTTTTAACTCTATTATAAGGAAGAGTAATGCCCCAATCTTTCTGTCTTAAAAAATAATTATAGGAATGCCTATGGTTTAAAAGAAAGGAATTTGTCATTTTTTTTAAAAACATTGTCTTTTTTATTATTTCAGATCCATATAATTTTTTATCTATACTTTTACTATTTGGTGATACAAAAAGATGATTCTCGTTGGAACTTGCAATAATTTTTCCATCTTGATTTTTCAAGAAAGATTCACCAAGTTTCCAATGTTTTGGAACTGTCCAATCACCTGCTTTTGATCCGGGTTTAAAGTTATGAACTTTCAGGTTGGGATATTTTTTTTTTATTATTTTAAAACATTCTGTCATACCACTTGAATTTGCCATACGTTGTAATGAATTAATATTTTTCATAAGATATTTAATACGGGACAAAGATTGAGATTTACTATGTTTACTGTTGTTAATTTTATTCATAAACATTTTAGACTTATATATTTAGTTAACTATTGTAAATAGGCAAATGGATCATGCTTGACTCTAAATCTGAATTAAACGAATAAAGTCGTCTACCTACTTTAATATTCTTCTTAATATCTATTTTTTTTTGATCTAAAACTTTTTTAATTTTTATAGATCCATCTGTTGTAGCAACTATTATTGCAGATTTATTTTTATTAATAATCAATCCTGACTGATAAGGATGAAATTTTATCTTTTTATTTTCCCATGAAACATCTTTTAAAAAAATTAATTTCCTATTCCGGTTATCTTGTAAGTACCTTGTGCTAGATCCAATATATGGTTCATCAAATGAATTAATAAATGCAAATATATCCTTTCCTGTCCATTGCCAATTGATCCAACCATTTTTTACTGTATATAGTCTTGGTAAAAATAAGGAGTTTTTTTCTTTCACTGAAATTCTCTTTATTTTATTTTTATTTATAATTTTATCAAAAAAAAATTTAAGTAATAAATTTGTGTTTTTTCTTTCCATCTCAAAAAAAGTTGATGGTTTTGAATTTTCTTTAACCCTAAAATTTTTTCTTAGAAGTATTTTTCCATCATCAAAAACTCCCTGTAAAGTATTTTCAGTAATTTCTTGTAAACATACCGCACTTTTCTTTACTCCCATTAAACTCATCCATGTATAGTGAGCACCTCCTCTGAATAGAGGTAATGGTATACACATAAAATCAATTAAATTACCTTTAAATTTATTTATAAATTTATTACTAAGCTTCCAAGGTTCTCCAAAACCTATTGCTAAAGATGTTTTGTCAAAATTTTTAATAAAATTTTTTTCTATATTAATATTTTTACAAACAAAAAATTTTATTTTATTTTTTTTTAGACCTTGCTCTAAGGATAGATGAGAATCTAAAATCTTATCCCGCAATTGCCTTCTAGAAGTAAAAATAAAGAATTCAAATTTTCTTTTTTTTAATAAAATTGCAGCCTCTAAAAGAGATATTGAGCCACCAAGTAAAAAAATTTTTTTAATATTTTTCATTAATAGTAACTTTCTTTGAAAAGAACTTCATTATTTTTAATTAAATTATCTACTTCTTTAAATAAACTATCAAGATTTTTTAACTTATCATGTTTTTTAAATATTAAGTCTATAATAAGTGCAGTTCGATGTGATGCTTTGCCATCTTGGAAAGGATCTAATTGTCCGTGAAGCAATTTATTTTCCTTAACACTCATTTTCCCATTTAATATCTGATCGTTTATTGCATTTTCTAAATTTTGAACTTCATTAAACACAATTTTATTTAAATTATTCTTACAAAAATCATTTTCATTTTGTAAATTTAAATTATCAAAGTGAAAAGAATTAGTTCCAAAAAAACTTGACTCTGCAGCGACAGAACTTACACCTAAACCTACTACTAAATTACTAATTTTTGCAAGTTTTGCTGGATTATATTTTTCATTAAAACCTGATCCAAAAAAAACTTTAATTCTATTGTCATTTATATATTTTTGTAGGAGAGGAATTTGTTTTTTAAGATTTTCAAAATGTGATTTTGATTTAGGTTTTAAAAATAACACTAAATTTAAATGCTTTTTAAGAAGTCGAATAAACATTTTTAAAATTTTTCTAGAAACAGATTTGCCATAGTTAATGTCATTATAAAAAATATTATCTGCGTAAGAAATTCTAAAATTAGATTTTTCAGCAATATTATCAATTTTTTCATTTCTTATTTCTTCAAAATAATGGTCAGAGGGAAACCCAACTGGATAAATTTTTTTAAATGGATAATTTGAAAAATTAGTTTTAATAAAATGCGGAGACCAAGTAAATATTATATCGCAACACTTTTGATTAATTCTTTTAAATGTTGATAAATTACTCCAGTGAGATTGAATAAACAACGAATTATTTAATTCTAATCCCTGAGCTTTAACTAATTTATCTTCATCTACATCAAACATACTAAAATAAACACTTATATTCTGCATTTTATATATTGAGCTATAATAGATTGATTGAATTAAATATAAATATTTATGAAATTTTTCCCAACCTTTAAAAGTTCTAGCTTGAAAAATATAAAAAAACAAAAATGGAAGTAATAATATTATTCTAAAAAAATCTTTAAAAAAAAATGGCAATGAGGCAAAATATAAATTTTCTAGGTTGAATTTTTTTAAATTCTCTAGAGATTTACTGTCCCACTTCGTATGACTTATAGCGCATATATCTTCTTTTTTAATTTTTGATTTTTTTAACCAATAAAGATCTGTAATATTATTTATATCAACTTCTCGTTGTAAAATATCAATACCTAATTTTTTTTGTTTTGGAATTTTTTTGTTTTTAAAAATACCCCTTAAACATCTAGTTAAAAATGTACGTATTATTTTGAAAAGAAAAATTTTAAATGAAAAATATCTAAAATATAGGAAATTGTAATGAATTGATTTCTGTTTTTTAATTTTTAAGTATAAAAAAATATTATAATAATAATTAAAATTTTCGTTCAGAGAGTTAAATACCTGACTAAGAGAATTTTTTTCAATTAAGAACTTTGTTTGATTCCCTTTTGAAAATTTTTGAGAATAAATATAAAGTTTTAAAGGAACATATGCTTGATAAATAAATTTTTCCCTTAAAAATTCTATATACTTATCGTTATTTAAAGAATTTTTTTTTATAAAATAATTATCATCTGGCAATTTATCTTTAGATATAAATTTATCTGATAAATCTTTTATTAATTGCCAAATGAGCAAATGAACACTCTTATTATTAATTGTAATTCTGGATTCTTCAAATTTATTACAATTTATAAACTTAATATTTTTAAATAAAAAATCTAAACCGAATGTAAAATTATAATCTATATAAAAAATTCTATTTATTTTTGAAATATTTGTTTGTAATAATATATAAAATAAACTTAAAATATTCACTTGATCTAAGTAAATATCTATTTTTTTTTCCATTAATTAATTGGAATCAAATTTTGAATTATTTATTCTATAAATTAATTCATTTGAAAATAAATTTTTTTCAATTTTATACATATTTTTAATTTCAGATACTTTTTTAAATCCATTTTTCTTTAATACTTTTTTACTGGCAATATTATGAGAATATACTGATGCATAACACGATCTTAATTTAAAATATTTAAAACATAAATTTACACATATCTTAATACTCTCAGTTCCAATATTTTTTCCTTGATAATTTTTATCACCCACCATATATCCAAGTATACTAAACCCATGAAACCAATTTATATCAATTTTTATATTTCCAATATGTTTCTTTTCTTTAAATATACCAAATAAAATAACTGAATTATCTTTGTTACATGAAGTAACAAAATCCCTAATACTTTCTAAAGTTTGAGGGTGACATCTGGTTTCTAAATACCTGTTAATGCTTTTATCTTTTAACCATAGCAAATATTTTCGATCACAATTTTTATGTGTTATTTTTTTTAAATAAATATTTTCACCAAAATTTTTTTGGTTTTTAATTTTTTTAAAAATTTTTTTTTTATTTAACAATTTTAAAATTTAAGTTATAATTTTGTAAAAAAGCTTTTACCCTAATTGGATTATTATCTCCAAAGTTAAATAAACTTCCACATGCCAAAGCACTAATATCTGTATTTTCAAAAACTTCTTTCATATGATTAACATTTCCTGCGCCACCACAAGCTATAATAGGTAGGGTACAATTTTTTTCAACTTTATTAATTAAATCAATATCATAGCCCATCATTACACCATCATTATCAATAGAATTTATAAAAATTTCTCCTGCTCCTTTTGTCTCGCAATTCTTTAAATGATCTATTAAATCTATACTTTCTTTCTTTTTCCCACATCCAGAAAATAATTCATATTTTTTTTTCTCATGATTTTTTTTAACGTCAATTGAAATCACTATTGACTGTTTTCCGAAAAAATTACTCACTTCGGTAATAAAATTATAATTATTGTAAGCAGATGAATTTATTATTACTTTATCCGCACCGTGTCTAAATAGAGTTTTAATGTCATCTATATTATTGATTCCACCACCTAGGGCAAGTGGCATAAAACATACCTTAGAAACTTTTTCTAAGGTATTTAATAAAGGTTTTATTGATCTATCATTTCTATCAATATTTAAAAAAATTAGTTCGTCTGCATCACTGTCATTATAAATTTTAGAACTTTTAATAGGATCACCAACATCAATGAATTTATCAAAATTTCTGGTTTTTACCAATCTACTATTTAATAATAATTGAACAGGAATAATTCTTTTTTTCAACATTCATTTTTCCAATTACAAAAATTTTTTAAGATCTTTAATCCATACTTTTGACTTTTTTCTGGATGAAACTGACATCCGATTATATTATCTTTAGCTACTATTGAATTAAAAATTTCAGTATAAAGAGATTGACCAATAGAATGATTTTTATTTTCAAGGCAAAATTTATACGAATGAACAAAATAAAAGTCCATTTCATTTTTAACCCCTTCTAGTATTGGATGATTTTTCAATATTTTTACAGAATTCCAACCTATATGTGGTAAAAATTGATTTTGAGAAGTATTAATTTTTTTTACTTTTCCAGGTATCAAATTAAGACCATCTGTTGGTCCACTTTCATCACCCAGTGTAGCTAAAATTTGCATTCCTAAACATATTCCCAATATTGGCTTTTTTGTTTTTGAAAATTGAATAATTTTTTTTTTTTCCTCCATTTTTTATTAAATGTTGCATGGTATTAGAAAAATTTCCAACACCAGGAATTATTGTGTGAGAATATTTTTCTGTAAGGTTTTCTGCTTTAATTATTTGATAAGAAAAATTTAAAAAGCTAAGAGCATTGCTAATTGACTTTAGATTGCTGTAACTATTATCTATGACTGCAATCATTTATTTTTTTTTAACTCTAACTTGAAGCCATGCTCATTCAACTTATTTAATGCATAATCTCTATCCATTGGTGAGCTTTGATTCCAGTTTTTTTGATCAGGCAGTTCATTACCCTCCTTTAAATCTGTGGGATTAATATCCGCAGGATAAACTGCGTGAGTTTTTACGATTTCATTAAACTCCTCCTCTGTAATTCCAATATATTTTAAAAAAATATCTAAACTTTTAGGTTTTTTTCCATCATATTCGATAATGTTTTTTTTAGCTAAATTTTGTCCAATCATTTTGTTTCTTATGTCAATTGCTGAAAGATGAGCTGTCCTTCCAGAACCTCTTTTTAAAAATTTTATATAATCTCTCACCCCTTGCATTTGGCACTCAACTTTTTCATAGGCATACTCTGGTGGAATACCTGCATTAAGATCCTCTTCCCAATCTAATTCTTTTTTAATAATTTCCACTTGTTTCCTTACATTCCAGGGAAAATAACTTCCTAAACAAATTGACCTATAATTAATTTTTTTTAGATCACTTAAATTTGGATAAACAAATGGAGCTAAATCTCTATCCTTAACACTTTCATCATTTAGCATATGCAACATATCATCTGCTGTTATTCCTAAATTTACAAATTTATTAAACCTCTCCTCATCAACTTCTTCGCTCTCGTTTAAAGTATCCTCATAACTATAGTAAGCTGTATATTCGGCTTGTGGCTCACCCCAAATCACTAGTGGAATTTTTTCTTTAATTGCAACTTGCATAGGATATGCAAAAACTCCTGAGTGGCAATGCCAACAAAAATCACCTTTACGGATAAAGGTTTCTAACATTAGTTTTTGAACCAGTTTCCAGTTTGGAGTAAATGTTAAACAATCTACACCCAATTTATTAAAAACTTTCTGTCTATTTTCTATTAACTTAGGTCTAAAGAAAGTATGATCAAAACTTACCACTAAACATTTTAACTTATGAACTTTAACTAATTTATAAAGTGTAAAAACACTATCTTTGCCTCCAGAAAATGGGACAATACAATCGTAATTATTTTTTCCTCTATATTTTTCTAAAATTTTTTCAAATTCCTTTTCCTTACTATTCCAGTCGATTTTTTCTTTTTTAAATTTATGTTGATCACAAATATTACAAACACCATTTTTGTTAAATTCTATCGTCTCATGAGTTTCGGGTAACAGACAACTAGCACAACTTTTCATTTTATTTTACTGAAGATTTAAAATTATTTTTTAAGAACAGTCTTCCTGTGTTTATAGCATAATCAAAATAAATTTCTTTAAAATTTTTATTATTTATAGCCTCTTTAATAAAGAAGTTAATTGATGACTCTAAAGAATCTTGGCTAAGATCCTTTTTAAATTTATATATTAATTTTCTTGAAGGCCTTTTAAAAAGACCCATTTTATCAAATACGTTTCTTGGCCCAACTTTATACAGCTTATTAGCTTCATATATCAAAATTTTATTTGAAAAATAAAATTCAATTCTATCAGTCATTGGTCCAGCATAACTTAAAAATATATTGGCAGAGGCTTTGTTTGCAAAATTAAGATTAATATTGCATGTATCAATTTTTTTTTTGTTAGCAATAGCAAATTCATGAAATAAAATTTTATTTATATTACCAAATAAATTTATACAAAAATTTACATAGTGTACTCCTAAATTTCCACTTATTCTTTCTAGTATATTTTTAGAAGTAAATCTCCAATTATGCTTAAATTTTTTTATAAATGCTATCCCAATTAATGAATAAACAGAAATATTAATTAGTCTATCTTTCGAATTTTTAATAAGTTCTCTATTAATTAGATGAAATAGCTTGGAATGAATAAGATTATAATTAAAAAAAATTTTTTTCTTTCTTGAATAACTTAATTTTCTTAAATAATTATATTCTGATAATGAAGCAAAACCTGGTTTTTCACAAAAAATTGGCTTATTTGAGGAAATTAATTTTTTAATATATTTTAAATGAGTAGAGGTAGGAGAGGTTATAAAAAAAAAACTTGCATTTGTTAAATCTTCTAATTTGTGCGTGTAAATAATTTTTTTTTCTATTTTATTAGATTCTAAATTTTTTATATTTTTTTTTTTATAACAAAAAATTATAATTTCTTTTATATTTTTATTTTTTAATAATAGCTTAATTATTTTTAAACTATGATTTCTATAGCCAATTACACCAGCTGTAATATTCATATTTTCTATTTACTTGTAAAAGAGCATCTATCGCAAGGATAAATTTCTTTTCTTTTTTTGTCTAAATGCATCTTTCTATACTGATTATATTTAACCGAGTTTATATATCTTAGAATAATGTTCTTTATGTAAAATTGATGTAGATATTCTTTCATTAATATCTAAGGTAAATATATCTTTTGAATGTGAAGTGTGGAATTTACTAACCAAGGAATAATGGCTTCCTCCTAAGAAAAAATTTGAATAATTATTCTTATATGTAAATAAACCCTTTAAATATTTGTATTTTCGTCTGATTGGAAAAGGTGTTTCAAAATCAGTTATTACCAAATATCCACCTTGTTTTAATGTCCGATCAACTTCGGATACTGTTTTAAACAGCAATTCTCTATCAACTAGATATAAACAAAAACCTAGAATTACTACATTAAAATATTGATCATCAAACTCTATCTGATCAGATGTTCCTTGTTTTAGGTTCAATTTTGGAAATTTTTTACTACCCGCATTAATAGATTCGTAAGATGGATCAATTCCGAATAAATTAAGATTTAAACTAGGAATTTTTTTTGAAAGATAATCTAATTTAATTCCATCTGATGTGCCAATTTCTAGAATTTTGTCTTTATCTTTTATCAGCGGAATAAAAGAATCAAAGTCTTTACAATTTCTTAGTTTGGATTTTGAATTTCTTTTAAACCATTGATTACCTTCTTTGTTAAGAAAATTTTTTTTTTGTTTCATAAATACCTATTTATAGATCAGAAATATTGTTAAGTATAATAGATTTTGTCAAAATATAAATTAATATCTTATAAGTTTAAAGTATTAATTTTAAGATAATTTCAATTCTGATTTTAAAGAATTATAGAGATCTTCACCTGTTGTTTTAAAAGATTTTTCTGAAACTTTCTGACTCATATAATAAAATGTATCAGGCTCTCTTAAATTAAAGCCTTTCTTAACAATTAAATTTATTAATTTTTTTAATTTTTTTTCTCTTACTTTAAATTTCATTTTTTTTAGATTAATTGCTTTAACGATATCTTCATTTAAATTTGAAAGATTAGTATTTTTTATAGACAGACCTAAAAAACTATAAAGAAAATTTGACATTGTTAAAACAGGTACCCCCATAAGTATAGCCTCTATCGCAGAAGACCCGTCAAGAATAACTACTAATTTTGCCTTCTTAACAATTTCAGTTCCAGACAATCTAAAATCAACTATTTCTACATTTGGTAAATTTGATATTTCTTTATAAAACTCTTTACCTCTTGAATGTGCCTCAATCATAGAAGGGTGTTCTTTTATTAACAATTTACAATTTACTGGTATATTTTTAGAAAGACTTTGAATTAAGAAAAATTGATCCATAAAAGTATTTCCGTTTAATTGGGTTGAGTACTCTGGTGTTCTATGTAAGGGATAGTAAACATAATCACAATTTAGATTATTATATTTATATTTCTTTAATAAGTGATGAGCTTTTAATAAATTCAATTTTTCAATGATTGGTGCAATTAACTCGTACTTCTTATGAAATGATAATTTATAAATTTTTAAATTAAGTTTAAATAATATAAATGCAATTATATGCTTAACAGTAAACATAAATAAAGTATATGAACTATTAAAGAGATTATAATTTAATTTTTTTACTACTTTCGATACATACTTTGAATCACTACTTAATCTTCCTGGAGATAGAATATCTTTGTATATTTTATTTATCAGATCTTTATTATTAGTAGTAATTTTTGTTTCTCTAAAATATAAGTCTAAATTAGGATAACTATTGTAAATATCCTTAGCAAAATAAAAATAATTTTTAAATCTAAATGACGTAGGTACTATAAAGTTAATTTCTTTTTTTTTTTTGCAAATATCATTTAAAATTGCTGCATCTAACGATGCAACAACTGCAGGCCAAAAAAGTATATTGGGTTTTAATTTATTTAGCATTTTTTCTATGAATTTAATTCTTTCAATTGCGCACGCAATTATTTGGTTTTTAGAACTAAATCTACTTTTAAAACCATCTAAATTTTGAATATATGATCTACCATAATCTCTATCTATAGAAATAGATTTCCATAAATTTAAATTTAAATTTTTACTAATATGCTCCAAATATTGGTAATCTATAATATTAAAATTTTTATACTGTTCTTGAAATTTAAATATTTTAATTTTATTTTTTTTTGAAAAATTAATTAATAATTTATTATTATCTATACTTAATTTACCTGAACAATAATAGGATAAACTTATTTTTTTATTTTTAATTAGTTTGTTGCTAGTTTCTAGAATATACCTGCAGTTTCCATTAGTTAAGCAAAATAAAATTTTCATGGTATAATTAAAATTTTTTATTCACTTGTAAAAGAGCATCTATCGCATGGATAAATTTCTTTTCTTTGCTTGCTTAAGTGTAAATTTCTATAATTATTATACTCTTTAGAATTCCATATTTGAGAAATATTTTTTTCTTTAACATTCCATACAGATAACTTTGACTTATAATCATAATCACATGGATTAACTTTTCCATCCCACCACACAAACATTCTTCTCCATAAAAATCCGCAAGGACTTAAAATAGTATTTTTATCATTGTCATATGCACTTTCCCAGGGGGTATAACCCACCAATTGGATTACATCTGCAAATTCTCTAAATTTTTGTTCCAGACTTGATACATTAATTTCAGTATTTATTTTTACTCCACTAATTTTGACAATTGTTTGAATATTTTTGTAATATTTTTTTTTTATCTCAGAAAAAAGTCTTAAATTTTTTACTACTTTATCAAATTTTCCATTAATTCTTATTTTTTCATATGCATCTTTGTCAGCTGCATCAACTGAAAATACTATTTCACTAAAATTTGAGCTCAAAATACTATGTATTAACTTTTCATTAAGCATTGATGCATTAGTATTCATTTTAAGTCCTAAAAATTTATTTCTACAATACTCCAACATTTCAACAATATTAGGATTTAAAGTTGGTTCCCCTCTAGAGGCTAAAGTAATAGCTTCAACATTTCCCTCTAATTCATCAATTATTTTCTTAAATAAATCCAAAGACATGTGCCCCATCATGCCATGGGATTTGCCAGAGAAAGACTTATCAATTTGATAACACATTACACATCTATAATTACAAATTGATGTTGGTTCAATTTGAACACAAGGTGGGTATTTGCTCAATTTTTTTAACCTTGGATATATGTTAAAATTATACCTAAAAATTAAAAATCTCAAAAAATCTTTATCTGAAATATTTAAAGCTTGTAGCATCTCTTGTGCGTTAAAAAAATATTCTTGGTCTGATAAAGCTTCATTATTTTGAATTTTTTTAATTGTATCGAGATACCATTTTATCTTATTTTTATTTTCATCACTTAAATTAATCTCTATTTTTTTGTCGAAATTCAAAATTCTTAAATTTAATTTTTCTATTTGATCTTTGCTTATATTTATATTTTGCGACATATGATCCCATGAGTTATAAGCTATATTTCTATCTGGGATTGTTCTTTGAATTTTTTTCATTAATACTAAATTATCTAAATTATCTAAATTATCTAAATTATCTAAATTATTAATATAATATTAGAGATAATTAGCAATTTTATTGTTTCTAATTTTATTTATTTCTAACAAATTCTTATTTTTTTTAAAAAAAATTATTATATTTTTTAAATTTATATCTAGTTTATTTTTATTAAAATAAGTTATAATTTTTTTAATTAACGTGTAATCTTCTTGATAATCTAGAGTTAATCTTAAGTGAGAAAAATTTTTTTCAAGATTAAGTTTTAATTGTTTAAATTTTTTTTTTTTCTCCAAATATATGGAGTTACATGCTCTAGATCATTTTTTGACTTACAATTTAGATTTACTTGTTCTAAAGTTTTAAACGAAAAAACCTCAACATCCATCCCATCTGGATATGTCGAATTAACAGGTGGAGAAGTGTTTGCTACAAAATCATATTTTTTTGATAAAAACTTATTTATACATAAATCTATTACAACAGGATCAATTAACGGACAGTCAGCTGTTAATCTTACAATTATATCTATATTAAATTTTTTAGCAGCTAAATAATATCTTTTTACTAAATTATTTTCATCTCCTGAAAAACAAATAATTTTATTATTTTTACAAAATTTCCTTACAACATCGTTCTTTTTTTTTTTTGAAGTACAAATTATAATTTCGTTATACAATTTTGACTTCTTTATTTGATTTATCATATAAAATAATATTGGCTTATTTTCTATACTTTTCATTATCTTTCCAGGTAGACGTTTTGAACCCATCCTGGCTTGAATAATAATACCAACTTTATTTCTATTTTTAGAGTCTTTTGAAAGCATCGCTTCTTATTTTAGTTGATATTTGATTTTCTATTTTTTTTTCTTTTATGAGTGTTGAAATTATTTTAAATACTTTGTCAGACTCAGACAAATATCTTGCTACTAATCTTTTTGTATGTGAATATGAAATATATACGCTTGAGGAAACTAAATAATTCTTTTTAAGCATTTCTTGAATAAAATAAGTTAAAATTAAGTTATTTTTTTTTCCATAATTAAGCTTCATGGTGACCAAAGGTAAGAAATTACTTACTTCTATATCTAAGTCATACTTTTTAAAAATTTTTATCCATCCATACTTAATTTGTCTGCCAATTTTATCCAAATGCTTCCAAACTTTTTTTTTCTCAATAATTTCTATTGTCTTTAGTGCTGCACAAAAACCTACTCTTTCACTCCAATTGGAACTACTTATGAAGCTTTTTTTTGCACTTTCCATAACTTGTTTTTTTCCAACCACAGCTGTTATTGGAAATCCATTTCCTATCCCTTTTCCATAAACTACAATGTCAGGATTAAAACCAATTTTTTTATATGCACCTGTATTGGATATTCTAAAACCAGTAGTTATCTCATCACAAATAAGAATAAGACCATTTTTTTTACAAATTTTATTAATATGTTTTACAAATTTTTTATTTGGATAATCGTATCTTGCGCTCTCTACAACTACAATTCCAATTTTTTTATTATTGTTAACTAATTTTTTTAATTCGTCAGCACTATTGTAGCTGAATGGATAAATTGATCCTTTTAGTTTTTTATCAACACCAATAGTGTCTAACCCAGGTAGAAGATGCTCGTTCAAATTTTTTTTAGTTTGTAAATTTGTTGCTAAATACCAGTCAAACCACCCATGGTAACCACTAAAAGCAATTTCCTGATTATTTTTTTTTAGAGACCTAGCTATTCTTATCGCTACCATCATTGCTTCTCCACCGCTTCTTGCAAATTTTACACCTGCAAAATCTTTGTTTATGTTTAGTAACTTTTGCGCTAAATCTACTTCTTCATAAGAGTTAAGAGTTGTTGATATACCACTATCAATTTTTTTTTTTATATATTTGTTTAGTTCAGTATTGCTATAACCTAAAATAGAAGCCCCTATTCCCATTTGTGCAAAATCATAATATTTCCTATTTTCTAAATCCCAAATTTCACAACCTTTTGATTTTTTAAAATAAGTTGGCCAGAGCTTTCCGGCATATCTTTCAGGTCTTTTAGACAATATACTATTGCCTCCGGGAATTAATTTTTCTGCTTTAAGCCACAATTTAAAACCACTATTTGAACTAAAATTTTTTTTCATAATTAGTTGTGTCAATCAGATTTTAATTTACTACAAAAGTATTGCTGATATTCAATAAATATTTATATTTTTTTTACCTAATTAAAGATAGTTATTATTTTACCAAGGTTTTTTAAAGTGTCAAAATTATCATCAATAGTTACCAGCTACTCATACCACCATCAACAACTAGATTATGTCCATTTGTATATGTTGATGCATCAGAAGCTAAATATACAGCAGCTCCAACTATCTCTTGTATCTTTGCCATCCTTTTCATTGGATTTCTACTAGAATATTTTTTAATAAATTTTTTATCCTGTGGATTTTTTAAATTATATATTCCTCCTGGACTAATAGAATTAACTCTAATATTTTTATTTGATAAATGTACTGCAAAATATTTTGTAATTTGATTTATCCCCGCTTTAGTAGCACCATAAATTTCAGAACTATTCCTATCATTGGATCCATAAATTCTGGGATCTGGACTTATAATTGAATAAACTGAAGATATATTAATTATGCTTTTTCTTTTCTTTTTATCCGATAGTTTATAAAAGTTATGTATTGCATAAAAATATGATTTAAGGTTAACGTTAATAACCCAGTCTAAATCTTCCACACTCCTTTTTGTGAAATGATCAAAAACTGCAACACCAGCATTGTTTATTAGGCAATCAATTTTCTTAAATTTTTTAAAAATCTCTCTGAAAATTTTATTGTTCATTTTATAGTCTGCAATATTCATTTGATAGTAATGAAAGTTTTTATTTAATTTTTTTTTTGGTTTTTTTAAATCAATACCAATAACTACACAGCCAAAATTTATAAAAGTTTCAACAAATGATTGGCCTGTTTGACCAGAACAACCAGTGATGATTATTTTTTTATCTTTCAAACCAAAAAAATTTTCTAGATTTTTGTTATAATTTAATTTCATTTAATAATATTATAATTATAATTACTTTATTTTAATTCATCCATTTATGATACCACAATTCTGTTCTTGCAATTTTAAAACCACTTGCTTGGTAAGCTTTTAATGCTGAATAATTTCTGCCTTGAGTTATAACATCAATTCTAAATATTTTTAATTTACTTAACTCAGTATCTACATACGAGAGGAGTAATTGTGATAAACCCTTTTTTTGGAACTTTTCAGAAATAGAAAATAAACCTATAAGAGCCTTTTTTAAATTAATTTTTACTGTACAAAAACCTATTGGTTTATTCCGGTAACAAATTAATAAACAAAAGGTGTCAAAAGTTCCTAGAATAGCTTTTTCAAGCCACCCTGTATAAAATTCTTTTACTTTTTTGACTGAAAATTTTGTGTCAAAATAATATCTTGAATCCAAATAGCTATTTTTTGCAATTGGTTTAATTATTTCAAAATCTTTCATTGTTGCCTTTCTGAAAGAAATATTTTTTGAAATTAAAAATTTTTTTTTATGTTTGTTTATTTTTTTTTCTAAAGTTATTCTAATATCTTTAAAACCAAAATTATTTTTTTCAGCAATATTTACTGTTTCCAGATCATGGCACTCTGATAAAAATTGTATCATATCTATTTTATTTTTCTTTATAAACTTGTTACACCTAAAAATTATATTGTGGGTTAATTTTTTTGGCCCGATAACACATATTTTTTTTTTCCAAAATTTTGAATCCCATTCCATGAATGTAATTACATTTAGCAAATGTCTAAATTCTAATTGATTTAGTAAATCTAATTGGATTGGTATGAACACTCCTCTGACTGGATTGTGTAATTTTTTTTTTATAATTTTAAAAAATGGATCAATGGATATGTCAATTAATTTATTTTGCTTTAAATGTTTATTTATACTTATTGAAACAATTTTATTTTTATTTATTTTTTTTAAAAATTTTAAATCTAATTTTTCAAAAATAATTACATCAAAGTTAGAAATTAAATTATAATTTAAATCTTCTCTGTAAATAAAAGTTACATCATTTAAATTCAATTTTTTGATGTCATTAATTATTCTATTATATTTTGTATTTATTTTTGATAATATGACTAACTTTTTCATCAGATAATAATTTAATTATTTTAAGATTTTTACCAACACTAACATTTATTTCTTTAAAAAAAATTGAAAAAAAATTTATAATATGTCAGGAGAATCTTCTGAAAATTTTGGTAGACTTTTCTGTGGGTCTTATGCCCATAAAATTACTTCCTAATGTGCTTTCATATCGTTTTATTTTTTTAACTAGTTCTGCCATTTGATTTTCTGTTATTGAAACTGGTTTATCAACACATTTCATATTTTTATCAATCATGAAATGTTTTTCAATAATGGTTGCACCCATAGCAACAGCACAAAATGGAACAAAAATATCATCTGTATGATCTGAATGCCCAATTGTACAATTAAAAGTTTCTTTAAGCTTTTTTATACAATTTAAATTAGCATCTTTCTCCAATGTTGGATAGGATGATATACAGTGTAATAAACTTACTTTATTTTTTTTATTTTTTCTCAAAATATTATATGCCTTTTTAATTTCACCTAATTTAGACATCCCAACCGACATAATAAATTCTTTGTTATATTTTGAAATTTTTTTTAAAAATTTAGAGTTAACTGTATCAAATGAAGCTATTTTTATTTTTGATACTTTGATCTCATTTAAAAACTCAAAACTTTCTAAATCAAATGGTGTTGACATAAATTCAATTTTTTTTTTATCTGAGTAATTTTTCAATATTTGAAAATCATTAAAACTAAGCTCGCATTGTTTCAGAATACTAAAAATAGGTGAAGTTTTTTTTACTCTTTTTTCAGTTATATAGGTTTGAAACTTTACTGCATCTACACCGGCTCTTACTGCGGAGTCTATTAATTTTTTTGCTTTTTTTAAATTGCCACTATGGTTTATTCCAATTTCCGCAATAACAAATGTTTTATTCATAAAATTTAAATTTTAAATTTAATTGATTATTTTTTTTAAATTTTTAATATTTTTAACTAATTTTTTAGTATCTTTATAGTATTCAATTGTTAAAAATTTTAAGTTTTTATATTTTTTACTAATTTCTTTAACTTCTTTAAACATTTTTTTATTCGGTAAATAATGGGTATCTAAAGAAAGCTTCTTGTTAATATTTGGTCTACAAATATGCATTTGCAACATAACATCTAAAGGTAAATTTTTTAAATATGTTTCATAATTTATTTTTTTGTTTGAAGCAGTTACTTTAGCATGAGCAATATCTAGTAAAAAAAATAGCTTATTATCTCTAACTAGTTGACTAATAAAATCAGCATCAGCAATTATATCATAAGCTTTTGTTGGATAATAGTTATTATTTTCTAAGCCAATTTTAAACTTGTTTCTAAATTTATTTTTGAGCCATTTGGTATTTTTTTTTGCTTC
>MDSV01207917.1_pt1 | contig 23895 bp, 21 predicted proteins | sample 810851 | NCBI WGS metagenome assembly MDSV01 (sample SAMN05326640, study PRJNA326480) | marine metagenome | isolation source: seawater | place: Atlantic Ocean: North East | collected 2012 | reverse complement strand
GGCATTGAGGGACGTCTTGGACCTTGAACGGCACCCCAACCAACCCCCAGAGGATTGGATTCCCAAGCTCAACCGCATCGAGGACGCCCTGGCCAAACACGCAGGGTTTAATCGAGTTCAAAAAATTGACAATCAATCTAATGCACTCATCAACCTAGACCTTTTGTTTCAATCAAAAAGTGCCTTTCAGGAAGCCTGAATTTTGGCAATGGCTTCCGTCAATGGAAGCTGGTCTTGGTGGCCTCCCACCATGTCCTTGAGCGAGACCACATTCGAGGCGCGCTCGTCTTCACCAAGGACAATCACCCAACGTACACCGCGGTCGTTGGCGTATTTGAATTGTTTCTTGAGTTTGGCCGGGTCCGGATAAAGCTCACTTGACAAGCCTGCTTCGCGACATGCTTGGGCGGATGTCAGTTCAGCCTCCACGTCTCCAGATTCCATTTGTGCCACCATCACGTCGAGGCCGACGTTGGGCAACACAGGCCAACCATCCACATGGTTGAGTACGTCTTCAATGCGGTCAGCACCGAAGCTGACTCCGACTCCGCTCACACCTTTCCAACCGAAAATGCCAGTCAAATCTGCGTATCGTCCCCCTCCACAAATGCTGCCGAAAGGGGCATCTTCCACAAGCACCTCGAATATGGCGCCGGTGTAATAATCAAGTCCTCGCGCGAGCAAGGGGTCGACATGAAGGTGCGATTCTGGGACGCCGGAAAACTTGGCACGACGCACCAAGTGTTCCAACTCGGTCAGGGCTTCACGGGCTGCCGCCTGTTCTCCGAGCAACTTGGCCATCTTGTCCAACGCCGCCTGAGGGTCGGGCGCCTGGCGAATGCCAAGAAGGTTCTCGATCATGCCCAAGGCCGATGCAGGAATGCCACGGATTTCGAATTCCTTGGCCACCCCCTCCAAGCCGACTTTGTCGAGCTTGTCCACAGCCACGGTCCAGTCAGCGAAGGACGAGGCAGGAACGCCGCTGGCCTCCGACAAGGCTTGCAGGATGCGTCGGTCGTTCAAAGCGATTCGGAAACCCGGCACGCCCAGCGCCGAGAGACCTTCGTGGAAGATCTGCACGAGCTCAAGCTCTGCCAACGTGCTCTCCGTCCCAATGATGTCACAGTCGCACTGGGTGAATTCCTGGTATCGCCCTTTTCCGGGGCGGTCTCCGCGCCACACGTTTTGGATTTGATAACGCTTGAAGGGGAACGTCAACTCGTTCCGCTGCATGACCACAAACCGCGCGAAAGGAACGGTCAGGTCGTAGCGCAGGGCCTTTTTGGAAATGGCCGCGGTCAGCGCCTTGCTGTTTTTGGACGCAAGAAGCACGTCATCCACTTTGGCCAGGTAATCCCCGTTGTTGAGGATCTTGAAAATGAGCTGGTCTCCCTCCTCGCCGTACTTGCCTGTTAGGGTCGATAAATTTTCAAACGACGGGGTCTGGATGTGCACGAACCCGTGCTTCTCAAACACCCCACGCAAGGTGTCAAACATCCACTGCCGGCGCGCCATGGCGGTCGGCCCAAAATCACGTGTCCCCTTGGGGATGGAAGGCTTGCTCATCGGGAACAAAAATAACAGAGGTGGCTCAGCGCTTCAGTCGGCGACGGTACTGAATGAACAAGGTGACAATCAAGACTGCGGTGAGAATCCAAATGACTTGCATGGCCGCAACATACAAACCAATTTCGCGGCATGGTGAGAACGGAAGCAATTCAAGTTTGGCGGGGACACAAAGGGGCCGTGTACGACCTAACCTGGGACAGCGAACGGCGAGCTTGGCTCTCTGCCGGAGGCGACGGCGTGGTGGCCGCCTGGCTCCCAGGTGAAGAGCACGGAACGGCGGTGTTCCAACATGCTTCCCCATTCTATGCCGTCTCCATGTGGGGCGGCGCCACGGTGGGCGGCAACTCGAACGGCAGTCTTTTCACAGCCGAAGGGACAGAGGTCAGGCAATTTGATGTGCACAAAGGGCCCGTCTTGGCACTTGGAACTTCCCAAAGCGGCCTTCATGTGTCAGGTGACGCATACGGGCTGTTGTGCCTTTGGTCTGCGGAGGGCGGACGACTGGAAATGCAACACGCGTGCGCCACCACCTTTGGAAAAATCCGACACATCGCACCCCACCCTGAAGGCATGCTGCTGGCCACAGGGTCTGGTCAAGTTGTTGTCATGTCAAATGACGGCAAGGTGGTCTCAGCGATCCAGGCCCACACCCGAAGCGGCTATTGGGCGAGCATCCACCCCACCAAGTCCGTCACGCTCAGCACCGGCCAAGACGGCGAACTTGTCGTCCACGATGGCCATCAGGAGGTGTTGAGCATGCCTGTTCACAAATCGGCCGTCTACCGAGGGTGGATCGACGGCGAGCTCCTCTGGACTGCAGGACGTGACCACGACGTGAAAGCGTGGGACTTGAACACCTTCGACTCGGTTCACAAACTGCACATGCCACACAATCGGTCGGTGAATGCGCTGACGTTTGGCGGCGGCGAGGGAGGGGTGTTGGCAACCGCCGGGGACGACAGGGCCGTCAAGATTTGGAGGGTCAACTCGGCCTCGGATCACCAAAGAATGGGCGCACCTCCCCAGGATTGAAGGGCGGCATTCACCCTGCTGAAAGGACGGCTTCCGAAGAATCCACGGTATGCAGACAACGGACTCGGGTGTGGAGATCTTAGGCACACGTCGTGCTTTCTGCCGTCTGGCAGGCGATTCATCACATTGAGGTGCACCCGCTCGGCAGATTTGCCCCAGAGCACCCACACCAAGCGCGGCCGAACCGCACACAACGAGGCCAATGCATGAACCACCGCGTCTTCCCAGCCCATGTGTTGGTGTTTGCCGGCCTCCCCGGCCTCCGTGGTCAGAGCCGAATTGAGCAGCAGCACCCCTTGCTTGGCCCAATCCGAAAGGTCCGCTGGACGGTCCAGGGGAAGGCCCAAGTCTTGACTTCGTTCTTGGAACATGTTTCTCAGCGACGGCGGCCACGGCAGCAACGGATCCTGAACGCTGAATGCCAACCCGTGGGCCTGACGCGGGCCATGGTAAGGGTCTTGACCGAGAACCACGACCTGAACCTCTTGAGGTGCCGTCAGGTCCAACGCCCGCCAGACATCAGGAAGTTCCGGACAAAGACGGTGCGCCTTCGACAAGCTCAGCACCGCATGAACCAAGACTTGGTCCTGGCCATCGGCACGCTCGGGAGAGACGCACCACGTCGGCCAATGCAAGCGCCAAGCCTCTGGCATGACTGGCCAAGAATGGCCTTTGAATTTTGACGCTTCGGACATCGGTGTGGAAAAAGTTCCTGGACTTTTCGGACAGGTCCTTTCAATAGGACAATCTAGGGGGTATTTTTGCGCTTTCCCACTTGAAAATGACCTCACCAGAAGCCCTTCCGATTGACCCCAAGATTGCGAACCGCATGCGGGACAAAAAAGGCAAGGAGCTTTACGGTTATCAAGTTCAGGCGATCGACACCATCCTGTCGCGGATCCAGAAATTCCCCGAGGGATACAACCTGCTCTACCAGCTTCCCACAGGGGGAGGCAAGACGGTCATCTTCTCGGAACTCGCCAAGAAGTACATCCTGGAAACGGGCAAACGCGTGCTCATTTTGACCCACCGTATTGAATTGCTGGGCCAGACTTCTGCAATGCTGTCCGAAATCGGAGTGCCCAACAAAATCATCAACAGCAAGGTCAAGGAGCTCGACGACAGCGGAGACCACTGGTGCTTCGTGGCCATGGTTGAAACTTTGAACAACCGCCTCAACGACGAGCGGATTGGGTTCGAAGACTTGGGGATGGTGGTGGTCGACGAAGCCCATTACAACAGCTTCCGTAAACTTTTCAAGCACTTCAGCAAGCAGGTGTTGCTGGGTGTGACGGCCACTCCCTTGTCGAGCAACATCAAGTTGCCGTTGCACGACAACTACGCCGAATTGATCGTCGGTGAGTCCATCGGAAACCTTGTGGGAGATGGGTTCTTGGCGGAAGCCAAGACCTACAGTTATGACGTCAACTTGCGCGCCTTGAAAGTGGGAATCAACGGGGACTACACCGTCAGCTCCTCGGAGCGCCTCTACGGCAACTTCCTGATGCAAGAGAAGCTGCTGTACGCCTACGAGGAAAAGGCCAAAGGGACCAAAACACTCATCTTCAACAATGGCATCAACACCTCCAAACAGGTGCAGGCAATGTTTGAAGAAGAAGGTTACCCTTGCATGCACTTGGACAACACGCACAGCGAGAAAGAGCGGCAGGACATCTTGGAATGGTTCCACAAGACCCCCGACGCCGTCCTGTCTTCGGTGTCCATTTTGACCACAGGGTTTGACGAACCGACCGTGGAAACCATCATTTTGAACCGGGCGACCAAATCCCTCACGCTCTACCATCAAATGATCGGCCGAGGCTCACGGATCTTGAAGAACAAGAAAAGCTTCACGGTGATTGATTTGGGGAACAACGCCCGGCGCTTCGGGCTGTGGGACGCCCACATCAACTGGCACGACATCTTCAAATCTCCGCAGTCCTACATCGAAGGGCTCTACTCGGACGAAGAAATCGAAGAGGAGTTCGTGTACCAAATGCCGGAGGAGCTCGCGGAGAAATTCAAGGGTGGTCCCATGACGAAGTTCGACATGGCCGAGGCATATGTGGAGGTCACGCGTCAAGCACTTCGTCCCAAAGAAGCCATCAAGCGCAGCATGGAACAGCACATGGCCATGATCCAACATGCATCGGAAGACTACTGGGATGCGTCAGAACTTGTGGATTTGCTCGCTGACGACATCAAGTTCCGAGTGAAGCAATACGCCAAGTGCATTGCCAAGGCAACCACCAACTACAAGAACTGGTTGGAGGAAGAATACACACGCAACTTGAAGACGGCCTTGCGCCACACCTTCAACGACGACTGACGTCTGTCCATTCTGGAGCAGCGATCACAAACAAAATCGCCCACCAGGGTCTCAATCCTTTCCTCCCCCCTACCTGCCATGCCATGCTCAAGAGCATGGTCGTGGTTTTCTCTTTCGTGGCAGGCTGGGCACTTGTTCGTCTGGTGCTGAAGCGCAGCGAGCCATTTTCAACGCCCGTCATCCCTTCGTCGGCGGTGCCTGAATGGTTGGAACGGGACCAACTCTTGCACATGCAGTCGCGGCTCACCGCACAACACCACAGCATCCAGGAACGCCGCCAAGAGGCCGAGAGGAGAAGGCTTCACCTTCACCTCAGTCCACACTTCATGTTCAACGCCTTGACGTCGGTGCATTGGTTGGCGGCAGACGGACACTGGCAGGAGGCGCTTCACACGTTTGTGGCTTTCAAAGGTCTTTGGAACAAGCATTGGAACGTCCAAGAGTCCCCCATCCACTCCCTGCAAGACGAGCTGGAGACCCTTCAGGCATGCGTCGTGCTCGAATCCACCCGGTTGGGCAAGGACGTGACCTTCACACACCACATGCCCCCCGCCGTCCCCAAAGACGCATTGATCCCAGCCTTGCTGCTTCAACCGGCCTTGGAAAACGCCCTGTGGCACGGGTTTGACGGCAGCGTCGAGGCGCCGCACATCCACCTTGAAGTGACGCCTTTGGACGGGCAAGAAGGATGGTTGGGTTTGACCTTGCTGGACAACGGCGTGGGCCTTTGCTCCTCGACGGATGCTGGATCTTCAGAGGGGCTTCAACTCGTTCGTGAGAAGGTCAAAACAATGGCTGAAGGTGCCGACGTCTGCGTTGGTACAGCAACTTGTCCGTGGTCCACGATGGCGAGAATCACCCTTCCTCTGGCGCTGCCAGAGTGCGCAAGTGAGGCAAGCGAGGCGACGGTGCGGCACCCAATTCGCCTCGAAGACCCTCTTTAAAATCAAGCCACCCGACCGCCGCGACCATGGCCGCGTTGTCCGTGCAGAATGCGAATGGAGGAACGTACACGTTCCACCCGTGGGACGTTGCAAGCTCGCCAAGCCGGGCGCGCAGGCCGGAGTTGGCACTCACTCCACCCGCGATGGCCACCTCCTGGATGCCCAACTGCTTTGCGGCATCCATCAAGGGTGCGCACAACATGTCCAGGATCGCCGCTTGGACGGAAGCGCAAATGTCTGCCTTGCGCCTTTCCACAAACGTGCGGTCGGCCGCTTGCTCTCGCTTCAAAAAATGAAGCACCTGAGTTTTCAATCCACTGAAGCTCCAATTGAAGCCTTCCATCCGAGGGCGAGAAAAGGCAAACGCCTCGGGGTCACCTTGTTGGGCAAGTCGGTCGACGACGGGGCCACCAGGATAGGGCAACCCCATCAGTTTGGCCACCTTGTCGAAAGCTTCACCAGCGGCGTCGTCGAGGGTTTGTCCCAACACCTCCATATCCCAAGGGGTGTTGACTTTCACCAATTGGGTGTGTCCGCCACTCACCGTCAAACACAGAAATGGACAGCCGGGCGATGGCTCAGGTTCCAGCACATGGGCCAACACATGAGCCCGCATGTGATGCACGGGGATCGACGGCACGCCAAGTGCCCAAGCGTACGCCTTGGCGAACGACGTCCCCACATGCAGCGAGCCTTGAAGACCTGGTCCCAGCGTATAAGCCACCGCATCCAAATCTTGGGCCTTCACTCCAGCCTTGTCCAACGCCGATTGCACCACGGGGTGAATCTTCTCGAGATGCGCCCTAGACGCCCATTCTGGAACCACGCCTCCGACTTCTGCATGAAGCTCCTGGTTGGCCACGACATTGCTAAGCACCTGCGGTCCGCAAACCACGGCTGCCGACGTGTCGTCACAGGAAGACTCGATGCCCAAAATCAAAGGTTTGCTCTTGTGTGTCATGGCGGGTTCAAAATTACGGCGCGGTTTCTGCAGAAGCTATCTTCGACATGCCTGCCTTCCCCATGGAACACCCCGACCCAAATCTCACCCCAACCTCACCGCGCCAACGGCGAGGAAGGTGGGTGGTGGGCATCGTCGCTGTCCTCCTTCTCGGGGGCCTCGGAGGGCGTGATGTTTGGCTTCCATGGGCCATTTCATGGGCCATTCCCGACCACATGCAAATGGACATGCATCGCATGGAAACTTCGCTGTTCCCCCCCGCCCTGCGTGTCATTGGCCTTCATTTGGCCGACACCGCTGCAGGTTGGGAGGTCGAGGCCGGTGCCCTGGAAGCCTCTGGCATCGCTTGGAAGGCAGGAAAGTTGCACGCGCACCGATTCTTCTTGGACAGCGCAACATGCCTTGTTGACGTTCCATCCGGCAAACGGCAAACGGCAAACACCTCGTTCAATTTGAGCGTGTCTGTGGATGAATTGGGCTGGAATCACTTGCACGTCAGCACCCCCAGCGAAGCAATTTTATGGGACCACGGCATCGCCAAGGGGCTGAAACTCCAGCCTCACGGGCGTCACGTAGATCAGCTGAGCTGGGACACCTGCCGATGGCATTCGGCGAGGCTTCCTGAGACACTGGTTTTGGGACCTTCTGCCTTGTCTGTGGAGGAGCATGCTGAGGGCTGGAGCGTGGAAAGCGACGGGATGCAATTGCCGGGTGTTCAGTTCAACGGGACCTTTGGGTGGCCGCTTCGCGAGACCCATGGCAAAGCCAACGTCGATTGGAGGAAGGTGCCCACTTGGATGCTGAAGGCTGTCGGTTTGCACAAGCTGGAGCCCTGCTGGAATGAGTCTGAATTCAAGCCATCCACGTTGATTTGGGCGGCGACGTCAGAGTCCTGGCAACTCGTCGGACAAGGACCTTGCGGGTTGACTTTGGAGGCCCAAGGCACCTCCACAACTTGGTCTGCCCAAGCCCAAATGAATCAACTCCCTCCACCTTGGCGAGAGGCAACCGGAACCGACAAGTGGAACGTGACTGCCGAGGGTCGAGACTCGACATTTTTGTGGTCCGCCGAGGCCCTTCCCGCGTTGTCGGCACAAGGCGAAGGCCACTTGAACTTGCGTTCGAGGCATGCCCAACTCCAAGGATCGATATCCACTTTAGGTCGCTTCGTGCAAGGACCCAACGAAACTCTGACGGCCTCGATCTCCTTAAAAAACGTCCTAAACTGGGAACTGGGGCAGCCCGAGGCATTGCATCCTTGGCAACTGTCGGGAAGTGCAAACACCGAGGGCACCACGTTCCGATTGAATCGCACATGGCCCTTGGAGGACCCTGTGCAGGGCACTGTCACCTGGGGCCACACCGGCATGCCGGCCTATCAAATGGAAGCCCAGCTGGGCGAAGGCCAACGAAGTCTGACCGCAAAGGCGGGTTACTCTCCCGACCAAAATGAATTGACGCTGGAAGTCGCCGCCGCCCACACCCGCGCTGAATTGACCGCCGATGCCAACAGTGTGGACTGGCTTTCTTGGTGGCAAAGCGTGCGCTCGAGAGAACAAACCACCTGGCCTTCGATGCGCGGTTCCGGGATGCTTGCGCCGGCAAGCCCATGTTGGACATGGATCGGAGAACAAGCTGCGGACGCCCACGTCACCTGGAACCTTGAGTCCACCCCACAGCACATGCACGCAACGGTTCAGGGAGATTCGGTGCGCTGGAACGGTTCCCCCCAGGGTTCTTGGTCTTTGGCGGCAAATGGCAGCCCTCAAGATTGGCTGGTTCAAATGGAAGGCAACTCCCCTTGGATGTCCCTTCAGGTCGCCTTGAAGGCGGGGTCCAACTGGACCCTCGAGGTGGACGGGGTGCACCCTCAAGCGGGGAACTGGAACACGTCGTTGAACGCGTCACTTGGTGCCAACGGATGGGACATGCAACTGAATGAGGGCACATGGGAATGGCCCGATCTGGACCCCACATGTCCCACACTCGTCCTGGACACTCCTTTGACATGGAAGGCCTCTGCCCAACACATGTGGCCATCTCATGTCAACTTGGAAGGAGCCCTGGGGCACGTGACCATCGCTCCAAAAGCCGACGGCTTCGCTGTCCAAGGCACCGCAGGGGCTTCTGCCCTGCATTTGCTCCAAGAATCCCTCGACCTCAACACCAAATCCTTGGCGTGCGAAGGGCGATGGTCGGAGGGAACACTCGCGCTGGACTTGAGCCTAAACAAGGCGCGTTGGAACACCATCGACCTCACGAAAGCCGAGGTGGCGGCCACATTCGCAGACGAGACCTTGAGTTGGTCTCTGCGAGGGTTGGACAGCCTCAACGTTCCCCTGCTTGATGCACGAGGCAGGACGTCACTTCACGAGCCTGAGCGCCTCCAAGTCCGCATGGTCCTCATCCATGCACCCGCGACATGGGGGCAAGCATGGGTTCAAGAGGGGTGGTTGTCGTTCGGTGGGCATGTTTCCGGAAGTGTGGATGTGATGGGCTCGGCCTCCTCGCCATCCCTCCAAGGCACACTGGCTTTGGATTCAGTACGGCTGACCGTGCCCAACATGGGTACGTGGTTTGAAATCGACGGCCCTGTGCGCATTCTTCCAGACGCATGGCTCGTGGACCGTGCCCAAGTGCGCGACGCCATGGGGCAAGAGGCTGCATGGAACGCCGCCTTGTACCACGATAAATTTCGCGACATCAACGTCGACGTCCACGCGTTCGACATGTCCGGACCGATGCGTGTCTTGGATTTGCCCAAAGACGTCGATCTGCCTTTATCTGGGGTCCTCGATGCCGAGGGCGAAGCGTCCATGTTTTTTTGGAACAACCAATTCACCGTGTCGGGCGACGCACAAGTCCTCGGGGCATCCGATTGCCAAATCTCGCTCGTTTCCGAGGATGCAGCTCGCTGGGAAGACCTGGTGACATTCGTGGACCCTGCCACAGCAGACCCCATTCAAGCGGTCGAATTGCAACGTGCCGCGCAGCGGGTCATCTTGTCTTTAGACTTGGACATCGATCGGTCGGCGCAAGCCACCTTGGTCACAGACCGAGACAACAGCGTGAAAATGGGGGGTCGAACGCAAGGCGCCCTGTCCTTGGTGCTGGAAGACTGGGAGCGGTTGACGCTGGCAGGAGGCCTGGAGATCGTGGAAGGGGAATGCGAGTTCGTGTTGGGACCTTTCTTGTCCAAGGACTTCATCCTCCAGTCAGGCGGGATGTTGACCTGGGACGGCGACCCCTATGCGGGACAAATCGATGTCACCGCCCTTCACACCCTACGCGCCAACGTCACCCCACTTGTCGGAGAGGTCAACGGGCAAGGGCGCCGCATGGAAGACGTTCACGTGTCCTTGCTCTTGGATGGAGACATGCTCCAGCCAGAAATCGACTTTATGCTCGGTGCACCTGATGCTGAAAATGTGGTGCAGTCCGCCATGGCCAGTGTCTTGGTTGACGACGCCGAACGCACAGCCCAGGCCATTGCGTTGCTGAGCCTGCAAGAGTTCTTGCCCAACCAATTCAACACCCTAAGCTTGGGCACCGAGGGGTTGCAGTCCAACAGTGTGGACATGCTGACGTCCCAAGTGTCTCGATGGCTCAGCAATTTGAACGACGATGTGGAAATTGGATTGTCTTACGACGCAGCTGGCGCGTTGTTGACGGAGGAAGAAAGTCAGCAAGATGCCCTTCAGTTGGCCATGAAGGCCGCATTTTTGGACAACCGGTTGCACGTTGAAGGCGAAATGGGGTCCAACCCAACCCTGGAAAGCCTTGGAGGCGCAAACCTGCAAGAAGTGCGCGTCTCATATGAACTCGACCCGGAAAAGGGCCTGCAGCTGGTGGGGTTTTCAGAGAACAGCCCCACCCAAGGCCAAATCGGAAGCCAGTCGACCCAAGGGGTTGGCATACGCTGGCACAGGTCGTTCAATTGGATTTGGCCTTGGCAAAGGCCCAACATGAGCAACGATCAGCCCAAAGAGGACGGCTCCAAGTCGTCGTAAGCATCCACGAGTCCGAGCTCCTCTTGGTGATGAAGCCAGCAATCGATGAGCCAGCCTTTGGCCACCTGGGAATTGCGAAATACCCTGAACGGAATGTCGCTGGAAAAGAAGACCCACCGGATGTGGTGACGCAACGCTGTCAACCCTGACGGGACAACCACCGCGCGCGCCACGACGTTGGCGCTGGCTTCTGCCGTCATCCAAAACGACAAAACCTCTTGGTCAAACATGTCGATGTCTTTGGGCACGAGATGAAGCAAGGTTCCCTCATGGGCCGGGCACTCACGCTGGCGTTCTTCTTCGATCCTGCGGGCTGTGGATTCATCCAAGATGTGGCGCGGCGCGTGGCTCACGGTGCACATCCCTCCGGCCCAGGCGTAGTTGGCCCGTTCGCTGCTGTACGTCAGTGCATGTTCCACGGAAGCAAGATGCATCCCGGATGCCTTGTTCTCACCTCACCTCGGGCCAACATGTCCACAGCCTTTTGGGCATTGCGTCAGTCGCACGTGTATTCGCTCAGTGGGCTGGGAGAACAAAAGTTCAACGCCGCCGTGACGTCGCCCTCTTGGAGGTGCTGGATGGTTTGCTTGGTGTAACCCAAGCCGTAAACCCCAAGCTTGGTGCGCGAAGCCCACAATCCGATGCCGCCCTGGATGTTGGTCCACAAGGGGCGATCCTGGACGATGCTGTTGGTCGACTCGTTCACGTCGAGGTAAATCGCCAAGTCCTGGTTGGCCACCTGCAACTCAAAGTCGAAGGCGCGCTCCATTTGGCTGTTGGCATCGTAACGTCCAAGCACGCGGCGGATGCGCGGGTTGGCTTCAAGGCGGGACGCCAGTTCTGTAAACAAACGCTCGCACTCAAACGGCTCGTCGATGGTTTGGAGGTTGGCTGGGTTGCTGATTTTACGAGTACCCAAAGCCAGATAAAGCGTGCGTTCCCGGATGCTGTCCAAGAGCGTCAACGCGTCGTCGGCATAATGGCGCTCCTCGAAGTGAACTGCCAAGGAACCGTCATAGCGGCTGGCCCCAGGTGATGTCGACCACTGGAACGGAAAGTCCGGATATGTGGCCGTGCCGTCGGGGTTCACAGACGCAAAGCCCATCTTGTAAGAGGACAGGTTGGGTGGCGGGCGGTTGATGCTTCCGACTGAGCTCTCCACCATCGATGTGACCGCCTGAAGGTCGCTGCCGTCAGGCAACGTGGCTTCCAACCTGTACAACATGTCGTCCCTCAGCCCATCGTTCAACGTTGAGGTGAAATACACCCGCTGGCTTGGGCCAAAGAAGACGCCCTCGGTGCTCTTGTTCTCGAGGACCGTGTCACGGAGAACCCACTCCCTTCCCGTGGCCAGCTCGTTGCCCACGATGTCGCCCGTTCCGGATGGAATGAGCTCCACGACGCGGGCCGTCACACTCCCGGAGGGGTATTCCGAGCTGTCCGCGACTTGGGCCGCCACAAGCTGGTTTCCTTCACCAAGCCATGTCCGATTGATTTTCACCCATTGTGTGTCCGACTCCAATTCCAACAACCCATACACCACGGGAATGCTGTCATACGGGGCGGTCAAATCCACCTCCGTGCTGCATGCATTCCACAACGTGGCGAACAACACCACGGTCGCCAGGGCGCCCCAGCCGGTTTGGATTGGTTGTGTCATGGGGTAAAATTACGTCTTCCCTTCTTCCCCGTTGAGGGACAACAAAAATTGGACCGTGTCGACGCCATCCGCATAATCGTCGAGCTTGGGATGCTGATTGGCGCCACACGGCACAACCCGCAAGAGTTCGCTGGAAGCCAATGCTTCCCAGGCCTCTCCTTCTGGACGCACCGTGACCACTTGGAGCTCATCGGACCGGTCGTGGAGTTGCGCTTGCACCGCATTCAAGTCGTCATAACGTTCCACGTACAGCGTGCCTATGGGCGACACGAGGCCCTCTCGCTCCTCCTTGACCAGAACAAATCCGTTTTCAATGAGGTCCTCACGGTTCAGCAACCACACCGCCTTGTGGTAGTCGTAGTTGTTGGCGTATTTCCCATGTTGGGCCAAATGCCCCCAACCAATCCACGCTCCAAAGCAACGGTCGAGGTTGAAGTCCGAAGGGATCCAAAGTTTGGTCACACTCCGGCATCCCATGCCAAAGTGGGCAAACACGTCTTGGCCCAATGCCTTCAGCTCCGCCTCAACCTCGCCCCCATCGAGCACGGCCACCGACGTGCGTTGGCCGCGGAACAAATGTGGCAAGTGGCCAAAGTAAGACTTGAAGTAGCGGCCTGCATTTTTACCTCCAGTGGCGACAATCGCATCCATGCCCTTCATCATGCCGTCGTGGAATGTGACCCTCGCTTCCAAGCTGGGACAGAAGGTGCACCAATGTTTGAAAACCCGCCGCAGCAGCACGGCGTCGTCCTTTGACAATTTCACATGCACGTCGTGGCCGGCCAGCACTGCGCACATGAAATCGTGCCACCCGACCATGGGCAAATTGCCGGCCATGATCAACCCCACAGACAAGCCCGTTGGCACCTCTGGCCAGACGTACTTCTCTCGCCAGCGCATGATTTCTTCTGGACGTAAGGCCTCGCCATGAGACTGGCAAGCCTGGGTGACACTCTCAGAGGTGAACCACCCATTTTGGGCTTCGGCGGAGCGCAGGGTTGAGGGGTCAATTGAAGCCTCCGCACGCAGCCATTCGCCGAGTTGAACAAGACCTGAGAAGAGTTTGTTGACATCGTACATTTGACACCCAAAGGTACCTGCCATGGCCATCATGATTACAGACGAATGCATCAACTGCGGTGCATGTGAGCCCGAATGTCCCAACAACGCCATCTACGAAGGAGGCGCCACTTGGAAATACAGCGAGGGCACGGGTTTTTCTGGATCAGGGAATCACCCGTCGGCGGGTGCGGTAAACGCCGACGAAGAACATGAGTCGGGCAACCCTGACTTGTACTACATCGTGACGGAGAAATGCACCGAATGTGTTGGCTTCCACGACGAGCCGCAATGCGCTGCTGTTTGCCCTGTCGACTGCTGCGTCGACGACCCCGACCACGAAGAAAGCGAAGATCTCTTGTTGGCCAAGAAGGCCTTCATGCATCTGTAAGAAATCGTGAGATGTCGCGTTCTTGCAGCATGACGTTGCCTGCCCACTTCGCCACGACATGCCTGCTGGCATTGTCCTTGACTTCCCAAGCCCAAACCATGGAATTGGCGAGGGTTCAAGCTGCCCATTCCTCCCTTCGTCAAGCCCAAAGCCAAGTTGACCGCTTGGCGTTGCACGACCGGCTCGAAGAGTTCTGGGCAGAGGCCGCGGAAGCAGGTCAATTGATGTCGGTGGATTGGGGGTTGTGGAACGAGGCCGTGGTCGACTTGGGCGAAGGCCCTGACCGCGTGCTGGTGTACACATGGAACGTGGAACTTGACGACCGCACCCAGCGCTACGGGGGGTGGGTGGCTCATGCTGCGACTGAATCTGACCTTGGCTACACCTGGACGGCCCTGTCGCACGACGGCGATGCAGAGGTCACTGACAACAATCGCATGCATCGCCAAGACCGTTGGCAAGGCGGCTTGTACTACGATGGCGTAATGACCATGGACAAGAACATCCCCGTCTACACCTTGCTCGCATGGGACGGCGCCGATGGACTGACCAACAGGAAGTGGGTCGAAACCGTTGAGCCCCGAAATGGGCGGGTTCGCTTTGGATCGCCACGTTTCGAATTGACAGAAGGATTGAGGAAACGCCACGTCATGACCTACGCAGACGCGGTGCAGGCCGTGCTGCGTGTTGAGCAAGAGCCAATGCGCATCATCATGGACGATTTGGCGCCGCAAGACCCCACATTTCAAGGCCAGCATGCGTTCTACGGCCCCACCCTCAGCTACAACGCATTGACTTGGAAAAACGGTCGGTGGCACTTCCAAAAGAACATTTCGGTGGCCAATCCGGAAGACGGACAAAACCTAGAGTATCGCGACCCGAGCTTGCGGCGCCGTCACCGCAACCGTTGATCTGCTGGCCCGCGGGCCCTTATTGGGGCTTGCGCCAGGCCTCTTGACCGAGCAAGACCTCTGTCGCCCCAGACCCGTAGCGACGTGGATCTCCAGGCCGGTGTGAACAGTCTGGGTGGTGTTGCTCCAAGCTCGTGTGGATTTCGTGGCGCAAGACGCCTTGGCCCACGCCGTGGATGAACACAATGCGACGCAACTTTTCCTTTTTCGCGATGTCCATCATGCGGTCGAAATGCTCCATCTGAAGGGCCAGCTTGGCCCGGTCTGGAAGGCCACTTTGGTCGTCGACAAGTTCATGGATGTGCAGGTCTACTTCCATGTGCGCGTCACGCCGCACCATGTTGGTGGCCTTTGAATTGTGGTACTTCACCTCGAATTCCTTCTGCAAGCTGCGCATGCGCTTCTCCCCCACTTCTTGAACCAGCAACTTGGCCAAATCCGGCACGTTGTCGCCGTAGCTCTTCGCCTCTTGGTCCGGATCGGGCGCCGCCATCAACTCCCGGACACCCACGGTGCGCTCGAATCCGTCTCCGTCCTCGACCACCACAAGCTCTCCTTCCACGCGAACCACGGTGGCCGCCCCCACCTCGTTCAAAAATTTGACCCGTTGTCCCTGATGAAACGTCCCCATCATGCTTGTTTTTGAAGGACTACTTGGCACGTCACCGAAGGACCTTGATGGAAAGGACCTTCGTCGAGCACCTGCTCGCAGCGGGCATTCCAAACGAGCATCGCGTTGTCCTCGACCTCGGTCAAGTCCTCGACAAACGTGTCTTCATGAAACAGCATGTCCAGCGTTTTGGGTCCGCCTGAGCCGAGGCTCAATTGGTCGCGATGAAAGCCTTCCGCCACCAGATGACCACCCGGCTTCACCCAGGACCAAGCACGGCGATGAAAGGCTGCCCGCATCTCTGACGGCATGTGCGCAAACACCAGCCCCACCACATCAAATGTGCGGTCGAACTCCATGGTCATCGCGTTGCCCACCTGAACGGACAGCTCCACGCCTCGGGCTTGGGCCAGTTGTTGGGTTTTGGACACCCCGACTTCGCTCAAGTCGAAGGCGTGCACATCCCACCCTTGTTCTGCCGCCCAAAGCCCATTGCGTCCCTCCCCGTCGCAAGGAAGGCACACGCTGCCCGCCGGCAACAAGGCCATCCGTGAAGCCCAAAACACGTTGGGTTGGACCCCGTACACCGTGTCGTGTGTCTTGTATCGTTCGTCCCACATGTTCATGTTCCGAATTTCGGAAGGCGGCCTTTACATTGCGTCATGCACAGTGTGAAAATCGCATTCCTCACCCTTGGAATGATGTCCCTCGAGGCAGGATTTCAGGCCTCGGCCCAACCCTCTACTACGCCCTCAGACAGCCTGCTCATCCGACAGGTGTTCAACGAAGTGCTCTCTCACGGGGAGGCGCATGAGAATTTGCGGGTGCTGTGCAAAGACATTGGGCACCGGCTCAGCGGGTCGCCAAGCGCCGATCGCGCCATGGCTTGGGGACAACAACGGATGGACAGCTACGGGGTGGACACCAGTTACATCATGCCCGTGGAGGTGCCTGCCTGGACCCGCGGCGATGTGGCCGAGGCGCTGGCCCTGTCCCCAGACGGCACAGCCATGGACCTTCACATCACCGCCCTGGGGGGCTCCGTCCCCACCCAGGACGACGACTGGATTGAAGGCCCGTTGCTCGTGGTGCGCCATCTGGACGCCCTTGACACCTTGGACGCCCGGGGGCACATTGTGCTCTTCAACCGTCCCATGGACCCTTTGCTCATCAACACCGGCGCAGCCTACGGAGGCGCGTTTGACCAGCGTGGCGGAGGCGCGAGTGTCGCCGCCGAGGCGGGCGCAATAGGGGTGCTGGTGCGGTCGCTCACCCACGCCCTAGATACCCTGCCCCACACCGGCTCGTTGCGGTACAAGGACAGCGTGGATAAACTGCCCGCCGCAGCCATCTCAACCGTGGACGCTTCTGCCTTGGCCAAGATGCACCGAGCAACCCCAGGCACCATTCAGGTGCGAATGCGCATGAACAGCCAAGACCTTGGCAACGTGGAGCAGGGCAACGTGGTTGGGGAATGGCGCGGATCCGAGTTCCCCCATGAAATCATCACTTTGGGCGGCCACCTCGACTCGTGGGACATTGGCGAAGGCGCCCACGACGATGGCTCAGGCGTGGTCCACACGCTGGAAGCCCTGCGCGCCTTGAAGGCCATTGGGTACGCCCCGCGCAGGACGTTGCGATTTGTGCTTTTCATCAACGAAGAGAATGGAAACCGCGGAGGCAAGCGCTACGCGGCTGTCGCAGCCGAAGAACACGCTTCAGGATTGCGGCACGTCGCCGCCATGGAGTCGGACGCGGGCGGCTTCGTTCCCCGAGGCGTCAGGATGGACGCGCCAGACCAGGGCGTCGCCATGGTGCGCAGTTGGGCAAACACCCTGGAACCGTACAACCTCCACTACTTCGGTCGGGGCGGCGCCGGCGTGGACATCGGCCCCCTGAAGAACCTCAAGCCTCGCCCCCTCCTCTTGGGGTTGGTGCCGGACGGACAACGCTACTTCGACCTGCATCACAGCAGCCAAGACGTCTGGGAAAACGTCCACAAACGGGAACTCGAGCTCGGTGCTGCCACGTGCGCGAGCATGGTCCTCCTGCTGGATCGCCATGCGGAGTGACCTCCTCCGCAAGAGTCAGTTTCTGGGACGGAGCACGGCCTTCGTCGACACATGCGCCTCGACGTCGTCGCGGTCCATGCGCTGTTTCCGAAATTGACCGGCATGGTACATGTTCGCCTGGTCGTCGTAGTGAGGGCTGAACACGTTGCCTGATTGGCCCGTAGGCAGAATGCTCTGCGAGTTCCCGACTTCTGCGAAGTCGATGCCAATGCGCATGGAGGGTCCTGAGAACACGTCGTAATTGACTTCTTCCTTGAGCTTGAACTCATACTTGTTGAGTGCATCCTTCGCCGAAGGCAATTCGTACGGTCCGACGTTCATGAAGTCGCCCACCAGCGGGGCGTCCGTCATGGCATGGCGGTGAACCACGGTATGAAGGCGTCCATACTTCCAATGGGCCGGATTTGCTCCCAAGGCCTTGACGAGGTCTTCCCGCGCCGCTTCCAAGGCCGCCACGACTATGTCGGAGGCTGTCTCGACTTGGTTCGTGCGCACATCGTCCCACCACCCTGACGACCCATTCTGCACCAACATGGGAAAGCTGTTTTCCGAAACGATGGTCTTGTGCCACGTTTCGAATTTTTCCTGGGCGCCTCCGTCCTCGGCCGCCTGCTCGAACTCGTCGTACATCGCCCCTTGGATCGTGCGGTACATCCAGCGGTAGTACAAGGTCGGTGCCACATCTGTGGCCAAATGACCGCCGTCCCACCCGTCGATGAAAGCGGGCACGTCCGCGCCACCCTGCTTGGCCAGGGCGACCAGCCTCGAGGCGTTCTCCCTGTACACGGGCGAGTGGTGATTCAATTGCAAGCGTTGGGCGTCTTCGACTGTCCAATCATTCTTCTCGGTGGACAGGGCGTCCATGATGCCTTGGGCACGGGTGTTCCCCGCGTAGTAGTGCCCAGGATAGTCAACGCTGTCGTGGAGCTGCGGGGCGTTGTTGGCAGAATACACGAAACCTCCCTCCGGGTTGATCGATTTGGGGTTCACCTCAAAGCTGTGCCAGCCTTGGACATCGTTGGCGGGGTCGCTCCCGTCGATGGCGATCTTGGTGTTGACATGGCCGGGACGGATGGGCAGTTTGGCCGAAGCAATCCACGCGATGTCGCCTGCGGAATCGCCGTACATCATGTTGAGACCAGGCGCGTGAATCAGCTCGGCATGGGCCTTGAACGCCTCCAGCCCCGACTGACGTGAAAACCCGTAGAACGCTTCGTGGATGCGGTTTTCAGGGTGCTGGGTGAAGGTCCACCACATTGCCAATCCGTCTTCGAGCAAGGGGCCGTGGTGCGTCGAGCGCACCTCGAAGACCACATCTGGCTCACCTGCAACCTCGATGGTCTCGAACCTCAGATCGAGGGGGAGCCACTCCCCGTTGTGCAGGTACATGTCGCCCTCCAACGTTTCCCGGTACAGGTCGATGTCGTCGTTCACGAACATCGTGGTGCCCCATGCATGGTCGCGAGAGTGGCCTATGACCGGAAAAGGAATGCCTCCGATGTGGTTGCCGTAATACTCGAAGTCTGGGGTCACAACATGCGCTTCGTACCATACCGAAGGGGATGCGTACGCCATGTGCGTGTCGTTGCAAAAGAGCACCTGGCCTGAGGCCGTCCTGTCGCCGCTCAACACCCATGCGTTGCTTCCCAACCACTGTGGCACGGGACGGACCTCGTCCAACCCATGCACGGCCGTGGCCAACCCAGAAATGTCCGAGGCCCCCACGTCGCTGGGGATGTGCTGAAATCCCTTTTGACCCCAAGCCAATTCCGCCATCAACGACGAATCCAAGTGGTGGTGCATCCAATCCAAGATGGGCTCTGTCTTCAAGTGAATGGCGAAGGAGTACGCCATGAATCCGGTCGCACAATACATGTCGTGAACGTCAAAAGGCTTAGGCTTCGCGTTGATCAACCGGTATTCCAACGGCAACTCTCCTTCCTCGATGAACGTATTCACGCCGTCGAGGTAAGCGGTCATGGCTTCCAGGATGCGCGGGGTGGTGCGGTCTTCAATTTGGTCCACGGTTCGGGTGGCCGCCTCACGCATGCCCAACGTCCGCAGGTATTTGTCGTTCTCCACCATGTCCGGCCCGAGCAACGCCGACAACTCCCCTGCTCCCGCCCGGCGCAACAAATCCATCTGCCACAAACGCTCCATCGCGTGCACGTAACCCAAAGCGTGCATGGCGTCAGTCTCAGACTGCGCGTAGATGTGAGGAACTCCGATCTCGTCGAACAGCACCTCCACGTCAGACCCCACGCCGTCCACAGCGAGGTCAAATTCGTAGTCCGGGGCAATGGTCTTCACGGTGATGAACACCAGGGAAACAAGCACTGCAATCATGACGGCAAAGACGCGTAGGATGTTTTTCATGGCAAGGATCGTTGAGGCATGGGGTGCATTGAATACAACATGAAAACGCTTGATGTTCGTCACAAAGCCCAATTTCAAGATTTGAAATGACGCCCTCCAAGATGGTTGCGCGCAAGGTCCAACAGCATCTGCCAACTTGGAGATCAAATCGCTGAAAATCGCACGTGGCGACGTTGGGTTTCCCCTCGTTGTTTTGAACCTTGCGACGCCGTGCATTTCATCTCAACCGCATTCTGGATATTTCTGCCCACGGTGCTCCTCTTGCACTGGGCCCTGGGGCGCAGGTGGAAGCTGCAAAATCTCCTTTTGCTGGCAGCCAGCTGCGTCTTCTACGGATGGTGGGACGCTCGGTTCCTGTCCCTCATTGGGGCATCCATTGTGGTGGATTACTTCGTCGCCATTCGCCTAAGCCAAGCCCCCACCAAGGCACGTCAAAAGGCCTGGCTGGCGTTGTCGTTGGGGTTCAACTTGGGCATGCTCGTCTGGTTCAAGTACGCCGGGTTTCTGGTGGACCAGTGGGTCTCGAGCTGGGCGGCAGTGGGCGTGACGATGGACCCGATGACTTGGAAGGTCATCCTCCCGGTGGGCATCAGTTTCTACACGTTCCAAACGTTGAGCTACTCCGTCGACGTTTACCGCAAGCAGATTCCACCCTGCCGGGATTTCGTGGCGTTCGCCACCTACGTGTCATTCTTCCCACAGCTTGTCGCCGGACCCATCGAACGCGCCACGCGGCTGCTGCCGCAAATGTTGCAGGAACGCAAGCTGAACGCCATCTCGGTCCGGGTGGGGTGGCGCCTGATTTGTTGGGGCGTGTTCAAGAAAGTCGTCATCGCCGATTCCGCCGCGATGTATGCGAATGCTGCCTTCGGCAACGACACCGTCGCCGGACCCGTCATGGTGTTGGGGGTGGTGGCCTTTGCCCTTCAGATCTACGGGGACTTCAGCGGGTACTCCGACATTGCCATTGGCACGGCAAGGCTCTTCGGCATCCGTTTGCGGTCCAACTTCAGGTTCCCCTACTTCTCTCGCAACTTGGGCGAGTTCTGGAGGCGTTGGCACGTCTCCCTCAACACCTGGTTTCGCGATTACCTGTACATCCCCTTGGGAGGGTCGCGCATGGGGCATGGTCGATCCCTGTTCAATGTCGTCGTGGTGTTTTTGATCAGCGGCCTTTGGCACGGCGCCGACTGGAAATTTGTGACCTGGGGGGGCATCCACGCTGCATGCTTTGTGCCGCTCTTCCTGTTGGGACGCAATCGCCAAGCCGAGTGCCCATGGCATTGGACCCAACTGCCCTCCACACTGTGGACGTTCAGCATGGTGTGCTTGGCCTGGGTCTTTTTCCGCGCCAACAACTTCGACCATGCCTGCGACGTGTTGTCTCGTATGGCATCTGGGTGGACATCGGCAGGTCAGCACCCCACCTGGTCGTCCACGATGAATTTCTGGGAACAGGGCCCCAAAGGCATGCCCTTCGGCTGGGTCCTCCGTGAGCAGCTTGTCTTCCATCTGGCCTTGGCGGGCTTTTTGGTCGCCGAGTGGGTTCAATTCCGAAAAGGGGTGCATTGGATGTGGCGAGGGGTGTGGCGAGGGACTTGGCTTGAAGCCTTGATGCTCCTGCTGGCACTGGTGTTTGGGACGCGTCATGCAGCACAAGAATTCATCTACTTCGCCTTCTGATGCACATGTTGATCCTTCGCCCCTTGTGCACGGCTGCCCTCGTGGCCTTCGGGCTCATTCTGCTCCGAGGTGCGCTGCAGGGATTCACCCACCTTGAATTTCAAGCCGCACACGAGTCCCGTGTCGTGGTCTTTGGGGACAGCCATGGGAACGACGTGCCCTTGCGGGGAGTGCCCCGATTCAACAGACAAGCCCAAGACTTGGTCAGCACGTGGCTCCGCATGCGCGCCCTGGCCGAGGCTCAAGGTGCCGACAGCCAGGTGGAAGTCGTGGTGCTCACCTTGTGGCCCATGAAGTTTGGCCCCTTGGCTGAGGACCGGATGTCCGGGGCCATCCAACCCGACGGCTGGCATCAATCGGTCTTGGGCAAGGCCGGGCCGCTGCTCGGATTGGAAGACTTACTCCGAGCCGAATGGCCTTGGCGTTTGAAGTGGCAACTCTTCCTGCACAGCGCGCAACTGGAGTCCGTGCGCCACATGATGGGCTGGGTGTGCCGCGACGGCGATTTGGCAGACGACTACGCCGCCCCCTTGGCCGACCGGGTGAAGCACACCCTCTGGTTTGAAGACGCACATCTGTCCACATGGGCCTTCTCGGCCATCCTGGACCTCGCGGAAGCCTCCGGGTGGCAACTGGTCATCTTGGAGAACCCGCTGCATCCAAGCTACCTCGAGCTGGCGAACAAGGCCTCCCTCGACGCTTACCTCGACTTGATGCACGCCGCAGCTGAGGTCCCTCATGTCCATTACCTGCATATGGGATGGGACGCCTTGCCCAACTCCGCCTTCTTCGATTTCCATCACTTGTCCTGCGAAGGCATGGCCCACGTCCAAGGGCAACTCGACCCGCTGCTGGAAGCATTGTTGGATTGATGTGTCAGGCACAAAAAAGCCCAGTTGCTTGAGCAACCAGGCTTCTTCTCGGTGACCCTGTAGGCCCCATCAATTCGATTTCAATCCACTGTGCATCAGCGACTTGATACAAGAAAAAACAATGACATATCGTCAAACATGTCGTGTTTTTTTGGCAGTCACTGCCCAGTTTGTGTTCCGAGTCTTTGCCTTTGTGGTTTTGACTTCCACACCTAGCCGTTGGAACAACAAACGACGGTCCGATCTCTGATTACATTTTCGCCAAGAGTTCCGCCTTTTTTGTGGCGAATTCCTCTTCGGTCAAAATTCCCGCATCCTTGAGGGACGCCAATTTTTGAATTTGGGCGGGGATGTCATCAGAAGTGACTTTTCGATTATTGGCTTTCTGGACAAGGCTTTGTTGCTCTTCAATAACGGCCTTCAATTTTGCCACTTTCTCCAAGTCCGCGGCCCCAACTTTGTATGTTTTGTTCGTCGCAACAATGCTAATCCAACCGTGACCATGATTTTGGCCGGATTCAAGGTTCCTGATGTCTTCGTAAGGAATACTTACCCAATACTCCCCCGGAGCAGAAAATAGGTGATGAGTTTCTTGCCAAAGATTCACGCATTTCGAAGTCGCAACAAAAATTCCACCAAATCCACTCTTGTGTCCGCCTTCAGGACATCTTTGGCCCCAACAATCCGCAAGAATTTCTTCATCTGAGTTCAGATGTTTTTTGATTTTGGCCAGCCTTTCGTTCAATTCTTTCTCAGCCCCATTGTTTAACCATTCTTTCAATCCCATAGCGAAATACATTAAGTAAAATCAAACATACAACAAGGTTGAAAATGCTTGATAACGTCAACGACCCCGCCTATTGCATGAAGGAATTTCGCCCCAATGGGATTTTCCTTCGAACTCGATTTGTTGTCGTGGTTCCCCGGTAATAAAGGCAACGACAACGCCGAACAACGCCACAACCTTCCAAACCCATCACAATCCCAATTCATGGGGGTGTTCAGTCGGGACACCATATCAAACGAGAGCATCCCAAAAGCCCTTTTTTCGCATGTCGTCACGCATGTCGTTTTCGGCTTTTTCAGTCACCTCATTAAGAGTGTCCTTCCTGTACATGCGCCCTCGTGCGACACAGAAAACTTCAGCAACAACGAGGGTTCCGAGGACAGCAAGCATCAATATTAAAGGCACTGAGCTCAAATCGGGTGACCCCAAAGGGTTCATATACCCCAAAGCCAGAACACTCCTGCCTTATCATCTCAAAAACAGTTATTTACATCAAAAAAAGAAGCCCGACTGCAGTTGCAATCGGGCTTCTCGGTGACCCTGTAGGGATTCGAACCCCAAACCTTCGCATCCGTAGTGCGATGCTCTATCCAGTTGAGCTACAGGGCCCTTCCTTCGTGACCTCTCGG
>MDSV01106613.1_pt1 | contig 23899 bp, 25 predicted proteins | sample 810851 | NCBI WGS metagenome assembly MDSV01 (sample SAMN05326640, study PRJNA326480) | marine metagenome | isolation source: seawater | place: Atlantic Ocean: North East | collected 2012 | reverse complement strand
TCTTAAAGAAAAACTTACTCTTAGTTTTAATGAAGATGTAAATTTAGTTTCTCAAAAGGAAAGAATTTTACAAAAAATAGACACAATCAACAAAAAAATTTCAGATCTAAATAATAAGCTTAAAAATAAGGCTTATGTGACAAATGCGCCTAAAGAAATTGTACAAAATGATAAAAATTTAGTTAAAGAATTAACTATTGAAGATAGTAAATTAAGAAGTATTGTATCAAGTATTAAATAAATGCCTAAAATTGATAAAAAGAAATTACCAAGTCGCCATACCTCTTTGGGACCAGATAGAGCTCCTCATAGATCTTTTTACTATGCTATGGGTGAAACTGAACAAGATGTAGCTAAACCTTTTGTAGGTGTAGTTTCAACATGGAATGAGGCGGCTCCATGTAATACAGCGCTGATGAGACAAGCTCAATCTGTTAAAAAAGGAGTAAAACAATCAGGCGGGACTCCAAGAGAATTTTGCACAATTACAGTTACAGATGGTATCGCTATGGGACACGAAGGAATGAAATCATCATTAATTTCAAGAGAAGTAATAGCTGACTCAGCTGAATTAACTGTTCGAGGACATTGTTATGATGCTTTAGTAGGGATTGCTGGATGTGATAAGTCATTACCAGGCCTAATGATGTCAATGTTAAGATTAAACGTTCCAAGCGTATTTATTTATGGTGGTTCAATATTACCAGGAAAATTTAAAGGCAAAGATGTAACTGTTGTAGATGTTTTTGAAGCTGTAGGTAAACATTCATCTGGAAAAATGTCATCTGAGGAATTAAGAGAATTGGAACTGGTAGCATGTCCTAGTGCAGGTGCTTGCGGGGGACAATTCACAGCTAATACAATGGCATGTGTATCTGAGGCTATAGGTTTAGCCCTACCTTATTCAGCAGGTACTCCAGCTCCTTATGAAGAGAGAGATAAGTACGCTTTTGAAAGTGGTAAAGCAGTAATGAATTTATTAGAAAAAAAAATAAAACCAAGAGCAATTGTAACAAAAAAATCTTTAGAAAATGCCGCTACAATTGTTGCTGCTACAGGAGGCTCAACTAATGCAGCTCTCCATTTACCGGCTTTAGCTAATGAGATAGGGGTTAAATTTGATTTAATGGATGTCGCTAAAATTTTTAAAAAAACACCTTATCTTGCAGACTTGAAACCTGGTGGAAGATATGTTGCTAAAGATATGTGGGAGGCTGGTGGAGTCCCAATGTTACTTAAAACTTTATTAGATGGTGGATTTATCCACGGCGACTGTTTGACTGTCACAGGAAGAACTATGAAAGAAAATCTTAAGAATACTGAATTTAATAAAGAACAAAAAGTATTAAGACATTATAACAATCCACTATCTCCGGATGGAGGTGTAGTAGGATTAAAAGGAAATTTGGCAACAGAGGGGGCAATTGTAAAAATAGCTGGGTTAAAAAAATTACAATTTTCTGGAAAGGCTAGATGTTTTGATAACGAAGAGGACGCAATGAAAGCAGTCCAGACTAAAAAATACAAAGACGGAGATGTGATTATAATTAGATATGAAGGACCTAGAGGAGGGCCGGGTATGCGTGAAATGTTATCTACAACTGGTGCAATATATGGTCAAGGCAAAGGCGAAAAAGTTGCATTAATTACAGATGGAAGATTTTCTGGTGCAACAAGAGGTTTTTGTGTTGGACATGTCGGGCCAGAAGCTGCGTTGGGAGGGCCTATTGCATTGCTTAAAAACGGCGACACAATAGATATTGATGCAAAAAAAGGAACTATAAATGTTAGATTAACAAAAGCTCAGTTAACATCTAGAAGAAAAAAATGGAAAGCAAAAAAGACACAATTTGGTTCTGGGACTTTATGGAAATATGCTCAAACAGTTGGACCGGCTTATCTTGGAGCCCCAACCCATCCAGGTAAAAGAAAAGAAGTTAAAGATTATTCTAAAATTTAATGAAAATTAGACCAGTTATTTTATGTGGAGGAGCTGGTACACGACTTTGGCCAAATATAAAAAATCATCAAGCTAAACAATTTATTGATTTTGGTGGATGGACATTATTTGGAAAAACTTTAGAAAGAATTAAAAATCCTTTATTTGACGATCCAGTAATAAGCACTAATACAAAATATCTAAAAGATATTAAAAAAAATCTTAATAAATATAAAATTAAAAATTATAAAATCGTTTTAGAACCTTCAAAAAAAAACACGGGACCAGCTATATTAACATCAGCACTATTACGGGATATACCTGAAGAACAACCTTTAATTTTTTTATCTGCTGATCATTTAATAGAAAAAATTAAGAAATTTAATCATGAAATTAAAAAGAATAGAAAACTCTTATCAGATAAAAACATTTTTATTTTTGGTATAAAACCATATGGCCCATCCGACCAATTTGGTTATTTTATAAGTAAGAGGATAAAGAATTACTATTCCGTATCTAAATTTCTAGAAAAACCAAGTAAAGAAAAAGCAAAAAAAATAATTGAAAAAGGTGGATATTGGAATTCAGGAATTTTCTTCATAAGAAAAGACTCATTGATAAATAATTTTAAAAAATTTCAAAAAAAAATATATAAAAATTCATTATTAGCGATTTTAAAGGGTAAGTTGAAAAAAGATATTTATTATTTAAATAAAAAAGAGTTTGCTAAAAATCCAGTAAAATCTTTCGATCATGCAATACTTGAAAGAACAAAAAACATAAATGCAATAAAATTAAATATCCCTTGGTCAGATCTTGGTAGCTGGAAAGAAATTCTTCTTATGTTTAATAAGAATAAAAAAAAATACTTTAAGAAAAAAAATACTTTTTATAGACCATGGGGCAATTATATAAATTTATTTAATGGTAAAAATTTTTTAATAAAAGAAATCAATATAAAACCAAAAGGAATTTTAAGTCTTCAAAAACATTTTCATAGATCTGAACACTGGGTCATAACTCAGGGTAAGCCTAAAATTACCTTAAATAAAAAGTTTTTTTCAAAACAATCAAACGAGACAATTTTTATACCCAAAGGTGCAATACATAGAATTCAAAATCCTGGCAACAAAACTGTAAAAATTATGGAAGCTCAGCTAGGTTCGGTATTAAAAGAAACAGATATAATTAGATATAAAGATTTTTATGGTCGAGTTAACTAACCTCTAATTCGATTGGCGTATGATCAGAAGGTTTAATTTTTGACCTGGGTTTTTTATTAATATTTATTGACGAAATATTATCTATTAAATTATTAGACAAAAGAAAATGATCTATTCTCATACCGTAATTTTTTTGCCATGAACTTGCAAAATAATCCCAAAATGTATATTCCTGTTTTTCCTTGTTTTTAAATCGATATACATCTTTGAAACCTAAATTTAATAGTTCCCGAAATTTTTTTCTAATTTCCAATTTTCCTAACGCGTCATTCTCAAATCTTTTAAAATCGTAAACGTCTATTTCTTCAGGAATTATATTAAAATCACCAGCTATTAAAATGTTCGAATTTAAGGCAAGTTTTCTTTTTACATTTAATATAAAATTTTTAAGCCAATTTTTTTTATAAATATATTTTTCAGTTTCAACTGGATTTCCATTTGGAACATAAATATTAATTATTTCAACTTTCTTTTTTTTAATTTTAATTTCACCAGTTATTATTCTTGATTGTTTTAAATTATCCTTAATAAAATTTCTGTTAATATTTATAATTTCTATTTTAGACAATATAGCTACACCATTATAGCTTTTTTGACCGTATACGTGTGATATATATCCAATTTTCTTAAATTCATCATAAGGAAAATTTTCATCTTGTGTTTTAATTTCCTGAAGAAGTAAAATGTCTGGTTTTGAAACTTTTATATAATCTAGAATAATACTTATTCTTGCTCTAACTGAGTTTACATTCCAAGAAATTATTTTCATTACACAGAAAAAGACAATCCGCAGCCGCATGAAGACGAAGCTTTAGGATTATCTATAACAAATGACTCACCAATCATTTCTTTTTTAAAGTCTATTACAGAACCTGAAATTATATTAAGCGACTCCGAATCAATAATTGCTTTTCCAAATAAGATATCGTTTTTATCGATCTTTCTATCAAAACTGAATTCGTATTTAAACCCCGAGCAACCACCGCCTTTAACTGAGATTCTAAAAAACTTTTTAGATTGATCGTTGCTAGTAACAATTTCGATTTGTTTTTTAGCTCTATCTGTAAATTTCAATTTTTTTGTCATAATCAGTTATTATGTAGTATATAATTTAATATACAATTATGCAAAAAAATAGCCTCTCTAAATTATCTATATCTATTAATTCAAAAGGAAGATTTAACAATGAAAAGAAAAGTGATCTAAGAACCCCTTATCAAAGGGATAGAGATAGAATAGTACACTCTACAGCCTTCAGAAGATTGAAACATAAAACTCAAGTTTTTGTTAATACTTCAGGTGATCATTATAGAACAAGAATTACCCATTCTTTAGAGGTTGCACAAATCGCGAGAACACTTGCTAAGTATTTTAGATTAAACGAGGACTTATGTGAAACATTAAGTTTAGCTCACGATCTTGGTCACACTCCATTTGGCCATGCGGGAGAGGAAGCCTTAAATTATTGCATGCAAGATCACGGAGGCTTCGATCACAATATACAAACACTTAGAATAGTTACTTTTTTAGAAAGTAAATATTATAATTTTCATGGACTCAATTTGACAATAGAAACATTAGATGGTTTGATAAAACATAACGGCCCAGTTCATGATTTAAATAAGTTTAATAATATATTGGGAAAAAATTTTTTTAAGAAAAAGATAAATTTTGAGAATAGCCCATCACTAGAAGCTCAAATAGCCACAATATCTGACGATATAGCTTATAATAGCCACGATTTAGAAGATGGATTAAGAGCAAAACTATTTAAATTAAATGATCTGAAAAATTTGCCTTTGCTTGATTCTATAATAAAAAAACATGAAAAAAGATTAAAATTATATTCTCAGGATTTGGTTTTAAGGGAGATAATTCGTGAAATTATAAATGAAATGGTTAATGATGTAATCAATAATACTAAAATTAATATTAAAAGAAAAAACATTAAAAATCTCTTTGATGTTTATAATTCAAAATATCCAATTGTCTGTTTTTCCAAAAAAATGGAGCTGTTCGACAAAGCTATAAAAAAATTTTTAAAGAAAAGAATGTATTATCATAAGGACGTAATAAAAAAAACTAACTTCGGAAAAGAAGTTATTAAGGATTTATTTGTTAATATTAAAAAAAATCCTAAAAAATATTTAAATGGAATAAATGTTAAAAAGGATGATATGAACAGATCAATATGTGATTTTATAGCTGGAATGACTGATAGATTTGCAATAAATATACATGATAAATCAAAATGAATATATTTGATGAATATATAAATAAAATAACATCTTTAATTGTTAAAAATAAAGATTTTTTAGAATTAAATGATTTAAACGATTTCAAAGGTATTACTGTGGAAACACCACCTTCTGAATATAATTTCGATTTATCTTGTAATGCTGGACTTGTATTAGGAAAAATAAATAATATTAATCCTAAGGTCCTGGCAAAAAAAATTAAAATAACAATTTTAAAAGATTTAAATGATTTCGAACAAATTGAGGTAGCTGGAGCAGGATTTTTAAACTTGAAACTAACAAGTAAAGTTTTGGTTTCTAATATCAACGCAATTTTAAAAAATAGACAAACATTTGGTAAAAAAAAATCTAATAATACTTTTAATATAGAGTTTGTTTCAGCTAATCCGACAGGCCCAATGCACGTGGGTCATTGTAGAGGAGCAATATTCGGTGACGTATTATCAAATTTATTAGAGTTTAATGGTAATAAAATTGTAAAAGAATATTATATCAATGATTATGGCAATCAAATAAAAAATTTTGTAAAATCAGTATTCTTAAGAATTAGAGAAATAAAATATAGCGAGAAATTTATTTTACAAAAAGATCTATATCCAGGAGATTATATAATTGAAATAGGTAGAAAAATAATTAACTCAAATAAAAATGAAAAATTTGAAAATTTAGAAAAGTGTTTTGAATTAATAAAAAAAGATTCTTTAAAAATTTCTATGGAATTGATTAAATCAGATTTAAAGGTATTAGGCATTGAACACAATAATTTTTTTTCAGAAAGTAAACTAGTCAACGGTAAATTAGTCGATAAAGCTGTAGAAAATTTAAAAAAAAAAAATTATATCTTTGAAGGTTATTTAGATCCTCCAAAAGGAAATTTAGATAAAAATTGGAAAAAAACTAAGAGATTAATTTTTAAATCAACATTATTTAATGATGATATGGATAGAGCATTACAAAAAAATGATGGTTCATGGACATATTTTGCTAATGATGTTGGTTATCACATGGATAAAATAAATAGAAAATATGAATATCTTATTAATATTCTAGGAGCTGATCACACAGGGTATATCAAAAGAATAACAGCAGCAGTTAACGCACTGTCAGAAAATAAAGTTAAACTGGATTGTAAAGTGTGTCAGTTGGTAAAATTATATAAAAATAATAAACCATTTAAAATGTCAAAAAGAGCAGGCGAATTTATTTCTGCTAAAGATTTGTTAAATGAGGTGAATAAAGACTCTATAAGATTTATGATGCTCAACAGAAGCAATGATGTTGAGCTAGATTTTGATTTTGATAAAGTTTTAGAAAAAAGTAAAGAAAATCCAGTATTTTATGTTCAATATTCTTTTGCAAGAATAAACTCTTTGTATAAAGCAATTAAAAAGAATCTTAATGATGAAATAATATTAGATGAAAAAAAATTTTTACTAAACAAAGATGAAATGAGAATTTTAAAAAAAATATTTGAGTGGCCTAAAATTGTAAGCATCGCGTCCTTAAAATATGAGCCTCACAGAATACCATTTTACCTTTATGAACTAGCCACCTTATTCCATGCTTATTGGAGCAAAGGCAATGATAATCCTGACTTTAAATTTGTTAAAATGGAAAAATGAAAAAATTAGAAACATTAGCAATTATTAATCTTGTTTCTGTTGTCGTTCAAAGAGGTATGGCTATTTTAGGTGTTTCTCTTCCAAATAAAATGTAATGAAAATAATAATCAATTTATTTATGATAATAATATTTTTTTTGTTTTTTTTTACAACTTACAAATATTATTCATCAAATAAAAATATTAAAAACATTAATATGAAAAGACTTTCTATTGAGGAAATAATTCAAAAAAAAACTTCTAAATTACCAATATTAGAAAACGATACAAAAAAAGTTATTGAATTCAATTCATCATTTTCTGAAGAAATTAAGGATAGTCAAAAAAGAAATTTTTGGAACTTATTAAAAATAAAATGAAAAAGAAAGCAATTATAATAAGCTTAAAGGGACTTGATTTAACATCAAAAGAAAAAACGTTAATACAAAATGAAAAACCTTGGGGATTGATATTATTTAAAAGAAATTTAGAAAATTTACCTCAAATTAAAAAATTAATAAAAAAGATAAAAGTATTAACCAATGACCCAATGTTTCCAATTATGATTGATGAAGAAGGCGGTGCTGTATCAAGGCTTGGCAATATTATTAGTCATAATTTTACACAGGGTTTAATAGGCAAAATTTACAAATATAATTCAAAAGTTTCTATAAAAATCTACAAAAACTATATTAATGATTTGAGCAGGATTTTAAAACTGATAGGCGTAAATATAAATACCGTACCGGTACTTGATGTAGTAAGAACGATTACTAATAATGTTATTGGTAATAGAAGCTTCTCAAATAATCCAAATATAGTTAAAAAATTAGGTGAAGTCTGTGTCCGGCAGTATAAATTAAATAAGATAGGTAATGTAATTAAACATATACCAGGACATGGATGTACATCTTTTGACAGCCATCATAAAACCCCTAAAGTTAATTTAGATTTAAAGAAACTTAACAAAATTGATTTTTTTCCATTTAAATCTAATTCATCACAATTTGCGATGACAGCACATATTTTGTATTCAAATATTGATAATAAAAATGTTGCAACCTTTTCAAAAAAGATAATTTCTCAAGTGATTAGGAAAAAAATAGGTTTTAAAGGAATTTTAATATCAGATGATATTTCGATGAAAGCTTTGAAATATGATTTGGTTACTAATGCAAAAAAATCACTTATTGCAGGTTGTAATTTGGTTCTATACTGTGCGGGAAACTTTGAGGATTGTTATAAATTGATTAAAGAAGTTCCATTTATTGATAAATTTACCATTAAAAAAACATCAGAATTTTACAAATTTTTAAGATAAAATTAAGAAATGGAATCAAACAATTCTAATCAAATATCCATTGATATTCCAAATTATAGTGGATCTATGGAGGTATTACTTGATTTAGCAAAAACTCAAAAAGTAAATTTAGCTGAAATTTCAATAACTAAATTAGCGGATCAATTTTTAAATTTTATCAAAAACCAAAAAAATTTAAATTTAGAGACTGCTTCAGAACATTTATTAATGGCTACTTGGTTAGCTTATTTAAAATCTAAATTATTACTACCTGAAGACGAAGATGATGATTTTAAAGCTATAGAAGTTGCTGAAAAATTGAAATTACAATTAAAAAAACTTGAATTAATTCGAATTCTTTCCGACCAAATGTTACTAAAAAAACGATTGGGTGTTCATATCTTTACTAGAGGAATGAAAGGAGGAATAAGATCATTAAATACTCCAGTTTATGATATTTCTTTATACGAGTTACTTAAAACTTATTCAAATATTCAAATGGAAAAAACGTTTCAAACGATCAGTATTCCTCGACTTCCAGTCTTTACAACTGAAGTAGCAATCAAACAAATTGAAAATAATTTTAGTGAAATTAATGATTGGAAAGATATAAATGAATTAATACCAAAATTTTATATAAACAAAAAAATGAATAGAACTGGTGTTGCTGGAATTTTAGCAGCGAGTTTAGAATTGACAAAAGAAGGTAAAACGCAAATATCTCAAGAAAAAATATTTGATAAAATTATGATAAAAAAATCATCTAATTTATGAAAAATAAAAACAAGAATAATATTATTAACTTTCCTACTGGAGTTTCAAAACTTGAACGTCAAGTCGAGGCTATACTTTTTTCTGCATCTGAACCTTTGGATGTAGAGACAATAGAAAAAAGGGTACAGACCAGCTCTAATATTACAAAGTTACTTAATAAAATTAAAGATACCTATAAAAATAGAGGCATAAACCTTGTTTGCATAAGAAATAAATGGTCTTTCCGTACTGCTGACGATCTTTCCAAATTAATGTCTCTTCAAAAATCAACACAAAAAAAACTGTCTAAAGCCACAGTAGAAACTTTAGCTATTATTGTTTATCACCAGCCAGTGACAAGATCAGAAATAGAGGAAATAAGAGGAGTTTCTTTTGGGAGTAATACCTTAGAAATATTACTAGAGCTTGATTGGGTTAGACCCGCAGGAAGAAAAGATGTACCCGGAAAACCAATTCAATATGTAACCACGGAAAATTTCCTTAATCATTTTAATATTCAAAAATTGTCAGATTTACCAACCATTGATGAGCTAGGATCCGCAGGTCTTATTGATACTTCAAGTATAGATAAGTCAATATTTGGTACTGGAAAGTTTTTTAAAGAACAATCTTTAAACGAAAAACAGAATATTAATGAAGATATTGAAGATGATATGATGAAAACTTCAGAAAATAAAAAAACTCCTGAAACAGATAAATAAAGATATTAATTTAAATAGAATTATTGTATATAATTATGATTATGGGAATTAGTTTTTGGCAAATAGCTATAGTAGTTGTTATCGTTGTTTTACTTTTTGGAAGAGGTAAGATATCTAGTTTAATGGGAGATGTCGCAAAAGGTATAAAAAGTTTTAAAAGAGGTATGTCAGATGACAATTCGACAAACAACGATCAAAATAAAAATAGTTCAGATAGTTCAGACTCTGAAAACAAATAATCAAAATGCCTCAAATTGGTTGGTTAGAGATTTTAGCGGTTGTTATAATCGCTATACTTGTCCTAGGTCCTAAAGAATTCCCAGTCGCACTGAAAAAAATCGGGTCCTTAGTTAGAAAACTGAAAGGTACGTTTAGCAGTTTTCAAAAAGAAATATCCTCAGTTACAGAAGAAATTGATTTAGAGAAAGATGATCTAAAGAATAATAACTTAAAAAAAAAAAATAAATTAGATGACTAATCCAAATTCTTTCACTAGTCATTTTGTTGAGTTAAGATCTAGACTTTTAAAATCTATTGTATTTATTTTTGTAGTTTTTGTTATTTCATATATTTTTGCTGAACATATTTATAATTTTTTAGTTGAGCCTTATGCTAACGCAGTAAAAGATGATCAGACATCTAGAAGACTTATTTTTACAGCACTACATGAAACATTTGTTACTTATATAAAAGTAGCGTTTTTTGCTGCCATTTTTCTAGGTAGTCCAATTTTAATAATACAGATTTATAAATTTATTGCTCCAGGGTTGTACAAAAATGAAAAAAAAGCTCTTTTACCATATTTAATTTTTACTCCAATACTTTTTTTATTTGGTGGTATGCTCGTCTATTATCTAATAATGCCATTGGCCATTAAATTTTTTTTATCTTTTGAGTCAATCGGTTCTAATACGACCTTACCCATTCAGCTTGAGGCAAAAGTTAATGAATATTTATCATTAATTATGAGACTGATTTTTGCTTTTGGAATAAGTTTTCAACTTCCAATACTTTTAAACTTATTAGCAAAAATAGGAGTTGTTAATTCAGAATATCTAAAAAAAACTAGAAGATATGTTATTGTTATTATTTTTACTGTGGCCGCAATATTAACACCTCCAGACCCAATTACTCAAATTGGTCTAGCTATACCTTTGTTATTACTTTATGAATTGTCTATATTTACAGTGAAGTTTACAGAAAAAAAAGATAAAGAATTAGAAGATGCATAATCTAAAGGATTTAAGAAAAAACTTAAACTCATATAAGAAAAAATTTGAAGATAGGAATTTAGATTTCAATATAAACGCATTTGAAAAACTTGATAAAATAAATAGAGATTTAATTAATAAAAAAGAATTATTAGAACAAGAAAAAAAAAAATTATCTATATCAAAAGAAAAATTAAATTTTGAAAAGTCAAAGATGATTTCGGAAGAAATCGACAAAATTATAACAGAGCAGAAAAAAATTCAAAAAGATGTTAACCAAATTATTTTTAATCTACCTAATATTGCAAGAGAAGATGTTCCAATAGGGAAAGATGAAAAAAAAAAATAAAATAATAAAAAAACCAAATAAACTAAATGAATTTAACTTTAAAGTTAAATCACACATTGAACTTGGTCAAAAAAATAACAATATTGATTTTGATACATCAATTAAACTATCAGGTTCAAGATTTGTCGTTCTTAAAGATAAATTCGCAATGCTAGAAAGAGCTTTAATTAATTTCATGTTAGACATACATGTAAATCAATTTAAATATTGTGAGATTTCTCCGCCATTAATTGTAAATGAAGATGTAATGTTTGGCACTGGTCAACTTCCAAAATTTGAGGACGATCAATTTGAAATAAAAACTGCTAATTCTGAAGAGAGAAAGTTTTTAATTCCTACAGCTGAAGTAGTTCTTACTAATTTAGTTAGGAAATCAAATTTGATAGCTAAAAGTCTTCCTTTAAGATTCGTGGCCAATACTCCATGTTTCAGAAAAGAAGCAGGCAGTTACGGAAAAGATACTAAAGGTATGATGAGACAGCACCAATTCTATAAGGTCGAATTGGTTAGTATTGTTGATCCAAATAATTGTATGTCTGAACTAGATAGAATGTTGAGTTGTGCTGAAGAAATTTTAAAAAAATTAGAAATACCATATCAAGTAGTTCTCTTATCTACAGGTGATATGGGTTTTAGTGCTGAAAAAACTTTTGATATAGAAGTTTGGATTCCTTCAGAAAAAAAATATAGAGAAATATCTAGCTGTTCTTCTTGTGGCACGTTTCAAGCGAGGAGAATGGGAGCAAAATACAAGTCATCTCAGGGATCGGATTATGTGGGAACTTTAAATGGGTCTGGTTTAGCAGTGGGTAGATTAATGATAGCATTATTAGAAAATAATCAAAATGAAGATGGATCAATTAACATTCCAAATATTTTAAAAAAATATATGAATAATTTAGATAAAATTTAATTATTCCTCTTGTTTAAATAACCCTTTTATTATAATTATCTTTTAATGGACGGGCAAGGAATAGCACAATTCATACCTCTAATTTTAATATTTGTAATTTTTTACTTTTTTTTAATTAGACCTCAGCAAAAAAGAGTTAAAGATCATAAAGCAATGGTGGCTTCTTTAAAAAGAGGCGATGAAATAATTACCTCAGGCGGTATAATAGGGACTATTGAAAAAGTAATGGAAGATGATCGTATAGAAGTAAATATCGACAATAATGTTAAAGTTCAAATTATCAAGTCAACTATAACAAGTTTACTTAAAAAAGAAGAAATTAAAAAGTAATTCTTTTTTGTGTTAAATTTTTCAAAAATAAACGTCTTTTTTATTTATCTTATTTTTTTTGTTATATCTTTTTTTTCAATACTAAATTTTCAAGATAAAAAAAATCCTTATATTGATAAAAAAGTTAATTTGGGTTTGGATTTGCAAGGCGGATCTTATCTTCTTTTAGAAATCGACTCGAATCCTTTAATTAAGGAAAAAATTCAATCGAAAGTAATCCCGTTAAAAAAAATACTTAAAGAGAAAAATCTTAATTATTCAAATTTTAAAATTAATGAACAAAATCTTACTTTTTTTATAGAAGATATTGAACAATTTAAATTACTTTTTTTTTCAAAAAAAAATAATTTTTTAAATCCTTATATTGACAAGTATAATTCTTTTGAGCTGGATATAGAAATTTTAAATAATAATAACGTAAAAGTTTTATTTTCAAAATATGGTTTGCTAACAATAAACAATTCAGCTTTAAAACAATCTATAGAAATTGTAAGACGCAGAATAGATGATGTGGGAACTAAAGAACCAACTATTTTACAAAGGGGGGATAAAAGAATTCTAGTTGAACTACCAGGATTAAAAGACCCTGAAAGAATAAAAGCACTTTTAGGAAAAACAGCTCAGTTAAATTTTAGACTTGTTTCAGATAATGAGGAATTTGGTGTTGAAAAACTAATATCAGAAAGTGAGGAGGATTTAAACGTTAGTAAGAGAATAATAATGACAGGTGAAAATTTAATAGATGCTCAACCTAATGTTAATAATCAATCTAATCAACCCACTGTATCCTTCACTTTAGATAGATTAGGAGCACAAAAGTTTGGAAGAGCGACTACCGATAATGTAGGAAAAAGATTAGCTATAGTTTTAGATGGAAAGATTATAAGTGCTCCTTCTATAAATGAGCCGATAACTTCTGGAAACGGAATGATTTCAGGAAATTTTTCTTTTCAAGAGGCAACTGACTTGGCTTTATTATTAAGATCTGGAGCTTTGCCAACTCCTTTATCTGTTGTAGAAGAAAGAACTGTAGGTCCAGACTTAGGTGCTGACTCAATAAAATCTGGAATAACTTCTTTAGTAATTGGTTTTGTATTAGTAATCCTATTTATGTTCTACAAATATAAGTTTTTTGGTTTGATAGCCAATATAGCACTAATAGCAAATTTGACTATGCTTATAGGGGTTTTGACTATTTTAGAAGCAACTTTAACTTTACCCGGTATTGCTGGAATAATTTTAACAGTAGGAATGGCGGTTGATGCTAACGTACTTATTTTTGAGAGAATAAAAGAGGAATTGAAGACCGATAAATCAATAATCCATGCATTTGACATTGGTTATTCAAAAGCAAAGATAACTGTTCTTGATGCTAATATAACTACTTTAATAGCAGCAACTATACTTTTCGCCTTTGGCTCAGGACCAGTAAAAGGTTTTGCCATTACTCTTGGAATAGGAATAATAACAACCTTATATTCAGCTTATTTTTTATCTAGACACCTGACAGCATCAATTGTTTTGAACAAAAAGGAAAGGAAGATAAGCTTATAATGAAAAGTAATATTGATTTTTCCTCAAAATTTAAGACTGCTAACATCTTGTCAATTATAGTTTTTATTGTAAGTATTTTGTTCATAATTTTTAAAGGACTTAATTTTGGTATAGATTTTAAGGGAGGCACATTAATAGAACTACGAACAAAAAGCGAAAATGTAAATATTTCTGAAATTAGATCTAGTTTAAACACTATGAATTTAGGCGATGTAAAAGTTAAAGAGTTTGGTAAAAAAGGAGATTTTTTAATTAAAGTAGAGCAGAAAATAGAAAATAATAATAACCTTATACCTAAAATAAAAGACACATTACTAAAAGGCCTAAATGCAGAAATAAGTTTTAGAAGAGTTGAAAATGTTGGTCCTAAAGTAAGTTCTGAACTTTTACAATCTGGAATAATAGCAATATCTTTATCTTTATTGGCAATGCTTTTTTACATTTGGATAAGATTTGAATGGCAATTCAGTGTTGGATCAATTGTTGCATTGTTTCATGACATAATAATAACTATTGGAATTTTTTCAATTTTATCCTTAGAGATCAATCTTTCAATTATTGCAGCGGTTCTGACAATTGTAGGTTATTCTATGAATGATACCGTTGTAATATACGACCGAATTAGAGAAAATTTAAATAAATTCACAAGATTAAATATAAGTGAAACCGCCAATCTTTCAGTTAATGAGACATTATCTAGAACAATTATTACATCTTTAACTACCATGTTGGCTTTATTATCAATCTTTATTTTAGGTGGAGAAATTTTAAAAGGTTTTTCTTTTGCTATGATTCTTGGTGTATTAATAGGAACGTATTCATCAATATTTGTGGCTGCACCTGTTTTAAAATTCTTTAAAGTTAGTTATAAAACTCTCGAAAAAAAAGAAGAAAAAATCGTACCTTAGCTAGTATAAATTTTGAGCTGCAACCATTGAAAGTAGCATGGGAAAAGAAAGTAAAGTATTAGTACGAGAAAATAACATGGCTGTTTTTGCACTTTTTGCTTTTTGTTCAGGATCACAATCAACAATACCTAAAGCTCTTTTTTGATTAGGCCAAATAACAAACCAAACATTGTAAGCCATAATTATACCTAACCACATTCCTATACCTATAGCTGTACTTTTCGGGTCTCCGCTACCAATTCCTAATATCATCGCCTGATGTACGTAACCTTGTAAGTAAGAAACTACTAAACCAGTAATTATCGTTACTAAAGCAGCCCATCTAAACCAAAATAATGCTTTAGGGGCAATTACCTTACCAATAGCTGGTTTTTGATCATCTGGAATATTCGGCATCGAAGGAATTTGAACAAAATTAAAATACCATAATAATCCAATCCACATTATGCCACTTAGCACATGAAGATATCTGAAAAACCAACTAAAAAAATACTGGTCAAAAGCAAATCCGTCACCTCCAAAATGTAATCCTAAAAAAAGAAGCAATGCTAGGGCTAAAGAATAATGAACTGTTCTTGATAATGATTGTAAAATTCCTATCATGATTCTCTTATATCATAAATTTTATATTTAAGCAGTTTTTTTCATCGGAGAATTATCTAACAAATCTTTGATAAATCTCCCAGTGTAACTTACTTCATTCTGTGAAACTTTTTCTGGAGTACCCTCTGCGATTATTTTTCCCCCGTTAATTCCGCCTTCAGGACCCATATCTATAATGTGATCTGCAGTTTTTATAACATCTAGATTGTGTTCTATAACAACTACAGTGTTCCCAGTGTTTACAAAAGCTTGCAAAATCTCTAATAATTTTTTTATATCATGTGAATGCAGACCAGTTGTTGGTTCATCTAATATATACAAAGTTCTACCAGTAGGCCTTTTTGACAATTCTTTAGCTAGTTTAATTCTTTGAGCCTCTCCTCCAGAAAGCGTAGTAGCTTGTTGACCTATTTTCATATATCCTAAGCCTACATGTTTAAGCGTAATTAATTTAGATCTTATATTTTGAATATTCTCGAAAAAACTACACCCTTCATCAACCGTCATATCCAAAACATCTGCTATATTTTTATTTTTAAAACGAATTTCTAATGTTTCCCTATTGTATCTAGCTCCTTTACATGTATCGCAAGGAATAAATACATCTGGAAGAAAGTGCATTTCATAAGTAATTACTCCATCCCCTTCACATGTTTCGCACCTACCACCTTTTACGTTAAAAGAATATCTTCCAACTTTATATCCTCTAGCTTTCGACTCCGGCAAAGCAGCAAACCACTCTCTTATTGGACCAAAAGCTCCTGTATAAGTAGCAGGATTTGATCTGGGTGTTCTACCTATCGGTGATTGATCAATATCAATTATTTTATCAATTAGTTCAGTTCCTTTGAATCCAGTAAAAGCTTTAGGAACTTTTCTACTTTTATTTTTATTTAGCATTAAATTAAATGCATTGTATAAGGTTTGTAATATTAATGTAGACTTACCACTACCTGAAACTCCTGTTACACATGTAAATGTACCTACAGGTATTTTTAGGTTAACTTTTTTTAAATTATTTCCACTAGCCCCACTAATTTCTATAAACCTGCTATTTTTTGCTGTTCTTCTTTTCCTCGGAATGGATATAAATTTATTACCAGATAAATAATCTCCAGTAATACTTTTTTTATTATCTATAATTTGTTTAACAGTGCCTTCGGCAACTATTTGCCCTCCGTTTAAACCTGCCTCCGGTCCTATATCTATAATATGATCAGAGCTTTCCATAGTTTCAATATCATGTTCAACAACTATCACTGTATTTCCCAAATCTCTTAATCTTTTTAATGCAGTTATTAACTTTTTATTATCTCTCTGATGTAATCCTATAGAAGGTTCATCTAATACGTACAATACACCAGTCAAACCAGAGCCTATTTGAGAAGCCAACCTAATTCTTTGAGCCTCTCCACCTGAAAGAGTTCCTGATTCTCGTGATAAAGTTAAGTAATTTAATCCAACATTTAGCAAAAAATTTAACCTTTCGTTAATTTCTTTTAAAATATGTTGTGCTATTTTATTTTCTCTCTCATTCAAAATTTTTACTAAGTTTAAAAACCATTTTTGAGCTTCATCAATTGATTTATCAGTAATTTCACTTATATTTAACGAATTTATCTTTACACAAAGTGCTTCATCTTTTAATCTCATGCCCTTACACTTTTCACAACTAGTTTCACTTTGGTATTGAGAGATTTCCTCTCTTTTCCATTCACTATCAGTTTCTAAATATCGTCTTTCTAAGTTATTAATCACCCCTTCAAAAGTTTTTTTTGTAGTATATGACTCATACCCATCATCATAAGAAAATTTTATTTCTTCTTCATCAGAACCATATAGGATCACTTCTTGTATTCTTTTAGGTATTTTTTTCCATGAATCTGTTAGAGAAAATTTATAATGTTTTGCTAATGAAGCTAAAGTTTGGGCATAGTACATAGAAGTAGATTTTGCCCATGGCTCAACCGCACCTTCTTGTAAGCTTTTTTTTGGGTCACTAATCACTAAATTGGGGTCCACATTTAAATTATGACCTATACCCTCGCACTCTTCACATGCTCCATATGGCGAATTAAATGAAAATAATCTCGGCTCTATTTCCTCTATTGTAAATCCACTTTCTGGACATGAAAATTTTGATGAAAAAGTTACACTTTCAAGTTTTCTAAATTTTTTAGGCAACGTTTCATTTTCATATTCTGCAATTAATAACCCATTGGATAAATTAACTGCTGTTTCAACACTATCTGCTAATCTATTTCCTAAATTTGAATTTAAAATGATCCTATCAACCACTATTGATATTTCGTGTTTAATTTTCTTGTTTAAATTTGGAAATTCGTCAATGTCTAAATATTTCCCATCGACTTTAATTTTTGAAAAACCTCTTTTTTTATAATTTAAAATTTCTTTTTTATATTCACCTTTTCTGCCTCTAACTATAGGTGCTAACAAATATATAGTGCTATTTTTTGGTAATTTTCTAATTTTATCAACCATTTCACTTATTGGCTGAGAAACAATTGGTTTTCCTGTAAATGGAGAATAGGGAATTCCGATTCTTGCAAATAGTACACGCATGTAGTCATAAATCTCAGTAACAGTGGCAACTGTAGAGCGAGGGTTTTTGGAAGTATTTTTTTGTTCAATAGAAATAGCTGGACTTAAACCCTCTATTAAATCAACTTTTGGTTTTTTCATCTTGTCCAAAAATTGCCTTGCATAGGAGGATAAGCTTTCTACATAACGTCGTTGTCCTTCAGCATATATCGTGTCGAATGCTAAAGATGATTTTCCTGATCCAGATAGACCTGTAATGACCACTAGTTTCTCTTTTGGAATTTCGAGAGAAACATTTTTAAGATTGTGTTCTTTGGCCCCTTTTACAACGATTTTTTTCAACATTTTTTTTTATAAAATAATAATGATCTTATATTTATTAATCAAATATGATATAAGTTTTAAGAACTTTTAATAAATAAAATCACAAATTTAGTCAAAATATTATGGCAGGCAGTTTAAATAAAGTACAATTAATAGGTCGTTTAGGTGCAGACCCGGATATCAAGCAAATGGTTAATGGCAAAAATGTCGCAAGATTGAGTATAGCAACTAGCCAATCCTGGAAAGATAAATCTAGTGGTGAGCGAAAAGAAAAAACTGAATGGCATAGAATAGTTATATTTAATGAGGGCTTAGTTAGTGTTGTTCAGCAGTATCTCAAAAAAGGAGCTAACGTTTATATTGAGGGTCAACTTAGTACAAGAAAATGGAAAGATGAAACCTCTGGACAAGATAGATACTCTACCGAGGTGGTTTTACAAGGCTTTAATTCAAGCTTAACCATGTTGGATAGTCGTAACAGTAAAAGTGAAAATTCAAATTTAGTTACAGAAAACAAAAGTTCATTACCGAACGATAATCTAAATCAAGATAATTCAGATTTAGATGATGAAATTCCATTTTAAAAATTATGGAAAAATCTATTATAGAGAAGAATAAATCTTTTAAGCCTATTTTTGTCCAAGATGAGATGAGTTCATCTTACTTATCTTACGCAATGAGTGTAATCATAAGTAGGGCTCTTCCAGATGTCAGAGATGGTTTAAAACCAGTGCATAGAAGAATTATATACGCAATGTATAAGGGTGGTTATGATTGGTCGAAATCTTTTAGAAAATCTGCAAGAATAGTTGGAGATGTAATTGGTAAATATCACCCTCACGGAGATCAATCTGTTTATGATGCTTTAGTTAGGTTAGTACAAGATTTTTCTATGAGTCTACCACTTATATCAGGACAAGGTAATTTTGGTTCCATAGATGGAGATCCACCAGCAGCAATGAGATATACTGAGACAAAACTAGGTAAAATTGCCCAACATTTAACAGAAGATCTTGAAAAAAATACTGTAAATTATAGAAATAATTACGATGACACTGAAAAAGAACCCGAAGTTCTTCCTTCTCAATATCCTAATATACTTGTTAATGGAGCTGGCGGAATAGCAGTTGGAATGGCTACAAGTATCCCCCCTCATAATCTAGGAGAAGTTATTGATGGTACTATTGCTTACATTGCAAATAAAGACATTACAATTGGACAGTTAATGAAATATGTGCCAGGTCCTGATTTTCCTACTGGAGGCATAATTATTGGTAAAGATATTTTAAAACAAGGATATAACAAAGGTAGAGGGTCTTTTAAAATTAGAGGGGAAGTTGACCTAGAGGAAAAAAAGGGAGGTAGAGAGTGTTTAATTATAAAATCTATCCCGTACCAAGTAAACAAATCCACACTTATTGAAAAGATAGCACAGTTAGTTAGAGATAAAAAAATTGAAGGAATAAGGGATATAAGAGATGAGTCTAATAGAGAGGGAATAAGAGTAGTAATTGAACTTAGAAAATCAGTTGAGCCCGAAACAATTAGGAGACAATTATATAAGTTAACAAGTATTGAAACTTCTTTTGGTTTTAATACTCTTGCTATTGTTAACAACAAACCAAAAATATTGAATTTAAAAGAATTTATTTCTGAATTCTTAAAATTTAGAGAAGATACTGTACTCAAAAGAGTTAAATTTGATTTAAATAAAGCCGAAGAGAAAGCTCATATTTTAATTGGTCTAGCGACTGCTGTAGAAAATATCGACGAAATAATAAAGATTATAAAAAACTCAAAAGACACTGAGATTGCAAAAAAAAATCTTTTATCAAAAAAATGGAAGATAAAAAAGAGTATAAAACTAATTACATTAATAGAGAAAAAAAAAATATTACTAATTATCAATTATCTAAAGAACAAGTTAACGCCATTCTTGATCTAAGACTTCAAAAACTAACAGCATATGGCATTACAGAAATACAAAATGAAATAAACAAATTATCAGATTTAATCGTTGAATATAATAAGGTGCTCAATTCAAAGAAAGAACTTTATAAACTTATAATTAGAGAATTAGAGAATATAAAAGAAAGATATAGTTGCCAAAGAAGAACCAAAATTATTGATGCAGTCTTGAATTATAATATTGAAGAAACAATTCAAAAAGAGTCGGTTGTTATTAGTATAACAAACCAAGGATATATAAAAAGAAGTCCTCTAAGCTCCCTTAAAGCTCAAAAAAGAGGAGGGAAGGGGAAAACAGGCATTTCAACCAGGGAAGAAGATTTTGTTGTTCAAATATTTACAGCTAATACGCATACACCTGTTTTATTTTTTTCTACTCAAGGTTTATCTTATAAGATTAAAGCTCACAAAATCCCTGAAGGAACAGCAGCTTCTAAAGGTAAATCTATATTCAATTTGTTACCATTAAAAAGTCATCATTCGATTAGTTCTATAATGCCTTTACCAGAGGACGAGTCTGAATGGAAAAATTTGATGGTTGTTTTTGCTACATCTAAAGGAAATGTAAGAAAAAATACCTTAGAAGATTTTGTCAATATTAATAACAGTGGAAAAATTGCAATGAAATTAGATGAGGACGATAAAATTATTGGCGTCAAAATATGCAAAAATGAACAGGATATATTATTAAGCACTAAATTAGGAAAATGTATAAGATTTAAATCAAAAAAATTGAGATTATTTAAAGGTAGATCTTCTAAGGGAATAAAAGGTATTAAGTTAAATGATCAAGATAAAGTTATTTCACTTTCTATTTTAGACAACCCATCTTTAAGCTCAAAAACAATTAACAAAGATAAAAAAATTAAAAATGCAATTGATCGATTTATACTATCAGTTTCAGAAAACGGGTTTGGAAAAAGATCATCATATCTAGACTATAGAGTTACAAACAGAGGCGGAAAAGGAATAATTGGTATAATAAATTCACCAAGAAATGGAAATATATCTGCATCTTTAGTTGTGAGCGACGTAGATGAAATTATATTGTCAACTGATAAAGGAAGCATCATGAGATGTGCAGTAAAAGAAATTAGAGTAGCAGGCAGAAACACACAAGGTGTAAGAATAAAAAAATTATCTGGAAATGAAAAAGTAGTTTCAGTTATTAAAATAGAGGATAATATTCTATAATTATGATAACTGCAATTTACCCGGGAACTTTCGATCCAATTACATTTGGCCATATTGATGTAATAAAAAAATCTTTAAAAATTTTCGATAAACTTATTATTGGAACAACAGATAATATTAGTAAGGATTATTATTTTTCCATTGAAGAAAGGATGTCAATAATAAATAATTCATTATTTAAAGATTTAAAGTTAAACAAAAAAAAAATTAAAGTAGTAACTTTTGATACTCTTACAATCGATTTATGTAAAAGATATGGAGCTACAGTTATAATAAGAGGATTAAGGGCTGTTTCAGATTTCGAATACGAGTTCCAATTAGCTGGAATGAATAAGAAGCTTAATTCTAGTATAGAAACTATGTTTCTGATGTCTGATATTGAAAATCAAATAATTTCTTCGAAATTTGTAAAAGAGATTGCTAAATTAAATGGTGATATTAATAAATTTGTAACTAAGTCAACAGTTAAAATGCTAAAAAATAAATTTTAATGAAGAAATTTATTTATTTATGTACGTTGATTTTTTGTTTGATTAATTCACATTCAATTGCTAAAGAAAATATTATGATCTTAAAATTAAAATATGGCGAAGTTGAAATAGAGCTTTATCCGGAGAAAGCACCAAATCATGTTAAAAGATTCAAACAACTTTCAGATGAAGGTAAATACGATAATGTAGTTTTTCACAGAGTTATTGAAGGATTCATGGCTCAAACCGGTGATGTAAAATTTGGAAATTCTGCTAGTCCTGAATTTAATATATCTTTAGCTGGAACTGGTGGTTCAGATCTTCCAGATCTTAAAGCAGAGTTTTCTAATATTGCTCACACAAGAGGTATTTTATCTGCAGCGAGATCTGCAGACCCAAATAGTGCAAATAGCCAATTTTTTATTTGTTTTCAATCCGCTCCTCATTTAGACAGACAATATTCTGCTTTCGGGAAAGTTATTAAAGGCATGGAGTTCATTGATATGATCAAAAAAGGTGACAGCAATAATGGCTCAGTTTCAGAACCTGATAAGATAGTTAGCCTTAGATCAAAATAAACTTAATGCAGACTAATGAATTTTCATTTGAGTTAATAACTCAAGATGAACACGCTAGATTAGGTAAAATTTTTACTCCAAGAGGAAAAATAGATACACCAGCTTTTATGCCGGTAGGCACACAAGGAACTATAAAAGGTGTCTTTACAGATGATATCTTAAAAACAGAAACACAAATTATTTTAGGAAATACATATCATTTATTACTTCGACCAGGTATTGAAGTGTTAAAAAAATTTAACGGTCTTCATAATTATATGAATTGGGAAAAACCAATTTTAACAGATTCTGGAGGATATCAAATTATGTCTTTATCTAAATTCAATAAAATAGACAAAAATATTGGAGCAATATTTAAATCCCATATTGATGGAAAAAAAATTATTTTAAGTCCTGAGAAAAGTATTCAAGTTCAAAAAGCAATAAACTCTGACATAATTATGGTTTTAGACGAATGCCCAAAGTTAACTGATGATAAAAAAGTTTTATCTAATTCAATAGATATCTCTACTCATTGGGCTAAGCGTTGTAAAACTGAATTTGGTAATAATAAATCTAAAGGCTTATTTGGTATAGTACAAGGTGGTTTATATAAAGATCTTAGAGAAGAAAGTATAAATAAATTAGTTGAAATAGGTTTTGACGGATACGCTATGGGCGGACTTGCTGTAGGGGAGTCACAATCAGAAATGTTAAAAATTTTAGGAGATACAACAAAGTTTTTACCTAAAGATAAACCTAGATATTTAATGGGGGTAGGCACGCCATCAGATATCCTAGGTGCTGTAAATCACGGTATAGATATGTTTGATTGTGTTATTCCAACTAGATCTGGAAGAACTGGATTAGCTTTTACCTGGGATGGTAAACTTAATCTCAAAAATTCAAGATATCAAACTGATACGTCCTCATTAGACGCAAATTGCAGTATTAGAAATTTAAGAAGTTTTTCAAAAAGTTATTTGAATCATTTAATTAAATCTAATGAAATGATGGCTTCTATGATCATTTCACTACATAATATCAATTTTTATCAAGAATTTATGCTAGAAATAAGAAATAATATTAACCGTGGCACTTTTTCAACTTTTTATAAAAAATATATTGATTATTTTAATTAATAATTATTTGAAATTCTTT
>MDSV01116351.1_pt1 | contig 23934 bp, 23 predicted proteins | sample 810851 | NCBI WGS metagenome assembly MDSV01 (sample SAMN05326640, study PRJNA326480) | marine metagenome | isolation source: seawater | place: Atlantic Ocean: North East | collected 2012 | reverse complement strand
AGGTGCTGAAATTGTTAAATATTTAGAAAAAGGTTCTGCATATTATGCACCGGCAGCATCAGGAATTCAAATGGCAGAAGCTTATTTAAAAAATGAAAAAAAATTATTACCATGTGCTGCTTATCTTAGCGGTGAGTATGGTATAGAAAATATTTATGCAGGTATCCCAGTTATAATTGGAAAATCAGGTGTTGAAAAAATTGAAGAAATTAAATTAGATGATAAGGAAAAAAAGGAATTTGTTAATTCAATTGAAGCTGTTAAAAAATTGTGGGAAGCTGCGTCTAAAATAGATCCAGATCTCTCTAGATAATGAATATTCACGAACATCAAGCGAAAGAAATACTAAAAAAATATGGGGTATCTGTACCAAATGGAGTCTTTGGTTTAACAGTCGAAGAATTAATTGAAAAGTCAAAATCACTAAAGACAGAAAAATATATTCTTAAAGCACAAATTCATGCAGGTGGTAGAGGTAAAGCAGGAGGTGTAAAAATACTTAATAGTATTAAAGATCTTGAAGAGGCGTCGAAGGAAATGATGGGCAAAAAAATTATTACTCATCAAACTGGACCAGAGGGCAAAATTGTCAAAAGGTTATATGTAGAGGAATCTTCAAATATAAAAAAAGAATTTTATCTATCTTGTTTAATTGACAGAGCAAGTTCAAAAGTTGCATTTATTTCAAGTGATCAAGGTGGCATAGATATAGAAGAGGTCGCGAAAAAAAAACCAGGAAAAATTATAACAACTAAAATTAATTATTCTGAGATAATTTCGAGTGAAGACTGTGAAAAAATAATAAATATATTTCGATTAGAGGAAAAATCAAAAGAACAAGGAAAAAATTTAATTAAATCAATTTATAAAATGTTTTTAAGCACTGATGCAAGCATGGTAGAAATTAATCCTTTAATTTTGACTAATGAGGAAAATCTAATTTGTTTAGATGCAAAAGTTAATTTTGATGACAATGCTTTGTTTAAACATCCTGAAATACTTCAGCTTAGAGATTTAAACGAAGAAGATCCAATAGAGATAGAAGCTACCAAGCATGACTTATCTTATATAAAGTTGAATGGAAATATCGGTTGCATGGTAAATGGCGCAGGTTTAGCTATGGCAACTATGGATATAATTAAACTTTATGGAAACGAACCAGCAAATTTTTTAGATGTTGGTGGTGGAGCAACTAAAGAACAAGTTTCTGCAGCTTTCAAAATAATTTTATCAGATAAAAGTGTAAAAGGAATTTTGATAAATATTTTTGGAGGCATAATGAGATGTGATATGCTAGCTGAAGGTATTATTAATGCAGCAAAAGAACTTGAAATCAGAGTTCCTATAGTTGCAAGATTAGCAGGAACAAATGCAGAGAAGGGAAAAAAAATATTAGAAAAATCAGGTTTAAAGATTATCTCTGCATCAGATTTAGGTGATGCGGCTAAAAAAATTGTAAATTCCATAAGTTAATACTATGTCGATTTTGATTAATAAAAATACTAAAGTTATATGTCAGGGTTTTACTGGTTCGCATGGAACTTTTCATTCAAATCAAGCTTTAAAATATGGAACTAACTTAGTTGGGGGTGTAACTCCAAAAAAAGGAGGTCAGCTTCATTTAGGATTACCGGTTTTTAACACAGTTAAAGAAGCTAAAGACGAGACAGGGTCTAATGCTACAATGATATACGTGCCGGCAAAATTTGCAGCTTCAGCAATAATAGAAGCTATAGAAGCCGAAATAGAGCTAATTGTTTGTATAACAGAAGGAATTCCAGTTCTAGAAATGTTGAAGGTTAAGAACAAACTAATGAGCTCAAATTCAAGATTAATAGGACCTAATTGTCCAGGAATAATAACTCCTGAGGAATGTAAAATTGGTATCATGCCAGGAAGTATTCATAAAAAAGGTTCTGTAGGCATAGTATCAAGGTCGGGAACTTTAACCTATGAGGCAGTTGCTCAAACAACAAATAATGGCCTTGGTCAATCAACATGCATCGGTATTGGAGGCGATCCAATTAATGGTACTAATTTTATCGATTGTATAGATTTATTTTTAAAAGATGATGACACAAAATCAATTCTGTTGATTGGCGAAATTGGAGGTACAGCCGAAGAAGAGGCTGCTGATTTTATTAAGAACCATAAAATAAAGAAACCAACAATAGGTTTTGTTGCTGGATTAACTGCTCCAGCAGGTAGAAGGATGGGACATGCTGGTGCAATTATTTCAGGCGGAAAAGGTGGTGCAAGGGAAAAAATAAAGGTAATGGAGTCAGCTGGCATTACTATAGCAAATTCTCCTGCAGATATAGGAAATACTCTTTTAGATAAATTGTCACTTTAAAAATATTTGTCAGACACTATAATAATTTAATAAATGAGTTCTACAAAAAATTTAGAATATCAAAAAACGTCTTTTCTTAATAAATCAAATAGTAATTTTATTGAAAATATGTATTTGAGATTTATTAAAAACGACTCTTCTCTCCCAGAAGATTGGAGAGAATATTTTCATGCTTTAAATGAAAATATTGAAGATGTTATAAATGAGATTGATGGACCATCATGGAGTGTGAATAAAGTTTCAGTAGATAATGAAAAATTAACCAATAATAAATTAGTAGAATCAGACCAAGAACTTGAAAAACAAAAAATTGATTCAATTAAAGCAATAGCATTAATAAGAGCTTACAGAATTAGAGGACATTTAATTGCTGATCTGGATCCATTAGGAATGATGAAAAGAGAATATTTAAATGAATTACACCCTTCAGACCATGGATTTAAAAAAGAGGATTATGATAGAAAAATTTATTTAGATAAATATATGGAGCTTGGTTATGCATCTATAAATCAAATTTTAACAAAATTGCGAAGGATTTATTGTTCTAAGATTGGTGCAGAATATATGCACATTTCTGATCCTACAGAAAAGATATGGCTAAGAGATAGAATGGAAAAAGAAGAGAATAAACTCAATTTTACCAACACTGGTAAAAAAGGAATATTAAATAAAATAATTCAAGCAGAAGGATTTGAAAAGTTTCTTGCAAAAAAATATGTTGGAACTAAAAGATTTGGTCTAGACGGTGCAGAATCATTAATTCCAGCTTTAGAACAAATTATAAAAAGAGGCGGACAGCTAGGGGTCAAGGAAGTAAAAATCGGAATGTCACATAGAGGCAGATTAAATGTTTTAGCCAATGTACTTCAAAAATCTTATAAAAGAATATTTAATGAATTTGCGGGTGAGATATCTGTAATAGAGGAAGAGTCTGCTGGTGATGTAAAATATCATTTAGGAGCCTCATCTAATAGAGAGTTTGATGGTAATTCGGTCCACGTTAGTTTGACAGACAATCCTTCACATTTAGAAGCTGTTGATCCAGTTGTGCTTGGTCAAACTAGAGCAAAACAATTCTATCATAAAGATCTAAAAAGAAAAAAGGTTATACCAATTTTAATTCATGGAGATGCTGCATTTGCAGGGCAAGGAATAGTTGCAGAATGTTTTGCTATGTCAGGTTTGCCAGGTCATAATACAGGTGGAGCCATTCATATAATAGTAAACAATCAAATTGGTTTTACAACTAGCCCAAGATTTGCGAGATCTAGCCCTTATCCATCTGATTTAGGCAAAGTAGTTGATGCGCCAATTCTACATTGCAATGGAGATGATCCAGAAGCAGTAGTCCATTGTGCAAAAATTGCTATCGAATTTCGACAGAAGTTTAACAAGGATGTTGTAATAGACATGATATGTTACCGAAGATTTGGACACAACGAAGGAGATGAACCATCTTTTACTCAACCGCTAATGTATAAGAAAATCAGAAGTCACCCCACAACTCTTAATGTGTACGCAATGAAATTAATTAAAGAGAATGTATTATTAGAAGATGAATTTGAAAATATGAAAATCGATTTCAAAAATCTTCTTGAGGAACAATATAAAACCTCTAAAGACTATAAGCCAAAAATAGAATGGTATGAAGGATCTTGGTCAAGATATAAACCTGAAAAAGGAAAAGACAAAATAGGAAAAAGTGGAACGGATATTAAAATAATTCAAAATTTATCAGAAATAATTAATAATATACCAAAAGAAATCAATGTTCACAAAACAATCTCTAAAATATTTGAAGCAAGAAGACGGACTGTTTTAGAAAAAAAAAATATTGATTGGTCAACAGCTGAAGCATTAGCATTTGGAACTCTATTAAACGAGGGTTTTCCTGTAAGGTTAGTGGGCCAAGATTCTGGAAGGGGTACTTTTAGTCAAAGACATTCTGTTTTAAGGAATCAAAATGATAACTCTCGATACATTCCTTTGAATTCAATTTCAGAAAACCAAAAAAAATTTGAGATTGTTGATAGTCTCTTATCAGAACTAGCAGTTTTGGGATTTGAATATGGTTATAGTTTAGTTGAACCAAGCACTTTAACATTGTGGGAAGCTCAATTCGGAGATTTTGCAAACGGTGGACAAGTAATTATTGATCAATTCATAGCATCTGGTGAACGTAAGTGGTCAAGAGCAAGTGGTCTTGTTATGCTGCTTCCACATGGATATGAGGGACAAGGTCCAGAGCATTCGTCTGGAAGGTTAGAAAGATTTTTACAATTATGCGCACAAGAAAACCTTCAGGTCATGAACTGTACTACTCCGGCTAATTATTTTCATGCTTTAAGACGACAAATTCATAGAGGATTTAGAAAACCATTGGTTATTATGACACCTAAATCTCTTCTAAGAAATAAATTATGCTTATCTAACTTAGAGGACTTTGATAAAAAAACCTCCTTTCATAGAGTGCTAAAAGATCACGCTTTAGAACCAAATGAAAAAAACTTTATAAAGTTAAAAAAAAGTAAGAAAATTAGAAAGGTAATACTGTGCTCTGGAAAAATTTATTTTGATCTTCTATCCGCAAGAGAAGAGCTCAAAATAGATGATGTTGTTTTTTTTAGAGTTGAGCAATTATACCCTTTTCCTATTAAACCGCTTGTCAAGGAAATTAAAAAATATGCAAATAATGCAGAGTTTTATTGGTGTCAAGAAGAACCAAAAAATATGGGAGCCTGGTCTTCTGTAAGAGATTATATACAATGGACTTTAAATTATATTGGAGCTAAAAGTAATGAAATAAAATATATTGGAAGAAATTCTGCTGCATCACCAGCTACTGGTTATGCAAAAAGGCATATAAGCCAACAAAAAAAAATTATTGAAGAGGTTTTTAAAAAGTGAGTGAAAAAATATTAGTTCCTGCCTTAGGAGAAAGTATTACAGAAGCTACAGTTGCAAAATGGCTAAAAAATGCAGGCGACAAGGTAACAGCAGATGAGCCAATAGTTGAATTAGAAACTGATAAAGTAAACCTTGAGGTGCCATCTCCAGTAAATGGATATTTAGAGAAAGTTAATACAAATGAAGGTGATGTGGTTGAAGTGGGGTCTGTTTTAGGAGTTATCTCAAATAATGAACAACAAATAACAAATCAGAAAAAAGAATTCCTAATAGAAGAAAATTCAAAAATAGAAACTGAAAAAACTGATGATGTAAAAGAAATTGTACGTCAAGATAATATTGTAAGTTTAAAAAATGAAAAAAATAGTGAAAGTGAAAATATCAGTTTTTTAGATGATGAAGATATAGATGAAAAGCCATTAGTTTTAAATCAGGAAGTTCATGATAATAATAAAAATGAAACAACTCTTTCGCCTGCTGTTAGAAAGTTGGTCGAAGAAAATAAATTAGATACAAAAAAAATTAAAGGGTCAGGCAAAAATGGAATAATACTAAAAGGTGACATAATTGAATTTATGGGTCAAACACCAAAACCAAATGAGAGAAAAGCCAAATTTGGCGAGGAAGAAAGAATAAAAATGACTAGGCTAAGGCAAACTATCGCTAAAAGATTAAAAGAAGCTCAGCAAAATGCTGCGATGTTAACAACATTTAATGAGGTTGATATGACTAATGTAATGTCACTAAGAGAGAAGCTTCAACCAGAATTTAAAAAAACTTATGGAATAAAACTTGGGATAATGTCTTTTTTTGTGAAATCTTGCATTATTGGTTTAAAAAATTTTCCATCAATTAATGCTGAAGTTGAAGGTTTAGAAATAATTTATAAAAATTATTATAATATAAGTTTTGCAGTAGGTACTGAAAAAGGACTAGTAGTACCAGTTTTAAAAAATGCTGATGAAATGACTTTTGCAGACATAGAAAAAAATATCAAAGAACTATCTGATAAATCAAAAAATGGAAGTTTAGTAATTGATGATCTACAAGGAGGAACATTTACAATAAGTAATGGAGGTGTTTATGGATCTATGATGTCAACTCCAATATTAAATCCCCCTCAATCTGGAGTTTTGGGAATGCACAATATAATAGAAAGACCAGTTGTAATAAATGGAGAGATAAGTATTAGGCCGATGATGTACTTAGCTCTATCGTACGATCATAGAATTATAGATGGAAAAGACTCTGTATCTTTTCTAAAAGTTATTAAAGATAATTTAGAGGATCCAAATAAGCTGTTTGAAGATTTATAAATGTCAGAAAATTTTGATGCTGTTGTTATTGGAGGTGGACCTGGTGGATATGTTTGTGCAATTAGACTTTCACAACTAGGATTAAAAACAGCTTGTATAGAATCACGAAAGACTCTAGGAGGAACTTGTCTTAATATTGGATGTATACCATCAAAAAGTTTACTGAACTTATCTGAAAATTTCCATAAAGCAAAAAATTTTGCAAAGCTTGGAATAGAAACTGGCAATGTAAAGTTAAACTTAAAAAAAATGATGGAAAATAAAGATAAAGCAGTATCCGTATTGACCAAAGGGATTGAGTTTCTTTTTAAAAAAAATAAGGTTAGTATTTTTTATGGAAATGGAAAGATATTGTCAAATAATGAAATAGAAATTATTGACAACCAAAATAACAAAAAAAAAATACTTTCAAAAAAAATTATTATTAGTACAGGGTCTGAAGCAGTTTCTTTACCAGGTATTGATTTTGACGAAGAGAAAATAGTATCTTCAACTGGCGCTTTAAGATTAAAATCTGTCCCAAAAAAATTATTAATTGTTGGCGGAGGCTATATAGGTTTAGAGATGGGTTCTGTCTGGTCAAGATTAGGGTCGGAAGTTCAAGTAGTTGAATATTTGGATCATATTACACCGGGTATGGACAAAGAAATTTCAAATGAATTTCTAAAAATTTTAAAAAAACAAGGAATTAAATTTAATTTGGAGACTAAGGTAGAAAAAATTCAAAAAACTAGCAGCGGTGTCATTATTGAAACAAGAGATAAAAATGGAAAAAAAGATAAATTTAATAGTGATGTTGTATTGATTTCTGTTGGTAGAAAAGCTTTTACTAAAAATCTTAATCTAGAAAATTTAGGAATTAAACTTGATGAAAAAAAAAGAATTGAAGTAAATAAAAATTTTCAAACAAACATACCAAATATTTATGCGATCGGTGATGTAATAAGAGGACCTATGTTAGCTCATAAAGCAGAAGAAGAGGGAATTGCAGTTGCAGAATTAATTTCTGGCCAGTCTGGAAATGTGAATTATAATGTTATACCAGGAGTTATTTACACCACACCTGAAGTTGCTTATGTAGGAAAAACTGAAGAAGATCTTAAAAATAGTAAGCATCGTTATAAAGTTGGGAAGTTTCCCTTTTTAGCCAATTCTAGAGCTAAAGCTATCGATGAACCAGATGGATTTGTAAAAATTTTGGCAGATGCAACTTCAGATAAAGTTTTAGGAGTACATTTAATAGGTCCCCATGCTGGAGAATTAATAGCTGAAATGTCGATTGCAATGGAGTTTGGGGCTAGTTCTGAAGATATTGCCCGAACTTGTCACGCTCATCCAACTTTTTCAGAGGCACTTAAAGAAGCAGCTTTATCAGTAGAAAAACGTCAGATTCATTCGTAGTATATTTTCGTAAGATTCTTATGAAAATTCCTATTTTATTACCTAATATTTTTAATCATCCGTTTACTTATAAAACTAATAATGAGCATCTTAAAAAAGGAGATTATGTAGAGGTGCCTTTTGGAAAAACAAAAAAAATTGGAGTCGTATGGGATGAATTTGAAAATAGTAAGAAAAATTTTATAATTAAGAATGTCAATAAAAAATTAAATATTCCACCATTAAATATATCTACTATAAAATTTTTCAAATGGTTTTCAGAATATAATATGGTTCCTTTAGGCATGACTTTAAAGTTACATTTATTAAGTAATGAGGCAATTGAATTAGAAAAAGGTAAATTAATAAATGATCATCCAAAAAAAATAAACTTTAAAAATATTACATTATCTAAAGAACAAAAATCCTCACTTAATAAAGTCTTAATAAATGACGATAAATTTAGAGTACATGTAATTCAAGGGATAACAGGTTCTGGAAAAACAATTGTTTATTTTAAAAGTTTACTGAAAAAAATTAACGAAGGCTATCAGGGTTTAATTTTATTGCCTGAAATAGGTCTTACTAGTGAATTTGAAAAGAAATTTGAAGATTTTTTTGGGTTTAAAGCCGCAATCTGGCATTCATCTATATCTAAAAAAAATAAAAAAATTATCTGGAGCGGACTAGCAAATGGAAAAATTAAAGTATTAATTGGTGCAAGATCTTCTTTATTTTTACCTTTTTTGAAATTGGGGATAATTATAGTAGATGAGGAACATGATCAATCTTATAAACAAGACGAAGGTGTAATTTACAATGCTAGAGATATGGCAATTTCGCGTGCATCATTTACAAATATACCAATTAATCTTGTAACAGCCGTTCCATCAGTTGAAACATTTGAAAATATAAAAAAGGGTAAGTACTATCATTCTAAATTATTCAATAGACATTTAAATGCAAAATTACCTACTCATGAGGTTATTAATATAAATAAAAATACTAAAAATTTATGGATAACCAAAGATACAATTGAAAAGGTTACAAAGCACTTAAATAGAAAAGATCAAATACTTTTCTTTATTAATAGAAGAGGATTTTCTCCATATATAATTTGTAAAAAATGTTTGAAAGTTCATACTTGTCCAAATTGTTCTATAAACCTCGTGTACCACAAAAAAATTAGAAATGTTATATGCCACTATTGTAACTTTAAGTCTCCACTAAACAGAAAATGTAAGGACAATCACGACTGTGATTTCAGTTTTTCTGGACCAGGGGTTGAAAGAATTTATGAAGAAGTAAAAAAGTTTTTTCCAGATCAATCGATTGAAATATTCTCAAGCGATACTATGAACAAAAAATCTTCATCAGAAATATTAAATAGAATTGTAAATAATAAAATTAATATTTTAATAGGAACGCAATTAATATCTAAAGGATTTCACTTTCCATATCTAAATTGTATAATTGTAGTTGATATTGATCTTTCTTTAAATGGATACGATTTAAGAGCATCAGAAAAAAATTTACAACTTTATCACCAGTTGTCAGGAAGAGCTGGAAGGTCTGGTAGTCCAGCTACAGTTTACTTTCAAACCTTCAAACATAACAATGAAATAATATCCAAATTGACTAATTCAAACCCAGATATATTTTTAGAAAATGAATTAAAAATAAGAGAAAAAAATAACCTTCCTCCTTTTGAAAGATTTATATCTATAATTTTGAGTGGTCAAAATGAGAAAAAGGTTGAAGAATTTTCAGTTAAAGTAAAAGACAAACTTTTAAAAAATTTAAAATGTAAAGTATTAGGCCCGGTTATTGCTCCTATTTATAAAATTAATAAAAATTTTAGATACAGAATTCTAATCAGGTCGAAAAAAAACTATAAAATTCAAAAATTACTTTCAGGGATTTTAGTTGATTTTAAAAAACAAAATAAAATAAAACTAGTAGTTGATGTTGACCCAATTACCTTTAGTTAAGCCGATTAAAAGTGGTTTTTTGATCAATGTGTCTCTTGAAGAGATGAAAATCATATGTTAATTAATTTCAAATTTTTAAAAAATCTCATAATTAATAAGGACTTAAATTGAGTACCAAAAACACTTTCTCTGAAGCATCTGTTAAAAGCTATTCAAGAGCTCTATATGAACTGTCTAGTGAAGAAAAGAGTTTAACAGAAGTAGAAAATGATGTGATTAATTTAAATGCTTTAATACAGAAAAGTAACGAATTTAATTTTCTTATAAAAGATCCCACAACTAAAAAAGAGAATCAAATTAGAGTTATAGACTTAATTTTTGAAAAATTTGGCTTAAGCAGTTTATTAAAAAAATTTATTACTTTTTTAATAATTAAAAGAAGATTTTTTTATATTGAAAAAATATTGCAAAATTTTTTAGTTTTATGTTCAAAAAATAGGGGAGAGATTTCTGCGACCTTAAGAGTTTCAAAAGAACTTAATAAGGAAGAAATCACAAAAATAAAAAATGATTTGTCTGAAAACTTTGGACATAAAGTAAATTTAGATTATAGTTTTGATCCAAATTTAATAGGTGGGCTTGTCATGCAAATTGAAAGTATAATGATAGATACATCTATAAAAAATAAATTAAAACAAATTGAAAATAAAATGATAGAGGCATAAATGGATATTAATCCTTCAGAAGTAACTAAAATTTTAAAAGAACAAATAAAAAAAATAGGTGATAAAGCAGAAGTAACAGAAGTTGGACAAGTATTATCTGTTGGTGATGGTATTGCTAGAATTTATGGTTTAGACAATGTTCAAGCAGGAGAAATGGTGGAATTTTCTGACGGATCAAAGGGTATGGCTTTAAACTTGGAAAGCGATAATGTAGGTGTTGTAATTTTTGGAGATGACAGATCAGTAAAAGAAGGGGACACTGTAAAAAGAACTGGAGCAATAGTTGACACGCCTGTTGGTAAAGAATTGCTTGGTAGAGTTGTTGATGGACTAGGAAATCCAATTGATGGCAAGGGCACACTTAATAAAGATGTAAAAAAAAGCAGAGTAGAAGTAAAAGCCCCAGGAATTATTCCAAGAAAATCTGTTAGCGAACCTATGCAAACAGGATTAAAATCTGTAGACAGTTTAGTGCCAATTGGTAGAGGGCAAAGAGAACTTATTATAGGGGATAGACAAACAGGAAAAACAGCAGTTGCAATAGATACAATTATTAATCAAAAGAAAATTAACGAGTCAAATGATGAGAAACAAAAATTATATTGTATATATGTAGCAATTGGTCAAAAAAGATCAACAGTTAGACAAATTGAAAAAACATTAGAAGAAGCTGGCGCAATGGATTATACAACAATTGTTGCTGCTACAGCTTCTGATGCTGCACCGTTGCAATTTTTAGCCCCATACACTGGATGCGCAATGGGAGAATATTTTAGAGATAACGGTATGCATGCTTTAATTATTTATGATGATTTATCTAAACAAGCAGTAGCATATAGGCAAATGTCATTGCTACTAAGACGACCACCGGGAAGAGAAGCATATCCAGGTGATGTGTTTTATTTACATAGTAGATTATTGGAAAGAGCAGCTAAACTTAGTGATGAACATGGCGGAGGGTCTTTAACAGCACTTCCTATAATCGAAACTCAAGGTGGAGACGTTTCAGCTTTTATTCCTACTAATGTTATATCAATTACAGATGGACAAATTTTTCTTGAAACAAATTTATTTAATCAAGGTATTAGACCTGCAATTAATGTTGGTTTATCTGTGTCTAGAGTTGGATCATCTGCGCAAACTAAAGCAATGAAAAAAGTATCAGGATCTATGAAACTTGAATTAGCTCAGTATAGAGAGATGGCAGCATTTGCCCAATTTGGATCCGATTTGGATGCCTCAACTCAAAAACTACTTAATAGAGGCTCAAAATTGACTGAACTTTTAAAACAACAACAGTATTCTCCAATGACAGTTGCAGAACAAGTAATTTCAGTATTTTGTGGTGTTAAAGGATATTTGGACGATATAGATCTGAAAGATATTGATAGATTTGAGACTGAAATTATAAAAAAATGTAAATCAGAAAAACCTGAAATTTTAGACTCCATAACAAAATCAGGAAAATTAGAGGAAGAAAACGAGAGCTCATTAATAGAAATAATAAAATTATTAAAAGAAAGTTTTAACTCATAAAATATGGCTAGTTTAGATGATTTAAAAAAAAGAATTTCGAGTGTTAAGTCAACTCAAAAAATAACAAAGGCAATGAAAATGGTAGCTGCAGCAAAATTAAGACGAGCACAAGACAATGCAGAGAAAGGTAGACCATATTCAAAAAAAATGAATAATATAATTTTAAATCTTTCAAATTCAATATCTGACAAAGAAAATGCTCCAAAACTTCTAAAGGGAACTGGTGAAGACAAAACTCATTTATGTATAGTAATGACTTCCGATAGAGGATTATGTGGCGGTTTTAATTCAAATATAATTAAAAAAGCTAAATCTTTTTTTCAAAAAACACAGAGTGAAAATAAAGAAATAAAAATAATAACAGTTGGATCCAAGGGATATGATCAGCTAAAAAGACAGTACAGTGATAAAATTATCGAAAATATTTCATTTAAAAATTCTAAAAATGCAAATTACTTTGATGCAGATAAAGTAGGCAAAGTTATTATCGATAGATTTAAAAAGAAAGAATTTGACGTGTGTACAATTTTTTATAATCAATTTAAAAATGTAATCACTCAAATACCTCAACAACAACAATTAATTCCACTGAAGTCTGAAAAAAATGAGGACAAACAAATTGTTGATAGTTATGAGTTTGAACCAGAGGAAGATGAAATATTAAGTAACCTTTTACCGAAAAATATTTCAACTCAAATTTTTAAAGCAATGTTGGAAAATTCAGCTAGTGAACAAGGATCTCGTATGAGCGCCATGGATAATGCGACTAGAAATGCAGGAGAAATGGTTGATAAGCTTACAATTGAGTACAATAGAAGTCGTCAGGCTGCAATTACAAAAGAGTTAATTGAAATTATATCAGGAGCAGAAAGTTTATAATTATGAAAAAAGGAAAAATTACACAAGTTATTGGAGCGGTAGTAGATGTAAAATTTGAAGAGGAACTACCAGAAATATTAACGGCATTAGAATGTGACAATGCAGGTAACAGATTAGTGTTAGAAGTTGCTCAGCATTTAGGAGAGTCCAGTGTTCGAACAATTGCTATGGATGCAACAGAGGGATTAAAAAGAGGAGACGAAGTAACTGATACCGGCGCTCCAATTAAAATTCCAGTTGGTCCAGAAACATTAGGTAGAATAATCAACGTAATTGGAGAACCTATTGATGAAAAGGGACCAGTTAAAAATAAAGAAAATTGGCCAATACACAGACCTGCGCCAGAATTTAATGATCAATCTACTGAAACAGAAATTTTAGTAACTGGAATAAAAGTAATAGATCTTTTAGCACCATATGCAAAAGGTGGTAAAATTGGTTTATTCGGAGGAGCTGGTGTAGGTAAAACAGTTCTTATTATGGAATTAATAAATAATGTAGCAAAAGCTCATGGTGGTTTCTCTGTATTTGCAGGTGTTGGTGAGAGAACAAGAGAAGGTAATGATTTATATCACGAGATGATAGACTCGGGTGTAATTAAACCAGATGGACCAGGGTCTAAAGCAGCTTTAGTTTATGGTCAAATGAACGAACCCCCTGGCGCAAGAGCTAGAGTTGCGTTAACAGGTTTAACAGTTGCTGAATACTTTAGGGATCAAGAAGGCCAAGATGTACTATTTTTTGTTGATAACATATTTAGATTTACACAGGCTGGATCTGAAGTATCAGCTTTACTGGGTAGAATTCCATCGGCTGTTGGTTACCAACCGACCTTAGCTACAGATATGGGAAATTTACAAGAAAGAATAACTACAACTAATAAAGGATCAATAACATCAGTGCAGGCAATTTATGTACCTGCAGACGATCTGACCGATCCAGCACCTGCAACTTCATTTGCACACTTAGATGCAACTACAGTACTATCAAGACAGATTGCAGAGCTAGGAATATATCCAGCAGTTGATCCATTAGACTCTACATCTAGAATTCTTGATCCAAGAATAGTTGGTGAGGAACACTATAGAGTAGCTAGAGAAGTTCAAAAAATATTACAAACTTATAAATCATTACAAGATATTATTGCTATTCTGGGCATGGATGAGCTATCTGAAGAGGATAAACTCATTGTTGCAAGAGCAAGAAAAATTCAAAGATTTTTATCTCAACCATTTTTTGTAGCAGAAGTATTTACAGGTTCACCTGGGAAATTAGTTGATTTAGAGTCAACAATTAAAGGTTTTGATGCTATATGCAAAGGTGAATATGATCATTTACCGGAGGCAGCTTTTTACATGGTAGGAACAATAGAAGAGGCAATTGAAAAAGCTGAAAAACTTGCAAAAGATGCTGCTTAATGAGTGAAGAATTTAAAGTTGAGATAGTTAATCCTGAAAAATCTTATTTATCAAAAGATAATGTTATTGAGGCGGTTGTGCCAGCATTTGAAGGCGAGATGGGAATTTTGAAAGATCATATTTCTATAATTTCATTTCTAAAACCTGGAATCTTAAAAATTTTTACAAACTCAGCTGAGGAAAAGTATTTTATAGAAGATGGAATAGTCGAGTTCAAAGAAAATACCTTGTCAATTTTAACAAGTTCAATACATAATATCCCAGATCTTGGTAAAGAAAAAATAGGGGAAATACTTAAAATTTCCGAGAAAGAACTGAATGATATCAACTTAGATGATCAAAAAAAATTTCTTATAGAGCAAAAAATTGAAATATTAAAATCACTATAAACTAGACAATATCTGTTTTACATCCTCTTTAATTTTTTTATAAACATGAAGTTTAAATTTTACTACTACTTCAGTCAATTCATCAATATTAATCCATTTCCAATCAAGAAATTCGGGATTTTTAGTATTTAAATTAATTTCACTTTCATTTCCAATAAATTTCATTAAGAACCATTTTTGTTTTTGTCCTTTATATTTTCCTTTCCAAATAATACCTAGTAGACTTCTTGGCAATTCATAAGTAGTCATTTGATCAATTTCTTTAATTAAAGATACATTCTCAATACTAGTTTCTTCTTTAAGCTCTCTAATTGCTGCTTCAAAGTAATTTTCATCTTTATCAACACCTCCTTGAGGCATTTGCCAATAATTTTTTGGATTGTCTATTCTTTTTGCAACAAACACTTTATTTTGATTATTCAACAAGATCACACCTACGCCGTTTCTTAGCGGCAAATTTTTAAATTTGTTATTCAATTTATCCTTTAAGAAGTTTTAAAGCAAAATCAAGTTGGTTGTCTGTTTCTGTATTTATTCTAAAACTGTCATCTTTTTCTGATATCTCTATATCTGGAGTAACCCCAATCTCTGATATAGATTTACCTGATGGAAGATAGTATTTTGAAACTGTTAGTCTTATTGCTCCTCTATTTTTTAATTGAATTATTGATTGGACAGATCCTTTACCATAGGTTTTTTCACCTATTAAAATAGCTCTTTTATGATCTTTTAAAGCACCAGCAACAATTTCAGATGCAGAAGCTGATCCATAGTTAATCAAAACAATTAATGTATTTCCATCAGTTATGTCACCTTTATCAGCGAACCATTTTCTATTTTCATAAGTTTTTCTGCTTTTAGTTGATACTATTTCTCCATTATCTAAAAAAAAATTAGTAATTTTTATTGCTTGGGATAGTAGTCCACCAGGATTATTTCTTAAGTCAAGAATATAGCTATTAATCTTATTGTTCTTCTTAAATTTTTTAACACTTTTTTCTAATTGTTTGCTGCTATTTTCATTAAAAGCAGTTAATCTTATATAACCTACACTATCTTTCATAACTTCAGATTTAACAGAATCTATTTTTATAATTTCTCTAGTAATTATAAAGTTTAAAGATTTTTTAACACCTATTCTCCTTACTGTAATCTCAATATCTGAACCAACTGGTCCTCTCATCATCTCAACCGCTTCGTTTAGGGTTTTGCCTTGTACCTGATTACCATCAATTTTAATAATATAATCCCCTGCCTTAACGCCAACTCTTGTTGCAGGTGAATTATCTAGAGGAGATATAACCTTTACAACTCCAGACTCCATGCTTACTTCTATGCCTAAGCCTCCAAACTCACCACTAGTCTCTGTCTGCATGCTTTGATATAATTCAGGCGACATGTATGCCGAATAAGGATCCAATGATTGTAAAACTCCATTGATTGCGGCATCCATGGCTTCTGATTGATTAATATCTTCGACATACTCTTTATTAATTTTATCTAAAACTTCACCAAATAAATCTATTTTGTCGTATACAGTTTCTTCACTAGTTGCATAAATTTTTGTAATACTAATAAAAAAAAAGTATATAGTTAAAAAAAATAGAAGATTTTTTTTCATATTATTACCTTTTCTTTTGGAATTAATTCAGACCACATTTTTTCTAATTCATAAAATTTCCTTTTTTCAGGATTAAAAATATGTACAATTAAATCTATTCCATCTATTAGTTTCCAATCTCCACTATCTTTACCTTCAATTTTACAATTAATTATTCCATTTTTTTTAAATTGATCCAAAACTTGTTCAGATAATGCTTGTATATGTCTCGAGGAAGTTCCACTCGCGATTATCATATAATCTGCTATGGATGTTTTGCCTTCTAAATCAATAATCGTAATATCAAGAGCCTTATTATAATCTAGAGTTTGAATAATAAGTTTTTTAAGATTAAGATTTTTCTCCATGTAATATTAAACACTACCAAATTTTTCTTAATTTAGAAGATGAAATATTGACTTTTTTAAATGTTATAAAATTAATACCTTTATTACCATATTTCTTAAAAGCCACGGATTTTAATGATCTAGATTTATAACTTTGTCTATCGAAAACAATTATTTTACAATTTTCTAATATCTTACTCCATTTATACCATTTGTGAAAATTTATTAAACTATCGGCACCCATCAAAAAATATAAATCTTTAAATTTATTATTTTTTTTAAAAAATTTGATTAAATCTATTGTTTTATTTGAATTAATTTTATTTTCCACGAACTTTACTTTTATATATTTTTTTTTTAAGACTAGTTTTTTTGCAAATTTCATTCTACTATTTAAAGAATAAAAACTTTTTTTCTTAAGTGGGTTTTTTTTTGTTATTACCCATATTACCTCAGATAAATTTAATAATTTTTTCGCTTCGTAGGAAATTTTTAAATGTCCTTTGTGTGCTGGATCAAAAGTTCCTCCAAGAATACCTAATCTTATGTTTTTAATTTTTTTCAATTTATTTTCTTATTTGACCTGTTCCTAAGACTATATATTTATAAGTAACAAGCTGGTTCAATCCAACCGGTCCCCTTGGCGGCATAGTATTTGTTGAAATACCAACTTCCCCTCCAAATCCAAACTCGCCTCCATCTGCAAATTGTGTTGATGTATTATGCATAGCAATAGAGCTTTTAATATTTATAGTAAAGTAATCTGCTCTTTTTTTATTTTTCGTTATAATCGAGTCCGTATGCATAGTGCCATATTTGTTTATATGATTTACTGCTTCTTGTAAGCTATCTACTGTTTTTATAGATATTGTAGATGAGAGATATTCAGTTTTCCAATTTTTTTCTGAAGCAATTTTACTATTTCCTTTGTAAATTTTTCTAATTTTTTTATCTGCATATATTTTACAATTATTGTCCTCAAGTTTTTGGATGATTTGTTTTGTAAATTTTTTTAATATATTTTTGTGTAGTATAATAGTTTCTGTGGCACCACAAATTGCTGTATTACGAAGTTTAGCATTCAATATAACTTTTAAAGCCATTTTTAAATTAGCTTCTTTATCTATATATGTATGGCATATTCCTTCAAGATGACCAATTGTTGGAACAGTTGAAATTTCTTGAACTTTTTTAACTAAGTTTTTTCCTCCCCTAGGGATTATAATATCTATAAAGTCCTTCATATTTGAAAGCATATGATCTACTACTTTTCTATCCTTTGAATTTACGTATTGAACGTAGTTTTGATCCAATTTATTTTTTTTTAGCGATTTTCTAAACAAATCGGCTAAAATTTTGTTTGTAAAGTATGCTTCAGATCCACCTTTCAAAATTACTGAATTACCTGATTTAAAGCATAGGCTAGAGACGTCAGCTGTTACATTTGGTCTACTTTCATAAATAACACCCATAACACCTATCGGTATGGTTACTTTTTTTATTATTAGTCCGTTTGGTCTTTTCCACTTATTCAATGTTATATTTGTTGGATCTTTTAATTTAGAAATCGTATTAATAGAACTTATTATCTGGTCAATTTTTATATGACTTAAAGATAGCCTTTTTATTAAATTTTCTTTGATTCCTTTTCTAGTAGCTAGTCTTATATCTTTTTGATTTTCTTTAATTATTTTATTTTTTTTTTCTAAAATTAATTTTTTAAAATCAATAAGAACTTTATTTTTTACTTTATTGTTTACTCTCTTTAAAATTGCTTTTTTTGATTTAAGTCCAATAGAATTTAAATATTTTTCCATTATATCTCCACCATATCGTCCTTATGGACTATTTCCGATTTTGTTATATATCCTAATAATTCTTCAATTTTATTTGAATGTTTACCTTTTATTATTAATATTTCATGTGAATTAAACGAGCTCAAACCTCTAGCATACTCTATAAGATTTTTGTCTAAAATTTTAATATGATCACCTTTGTTAAATTTACCATACACTTTTTTAATACCAGCGGCTAATAAGCTTTTTCCTTTTTTTAGAGCTTCTATAGCACCATCGTCTATTATTACCTCTCCTTTTGGAGAGACTGAACTAATTATCCATTTTTTTCTAGCATCTAGCTTAGATATTTTAGGCAAAAACCATGTACAATTATTTTCTTTTAATATTTTTTTTATAGGTCTTAATGATAGTCCATTAGCAATAGCCATATAACATCCAGACAATTGACAAATTTTAGCAGCATCAATTTTTGTTTTCATACCTCCCGATCCATGCATACCCGAACTTTTGTTTGCTATTTTTTCAATAAAGGAATCGATTTTTTTAATATTTTTTATCAATATACCATCATTAGATATTTTCGGGTTTTTTGTATAAAGACCATCTACATCAGATAGAAGTATCAAGCAATCTGCTCCTGATATTTGAGCAACTCTAGAAGCGAGACGATCATTATCCCCATATTTTATTTCCGATGTAGCTATACTGTCATTTTCATTAACTATTGGTATAAAACCCAGTTTAAAAAGGTTATTAATTGTTCTTTTTGCATTTATTGCTCTTCTTCTCTGCTCAGTATCTTCTAATGTTAATAAAATTTGAGATAAATTTATTTTTTTATTATTAAAATTTTTTTTTAATAAATTCATTAATTCTATTTGCCCAATCGATGCTACAGCCTGACTTTGATCTAGTTTTAGTTTTTTCTTTTTTAAATCAAGTTTTTTACATCCCAAAGCAATAGCGCCGGAGCTTACTATAATTATTTTTTTATTTTGTTTTTGTAATTCAGTAATATCTTTTGTAAATTCTGATATCCATTTTTGTCTTATTTTCATATTTTCGTCGATCAATAAAGATGAACCTATTTTTATAACTACTGTTTTTGAATTTTTAAGATACATGATTTATTAATTTTGATTTTAGCTTTTGTACAAGAGATTTATTTAAAGTAGATAAAACAATTACCTTTTTATTGATTTTATCCTCAAATTTCATGATTTTTTCTCTTAAATTATTTTTTTCTATTAAATCTATTTTATTAAATACTATAATTTCCTCTTTTTTAATTAAATCTTTACTATATTTTTTTAACTCATTTCTTATTTGTTTGTAAACTTTTATAAGATCTTTTTCATTAACATCAATAAGATGCAGCAAAGTTTTACACCTTTCTATATGTTTTAAAAATTTTGTACCAAGACCTGTTCCACTATGAGCTCCTTCAATTAATCCAGGAATATCAGCTAGTGTTACCTCCTTATTATCATAATGAGCTACACCAAGATTAGGATTAAGAGTAGTGAATTTATAGTTTGCGATTTTTGGATTTGCACTTGTAATTGAAGCCAGTAGACTAGACTTCCCAGCATTTGGAAGCCCAATTATTCCTATATCTGCAATTGTCTTTAATTGAAGCCAAATCCAAAATTCCTCACCCTTATGACCTTTTGTAAATTTTTTTGGAGCTCTATTTGTAGATGACTTAAATCTAGTATTTCCGAATCCACCTCTTCCACCATTTGCAATTACAAATTGCTCTTTTTCTGTCTTAAAATCAAATATTAGAGTCTTATTATCCTCTTCGAAGACTTGAGTACCAACAGGAACTTTTAAGAATAAATTTTTCCCTCCTCTGCCAGTTTTGTTTTTGCCAGATCCATTTTCTCCTCTTTCTGCTTTAAAATGTTGCTGATATCGATAATCAATTAATGTATTTAAATTTCTCTCAGATAAAAGAAAGATCGACCCACCTTTTCCTCCATCACCTCCGTCAGGACCACCAAATTCTATAAATTTTTCTCTTCTGAAACTAGGTGAACCAGATCCACCATCGCCAGCTTTAATTGATATTTTTACTTGATCTAAGAATTTCATTATACAACACCTTTTTGTTTATATGTTGTAATATTAATTGGGTTTTACTGAAACAAATGTTCTATCAGATTTTGTTTTTTTAAATTCGACTGTTCCTTCAATTTTTGAAAATATAGAATGATCTTTACCCATTCCAACATGATTGCCAGGAAAGATTTTAGTACCCCTTTGTCTTACAATTATATTACCTGGAATTACTTTTTGGCCACCATATTTTTTAACACCAAGTCTTCTACCTGCACTATCTCTTCCATTTCTTGATGATCCACCTGCTTTTTTTGTTGCCATAAATTACCTAGTTTATTTCTTTTCTACCTCTATTTTTTTCTCTATTTTCTTTTTTTCAACCTTAACATTTTCTTTTTCTTCAGATAGAATTTTTCCATCCTTAGAAAAAATTTTCTTTATTTTAATTAATGAATATTGTTGTCTATGTCCATTTTTACGTCTTGAGTTTTGTCTTCGTCTTTTTTTAAATATTAGAATAGTTTTATTTTTTGCATTTTTAATTAAATCAGCTTCAACTTTTGCACCGTTAATTATAGGATTGCCGATTTCCGCAACTTTGTCATCTCCATATGCTAAAATGTCATTAAATTCTATTTTTTCTCCATCTTTTTTTGAGGAAATTTTTTCTACTTTGAGTATTTCCCCAGCTTTCACTTTATATTGTTTTCCACCAGTTTGTATAATCGCAAATGACATAATTTTTTTCACAGCAATATAGTTGTAGAATAGCTGTAGTCAAGTTGAATAAATTAAAAATTATCCTTCAAATCTCTTAATTTTGAAAATTCTTCCAAAGTTCTAGCTTTTAAAAAAATATTACAAGAAAGCTCGTCCTTTATGGTTGAAGGCACTGTTGGCAAGTTCTTACTTAATTTTTCTTTAATCTTAAATATTTTTTTTTCCAATAATTTGTTATTTCTATCAAATTTAGAACAAAAAATTGAATTTTGCAGAGTATACTCATGCCCACAATATATTTTTGTTTCTTCTGGAAGCTCTTTTATTTTGTTTAAAGAATTATACATTTGATTATATGTTCCTTCAAAAATTCTTCCACATCCAAGAGAAAACAATGTATCTCCTGTAAAAATAATATTTTCTTTAAAAAAGTAAAAACAGATGTGTCCCGAAGTATGACCTGGGACATGGATAACTTTAAATTCAAATATCTCATCTTTCCAAATTTGATTATCATTTAAAAAGATATCAATCATAGGAATTCTGTCTTTATCATTTTCAAATGCTAGAATTTTCGCATTAAATTTACTTTTTAAAATATCGTTACCACCAATATGATCTCCATGATGATGAGTATTTAGAATATATTTTAAATTTATTTTATTGTTCTCAATATACTTTAAAATTGGTTCTGCCTCACTAGGATCAATTACACAAGCGTCTGAATTTTTTTCATTAATTAGCAAATAAGAAAAATTATCTTGAAGACACTTAATTATTTCAATTTTCATCTTATTTCTCCAATACAAAAATTCCTAGTTCAGAAAAAAAATTATGAAACCTTAAATTTTTTAAATTTATTTTAATATCTCTTTGTTTACAATAATTTTCGAAATCTCTAATTGTGCACATATGTAAGTTTGGTGTGTTAAACCATTCATTAGGCAAATTTTCTGTAACTGGCATAGTACCCTTTAAAAATAAATGTAATCTAACTTTCCAGTGTCCAAAGTTTGGAATTGATACAATTGCTTTTTTTCCAATTCTTAGTAATTCATTTAAAACATTTTCTGGATCCAAGAAAGCCTGCAAAGTTTGACTAAGAATTACAAAATCAAAAGAACTATCAGGAAATTGCTTTAAATCTTTTTCTGCATTTCCTTCAATAACTGTCAAACCTTTTTCAACACATTTTTGGACATTAGATTTTGATATTTCAATTCCTCTAATATCCTTGCTAATATTTTCTGTAATATATTTCATAAGTTCACCATTTCCACATCCTACGTCTAAAATCTTAGAATTTTCGGTAACTAATTTGGCAATATTGTAAAATTCTTTTTTCATTTAATTTTTTTGTAAGAAGTGTTTAAAAAATTTTTAACTGTATTAAGAAAGTCTGGAACATCAAGTAAAAAAGAGTCGTGGCCTTTATCACATGAAATTTCGACAAATCCAACATTTTTACCAATGGCATTAAGTGCAATTACTATATCTCTATTTTCAGATGTTGGATATAGCCAATCTGAAGTAAATGATATAATAAAAAATTTTGTATCACTTTTTTCAAAAGCTTTTGATAAGTTGCCTCCAAATTTTTTTTTTAAGTCGAAGTAATCCATGGCTCTTGTGATATACAAATAGCTATTTGCATCAAACCTATCTACAAATACAGAACCTTGATATCTTAAATAACTTTCTATTTGAAAGTCAGCATCAAAACTGAATCTTAAATCATCTCTCTCTTGTAATTTCCTACCAAATTTTTCTTCAAGTCCTACTTTTGATAAATAAGTTATATGTGCTGCCATTCTTGCAACCGCAAGTCCTTTATCTGGTTGTTTATTATGTTCTTCGTAAAAACCATCTTTCCAATTTTCATCTGCCATTATTGATTGTCTACCAAGTTCATTGAGAGCTATATTTTGAGCCGAATGACTTGCGGTACACGCAATTGGAATTGCGGTAAAAGTCTTATTCGGGAAATTAGACACAAATTGAAGTACTTGCATTCCACCCATGGATCCTCCAATAACACTAAATAATTTTTCAATTTTAAAGTACTCTAAAAGATTATATTGGGCGTTAACCATATCGTTAATTGTGATAACTGGAAAGTTTGTTCCATAAGGTTTTTTGCTATCAGGGTTAATATCACTTGGTCCAAAAGAACCCATACAACCACCTATTACATTTGCTGCAATTACAAAATACTTATCAGTATCAATAGCTTTTCCAGGTCCAAGAGCATAGTTCCACCAACCATCTTTTTTTGTAATTGGATTTATTCCAGAAGCAAATTGGTCTCCAGTTAGTGCATGAAAAATTAATATCGCATTATTTCTTTCATTATTTAGTTTTCCATATGTTTCATAAGCCAATGGAAAATTATTTATTGTCTGACCACAATCTAGTTTTAATGGTTTTTCGACAATTATTTTCTTTATATCTTTAAATTTACTCATATTTATTTTGCTGTGAATTGGAGGTAAAAAAACTTATTTAGCGGTTTTTTTTAAGCGCTCGCAATTCAGTTTAAATCAGCGCAGATAGTATTTACATTATAGGTT
>MDSV01025796.1_pt1 | contig 23936 bp, 30 predicted proteins | sample 810851 | NCBI WGS metagenome assembly MDSV01 (sample SAMN05326640, study PRJNA326480) | marine metagenome | isolation source: seawater | place: Atlantic Ocean: North East | collected 2012 | reverse complement strand
TTAATCATCACTTCATCTGATGTTGCATCTGCACTTCAAATGGCTGGTGTTTTAGATTACACTCCTGCTTTAAACAACAACTTACAAGTTGATGACACTGGTAACACATTCGCTGGTGTATTAAACGGTAAGTACAAAGTTTATATTGATCCATATGCTGCTAACAATGCAGCTGCTCAATACTTTGTTGTTGGTTACAAAGGTACTTCACCTTATGACGCAGGTCTTTTCTACTGCCCATACGTTCCTCTACAAATGGTTCGTGCGGTTGGTGAAAACACTTTCCAACCTAAAATTGGTTTCAAAACTCGATACGGTCTTGCTATGAACCCATTTGCGACTTCAGACTCAACAGATGTTAAGCCTGGCGCTAATGAGAACAGATACTATCGTAGAGTTCGAGTTAACAACCTTATGTAATAAAAAAAAGAGTTGGTCAACCAACCATCTTTTAAAGGGAATCTTCGGATTCCCTTTTTTTTCGTTATAAATATATCTGTATACTAACTCTAGTATACTCCGATAGGTCATCGGTCAAAAGACTACATCGTTCATTCACTCTAAATGTAGCAGTGAACGGAAGTAGACAATTGTGTCGAAGGAACGCATCTTTTATTTTAAATAGGAGATAGCTATGACTAATATATACCGAGGCATCGAACATGCACCCAAAAAACTAAATCAGAATAAAACTCTTTCTTCTCAAAAAGGTTTGTATCGTGGATCTGAGTATCAGACTATCAAGATACAGAAAAAAGAAAGATCTGATGGATTGTCACCACGAACCTATCGTGGAGTCAAGATTTCTGATTAGTTTAATAAAGGGAATCTTTTGATTCCCTTTTTTTTATCCTTATAAATACTAATATGTCATTAAGAACAAACATGTTATCAAGACAACCAACTGAACTGGATTATGCAGATCCAACTAAGTTTAAGTTTGGTATTACCCAGTTACCGAAAGTAGAATTCTTTACGGTAGCTGCAAACTTGCCTGCGGTTAGTTTAGGTGAGTCTACTTACTCCACACCTTTCAAAGAGATATCATTGCAAGGTGATCAGATGACATTTGAAAACTTAGAGATAACTTTTCTTGTTGATGAGAAACTTGAAAATTATATTGAATTGCACAATTGGATGGTAGGCATAGGATTCCCAAAAGCAAGAACACAATTTGAATCGTTTAGAAGTTCCAATACTTCATTCCCAACAGGAACACCAGTAAAGGGTGAATCTACTAAGCCAGGCTCAGGTGTTGCAGATACAGCAATGTACGGTGATGCAACTCTCACAGTAACTTCTAGTAAAAACAACCCTGTTGTAGAGGTAAGGTTTGCTGATGTTTATCCAACATCTCTGAGTGGTTTACAGTATAATCAACAAGAATCTGATATTACATACTTAACTGCAACATGTACATTTGCGTACAAAATATACGAAATATTTACCTTATAAATATTTCTTTTGAATTAGGATTATATTATGACTTTAGAAGAATTAGAGTCTGAGTTTCTGAAAGACTCGAAAATGGACGACACATCTCTAGATATAGAGTCTCTAAAAATACCTCAACTATATGGTAAATATCTTACCATTCACAACAGATGGAGTTTGTTATTAAAACAATCTGAGTCTGAACATCGTAAACTTCTTCGGTCTAAGTGGGAATACTATACAGGAAAGTCCGACCCTAGAGTTTATCAACAAAAACCCTTTGACCTTAAAATCTTAAAACAAGATGTAGATCTTTATATTCAAAGTGATGAAGAGGTTATAGAGTCTAACCTAAAAATAGAATATAGAAAAACTATGGTAGATACCGCAGAAAAAGCTTGTAAGATGATTAATAATCGTGGATTTCAGATAAAGAATGCAGTTGACTGGAAAAGATTTATGGACGGTGCTTTGTGAGATATGGTTTGTCCCACAGAGTTGAAAGTATTGACAATAAGTTAATAGAAGATACTTTATCTCTTGTTCAGAGCGGAGAACTAAAAGACTCAAAAATAGTTGATCCTACTGGATTCTCTAAGAGAAGTTCAGTTGGGATGTGGATAAGTGACAGAGATATATTAAATGAGTATTTATTAGTTGCACAATATGTCAATAGGAGATGTGGGTGGGACTTTGAAATAGATGAAATAGAACCTCTTCAATACACAGAGTACTATGAAGGTGGAGAGTTTGATTGGCATGTTGACCAACACAATACACCTTATTCAGACAATAGGGTTAGAAAGGTAAGTTTTTCAGTTATTCTTAATGACGACTTTAGTGGTGGCGACTTTGACCTAGAAACTGGAAACCCCAACAAAGATGTGCGTTATGATACCATAGATGTACAAAAAGGTCAAGGTGTATTTTTTCAGTCAGATTATTTTCACAGAGTAACACCTGTGACTGGTGGTGTTAGAAAATCTCTAGTTGGGTGGGTTCTTGGGCCTAAGTTTTTATGATTATATCTAAAAAAGATGAAGTATATTTAACGGTGAAAGTAGATAAGAGTATGTCTAGGGAACTTTCTGATTTCTTCACTTTTGATGTGCCTGGCGCTAAGTTTATGCCTCAATATAAAAGTAGACACTGGGACGGAAAAATCAGATTATACTCTCAGGTTAACGGTGAAATCTATGTTGGTTTGTTGCCTTACATAGAAGAGTTCGCAAATAGAAATGATTTAAAAATACAATACACAGGAGACATTAATAATGCAAACAATATCTCAAGAAACGACACAAAAACATTTATTAAGAGAGTTAATCCTAAATCTAAAGGTCAGAGTATTGAGGCTAGGGACTACCAAGTGGATGCAGTTCACCATGCTATTAGAACAAACCGCTCTTTGCTTCTCTCCCCTACTGCTTCAGGTAAGTCTTTAATAATATACTTGATTACGTCTTGGTACTTGTCAATGATCAATACTAAGAAGATACTTATTCTTGTTCCTACAACATCTCTTGTTGAACAGATGCATTCTGATTTTGTTGATTATGGTTATCCTGAGTCTGGTATGCAAAAAATATATCAAGGACATACAAAACAGATAACTAAACCTGTGACTATATCGACTTGGCAATCATTGTATAAAATGCCAAAAAAATGGTTTGAACAGTTTAGTTGTATTCTTGGTGATGAGGTTCATAATTTTAAATCTAAGTCTTTGACTGGTATCATGAATAAAATGTATCAATGTAAGTACCGTCATGGATTTACAGGAACTTTAGACGGAACTCAGACTCATAGATTGATACTAGAGGGTCTATTTGGTTCTGTTAAACGTGTTACCACTACAAAAAACTTAATGGATAATAAAACGCTTGCTAAGTTAAACATCAAGTGTTTGGTGCTTAAGTATCCTGAATTAGACTGTAAATACATGAATGGTTTAAACTATCAGGATGAGGTTGATCTGATTGTAAGAGATGGTAGAAGAAATAAGTTTATAACTGACTTGACAAATTATTTAAAAGGTAATACACTTGTATTGTTTCAATATGTTGAAAAACATGGTGATGTGTTGTATAGTGATATAAAAAATGCTTTAGACGAGAACAGGAAGGTGTTTTATGTTTATGGTGGAACTGATACTCAAACAAGGGAGGATATTCGTGGGATTACAGAGCTTGAAAGTGATGCGGTTATTGTCGCATCGTATGGCACGTTTTCTACTGGTATTAATATTCGTAATCTGCACAATATCGTGTTCAGCAGTCCATCAAAATCTAGAATACGGGTCTTGCAGTCAATCGGAAGGTCTTTGCGTAAAAATGAGAATAAAGATGTAGCCACTCTTTATGATATTTCTGATGACTTTACCTATAAGAACAATCAGAATTTTACTTTAAGACATTTTATGGAACGAATAAATATATACAATGAAGAACAGTTTGATTATGAAATCAAAAAAATACCTATTGAGTGAGAGATAATATGAAAAGTACAACTATGATGTATGTTGATAAAATATTGGATATTTATACTTCTGACGACAGTCGACTTCAAGCACATATATTCCAGAAGATAGATGCTAATAGAAAAATGCATTTTGGTTGTCGGTATTACCAGAACCAAATATTTCAGTTTGATGAGTTCTATCCAACAAAAAGTTTAGCTTATGCAGAGTCAGCTGCTTTAAACTGGACTACAGGAGTTAAAAAGGAATGAATGATCTTAAAGTAATAAAACTGTCTACTGGTGAAGATATAATTACTAAGTTAAAGGTTTCTGATCAAGACTTTCTAGAAGCCAAAGATCCTTTAAAAGTAAAACTTTACTCGGAGGATAATGATAATCATGAATCTATGGGTCTTTCTAGATGGATGGCATTTAGTGAAGACAACATATGTATTATTAACAAATCAAGTATTATATCTATGTGTGATGCATCTGAACATGTCGAAAAGTTTTACATGTACTGCATGAAGACACTAGTTATAAGAAAGTCTTTAGAACCTTCTGATGAAGAGTTAGATGAGATATCTAATGAGGAATGGTCTGATTACTCAGAACCTTCTAACAAAATACATTAAAGCTATTTCTAAAAGCGACATACAGTATTATACAGACCCAAAGCAATTTTGTCAAGCTTTAATTTATATTATAAGTCGGGGATTAGCTCAGTCTGGCAGAGCACCTGCTTTGGGAGCAGGGGGTCGAAGGTTCAAGTCCTTCATTCCCGACCAATATTTTTACTTGACAAATCAACTTTATTGTGGTATCATATCACACAATATAAAGGGAAAACTTAATCATGGCATCCAAAAAAGAAAAACCTAAAAAACCCCACTACGTCAACAATAAGGAGTTTTTGCAAGCACTTATTGATTGGAATGAACTAGTCAAAACTGCTGAGTTAGAAGGTAAACCACAACCTCCTGTAACAAACTATATTGGCGAGTGCTTTCTAAAGATTGCTACACACTTGTCTTATCGACCAAACTTCATTAACTACACATATAGAGATGAAATGATTGGTGATGGTATAGAAAACTGTTTGCAATATGTTAAAAACTTTAACCCAGAAAAGTCAAAGAATCCTTTTGCATATTTCACACAAATTATCTATTATGCATTTCTTCGAAGAATTCAAAAAGAAAAGAAACAATCTCATGTAAAAAATAAAATTATAGAAAACATGGGTGTTGATGCTCTTATTCAAGAATCTGAACAGGGTAACCAGAGTGATGGATATTCAGAATATTTACAAAATAATTTCTTGCCAGAAGAGGATGTTTATAAACCTAAAAAGAAAAAGAAAAAACCTAAAGCTTTAGAAAACTTTTATGATGAAGATGAAAAGAGTGATGAATGAAGATAGCGTTAATAACTGACACCCACTTTGGTGCAAGAAACGACAGTCTATCATTTAATGAATATTTTTATCAGTTTTGGGAAAATACTTTTTTTCCGTATCTAAAAGAAAACAAAATAGATAAAGTCATTCACTTGGGTGATGTAATGGACAGACGTAAGTTTGTCTCTTATAAGATTGCTAAAGACTTTAGAACTAGGTTTATACAACCATTTGCAGATAATAATATTGATCTGCATATTCTCATTGGTAACCATGATACTTATTTTAAAAATACCAATGCAGTAAATTCTATAGAAGAGTTACTTGGTGGTCGATATCCAACAATTAAGTATTACTCTGAATCAGAAACAGTAGACTTTGATGGATTTCCTATTCACTTTGTGCCTTGGATAAACTCTGAAAATTATCACTCCACCATAGAAAAAATAGATGAGACTAGAGCTCAATTATGTATGGGTCATCTTGAGATAAATGGTTTTGAAATGCATTCTGGACACAAGTCTGAGAATGGTTATTCTAAAGATATATTTAAAAAGTTCGACACAGTATTCTCTGGTCATTTCCATAAAAAATCTGATGATGGTCAAGTGTTTTATCTTGGCAACACATACCAAATAACATGGAGCGATTATAATTGTCAAAAGGGGTTTCATGTATTTGATACAGAAACACGAGGATTAGAAAGAGTTATAAACCCCCACACTATATTTGAAAAAATATACTATGACGATTCAGTAAATGATTACAGTAAATATGATATAAAAAGTTGTGAGAACAAGTATGTAAAACTTATTGTTGTAAACAAAAAAGACTTATATCAGTTTGATCGATTTGTTGAAAGGTTATTAGAAGAAAAAACACACGAAGTTAAGATAGTCGAAGATTTTTCTGAACTAGATGCAAGGAATGTATCTGATGAAATTGTTGAAAATTCACAAGACACTATGACACTTTTAGAAAGATATGTTGACGAGTTAGATATTGACGTTGATAAAAACAGATTAAAAAATACCATGAAATCTTTATATGTTGAGGCGATTGACTTAGAAATATGATAACATTTAAATACGTTCGATGGAAGAACTTTTTGTCAACTGGTAATAATTTTACAGAAATACAATTGGATAGAAGTGCATCAACACTTATTATCGGTGACAATGGAGCAGGAAAATCTACAATTCTGGATGCTCTTTGTTTTGGTTTGTTTGGAAAACCATTTAGACCCATAAGTAAAACTCAACTTCTCAACTCTATAAACCAAAGAGATTGCGTGGTTGAGGTTGAGTTTATAACACAAAATAAAAGTGTCAAAGTGGTTAGATCAATTAAACCAAACAAGTTTGAGGTGTATGTTGATGATGTTATGATAAATCAAGATGCTTCAGCTAGAGACTATCAAAAACACCTAGAACAACAGGTCTTAAAACTTAACTACAAGTCGTTCACACAAGTTGTTATTTTGGGTAGTTCAACCTTTGTCCCTTTTATGCAATTGTCTGCCAAAGCGCGTAGAGAGGTCGTAGAGGACATCTTGGACATAAGAATATTCTCTTTGATGAATATGATACTTAAAGGCCGACTGAAGGATCTGAGTTCTGACATCAATGACAATCGGTATCAACTAGACTTATACAAAGAAAAAATATCCTTACAACAAAAGTACATCAAAGATTTAGAGGGTAACAAAGATACACTTATAGAACAGAAGAAAACTAACAGAGAAAAAAACAAAGAAGAAGTTGTTTCTCGAAAATCTAAAATAAATGATTTGTTAGGAAAAAACAAAGACTTGTTGTCAAAACTAATTGGTGAAGAAGAGTGTAAAGATAGAAAAGAAAAAATAAAGGGATTTAAGGTTACTCTACAAGATAAGAAAAGTGGTAATCAAAAAATGGTTGATTTCTATAATAGTAATGATGACTGTCCTACATGTCACCAACCTATTAAAGAAGATTTTAAAAAGTCTGTTTTGAGTGAAGCTGAAGAAAATGTAAAAAAATATAGTGAAGGTTTAATAACTGCTACTGACCAACTAAAGAAAATAAATGAAAAGTTAAATTCATATTCAAAGGTTGGTAAGTTTATTAACGATAATGAGGTTGAAATAGTAAAACTGAATAGTAGTATATCTCAGTTGGAAAAGTTTAATGAATCCTTAACTTTAGAAATAGAAGACATAATGTCTGGTGATGTAACAAAAGAAGATCATAACAAATTAAATGAACTTTCAAAAGTTTTAAAAACATTAGATGGTGCTAAATCACTACTAAAAGAAAACATGACATACTATGATATGGCAAAAAACCTCCTGCAAGACAGTGGTATTAAAACAAAAATAGTTAAACAATACCTTCCTATCATGAATAAGTTAGTAAATACATATCTTAGTTCTATGGACTTTTTTGTAAACTTTAATCTTGACGAGAACTTTAACGAAACAATAAAGTCAAGGTTTAGAGATGAGTTTTCTTATTCTAATTTTTCTGAAGGTGAAAAGATGAGAATAGATCTTGCTCTTCTGTTTACATGGAGAGCAATTGCAAAGATGAAAAATTCAACTAATACTAATCTATTGATACTTGACGAGATATTTGACAGTTCACTAGATGGATCTGGAACAGATGATTTTTTAAATATCCTTAAAACATTTGAAAGCGAAAACGTATTTGTCATCAGCCACAAACAAGACGTTTTGATCGAGAAGTTCAGAAGTGTCTTGAAGTTTGAAAAAGTTAAAAACTTTAGTCATATTGCAATTTAATTTTAATTTTTTTTAAAAAGTGTTACTATTTAACACACTTGTCTTATAAATAAAAGTGACAGGAAAGATGCCGATTTTTGGGTCAATTCTGTTAAATCTTGCTTAAATTTTCAATAAAAGGAGATAACAGTCAATGAAAGAAAAAATAGTAAGTTGGATAAAAGAATCAAGGGAACAATGCAAACTCTGTGCTGAAATCGCAGCCTTTGTAAGCATCCCTTATATATTAATTGGTGTTGCAGTCCTTCAAGCTGGAAATGCAGTTTATTAAAAAACTGTAAATAATTCACATTTTTTGATAAAAACGCTTGACTTTGTTATGAAAACAATGTATAATGTATACATTAATCATTGATATAGGACTTAAATTATGGCACACGCAGTAGAAACAATGGCATACGCAGGGCAATTGCCTTGGCATGGACTCGGTACTAAAGTAGAACCTAACCTAACTCCAGACGAGTTTTTAGTAGAAGCTGGTCTTGACTGGGAAGTAGAAAAGAAAGACTCTTTTGTTGAAGTTGGTGATCAAAAAATCCCAACAGGTCAACAGTCTTTGATCCGAACCTCAGACAACTCAGTTCTTACCAATGTAGGTAAAGGGTGGAATCCTGTTCAAAACGCAGAGGCATTTAACTTCTTTGAAGAATATGTCAAAGCTGGAGACATGGAGATGCACACTGCTGGATCATTGAAAGATGGTCAAATGGTATGGGCACTTGCAAAGACTAACGAATCCTTTGAGTTATTCGATGGCGATGTAACGGATAATTATTTCTTATTTACCAATCCACATCAGTTTGGTAAAGCGATTAATATCCGAATGACACCAATCAGAGTTGTTTGTAATAATACTTTAACTTTGTCTCTTTCTAGAGAGTCAGAACAAATGGTTACGGTTAATCACCGAAAAGCGTTTGATGCTGATTCTGTGAAAGAACAGATGGGTATTGCTCGCGAAAAAATGGATCAGTACAAAACAATGGCAGAGTATCTTGGTAAGAAAAGATACACAGATGCCAATGTTATCCAATACTTCAATACGGTATTTGGTCGTCCTGCTGATGAACTTGAAATTGCTAGGAATGGTAAAGTAGTTCCTTTCACTTCTCGAAATGCTAGTGTCGCAATGGAACACTTACAAACCCAGCCTGGCGCTGAGTTTGCGAGAGGGTCATACTGGCAAGCATTTAACACAGTAACTTACATGAATGATCACCTTCAGGGTAGGACTTCAGATGCTCGATTACAATCGTCTTGGTACGGTCGTAACCGCAAAGTTAAGTTAAATGCACTTGACACTGCTTTGCAGTTTGCTGAAGTAGCTTAAAACTACGAGGGGGAAACCCCTCGTTTTTTTTGTAAAAAAATAATATTTTTTTTATTTTTTTGTTAAAGTCGTTATAAATAATAAACCATTTTATGCCAATAGGGTAAAATGGTTTTTATAAATCTTGCTTAATTAATAAGGAGACTAATGATGAATAATCTTAGAACTTTACAAAACGCTCTCAATGCGTTTGATACGAACATGTTAACACCTTACACAATAGGTTACGACCGTTCTTTCGACCGACTGTTAAACTTCACTACTCAACAACTAAAACCTGCTAACTACCCACCTTATAATATTAGAAAAACCAATGATTTTTCGTATGTGATAGAAATGGCTATTGCTGGTTTTAGTAAGGGTGACATTGATATCCAAATAGCTGACGGTGTCCTATCCGTTAAGTCTATTAAAAAGGATAAGGATGAGGAAGATCTAACTGATGAATCCACTTATCATGGTATTTCTAACAGAGGATTCTCTCGTAAGTTTTCTCTCGCAGATGACATTATAGTAAATGATGCTTCTCTACAAGATGGAATGCTGACCATATTCTTGGAACGCATTGTCCCAGAAGAGAAGAAACCAAGATCTATTAAAATAAAATAGATTGGGAGGGGGGGTTGACAAACCCCTCCTTTTTTGGTATAATATGTGAAATTAATAAAACTGGATATATATTATGAAAAAGACTGATAAACCAGTCGATGAGTTTGACGCAAGTAAGTATAAGTTTAACGAAGGTCAACTGATTACTGAATTGTGTACATATATCAATTCGACTTATAGCGAACACTATTCCAAAAATAAATTCCAATCAACAGAATTCATAATCGACTGCGGTCATGGTGAAGGATTTGCTTTGGGTAATGTTTTAAAGTATGTTCAAAGATATGGTAAAAAAGACGGCCGCAATAGAAAAGACTTGTTAAAAGTTTTACACTATGGTATAATTGCATTGTACAATCATGACCATGATGAAGAGAAAGATAAGTCCAAAATACCAGAAGATTGTTATGTTGAATACTGTGATAATTCTGGTTATGTTTATGAGAATTTACCTCATTCTGATATTAACAAATCTTCAATTGATGATGCCACTCCAAAAGAGTGGAATAATCTTCGCAAAAAATCATTGAGAAAAAGTTCTTTAAAGGGAGAAACTGATGAAACTTAGTAATGAAACAAAAGAGGTATTAAAAAATTATTCCTCTATAAATGCAAACCTGTTGGTTGGCGCTGGTGATACAATATCAACAATGTCCCAAATGAAAAATATTGTGTCAACATCAAAGTTGCCAGATACTTTTGAAACAGACTTTGCAATTTATGACTTGAATGAATTTTTGTCTGCACTATCCTTGTTTAAAGATCCAGACTTAAACTTTGGTGAAAAAAGTGTTAAGATATCAGAGGGTAGTCAGGGCATTGAATACTTCTACTCAGACCCATCTGTTGTTACAACACCAAAAACATCAATAACAATGCCTGATGTTGATGCAGAATTTGTTTTAACTCAATCTGTGTTTAATCAAGTTATGAAAGCATCTGCTGTGTTAGGCGCTCCAGACATGGTTTTGTATTGTGATGAAGAAAAATACTTTATCAGTGTGACAGATAGGAAAAATACCACATCAAATAGTTTTAAGGTTGAAGTCGGTGAGTCTGAAGAATCACACAGTCTTGTTGAATGTTACTTTAAGGTTGAAAACCTAAAACTATTATCTGGTGATTATAAAGTTGAAGTATCATCAGCTGGTATATCTAAATTTACAAATGTAAATCAAGATACTGAATATTTTATTGCACTTGAAACTGCCTAATTTTAGGATTATATTATGGAAGAAATGTTATGGGTGGAGAAATACCGCCCCCTAACTATTGAGGAGTGTATACTCCCTAAAGACTTAAAACAAACTTTCCAAGAGTTTGTAAACAAAAAAGATGTTCCCAACTTGTTACTAACTGGTACTGCTGGTGTTGGCAAAACAACAGTTGCAAAAGCTTTATTAGAACAGTTGGGCGCTACATATATGTTGATAAATGGTTCGGAAGAGTCTGGTATCGATGTTCTCCGTAACAAGATTAAGAACTTTGCATCCACTGTTTCTATGGATGGTAATCGCAAGTATGTAATTCTTGACGAAGCTGACTATTTAAATCCACAATCAACGCAACCTGCTTTGCGTGGTTTTATAGAAGAGTTTAGTAAAAACTGTGGATTTATTCTCACATGTAATTTTAAAAATAGAATCATTGATCCACTTCACAGTCGTTGTTCTGTTGTTGAATTTAAAATACCCAATAATGAAAAACCTGCCTTAGCTGGTAAGTTTTTTAAACGTGTTCAATATATTTTAAATGAAGAGGGTGTAAAAAGTAACGATAAAGTTGTTGCATCTCTTATCAATAAGTTTTTTCCAGACTGGCGTAGAACACTTAACGAGTTGCAAAGATATTCTGTATCAGGTCAGATTGATGCTGGCGTCCTTGTAAATTTATCGGAGAACAATGTCAATGAGTTGGTTAAATCTCTTAAAAACAAAGAGTTCACAAATGTTAGAAAGTGGATTGTCGATAATCTCGATAACGACCCAAACCGTATTTATAGGCGTATCTATGATTCTCTTTACGATAACGTGGATAGTTCTTCTATTCCTCATGCTGTTATTATATTGGCTGACTACTCTTACAAGTCAGCTTTTGTTGCTGACCAAGAAATAAACATGTTAGCATGTATGACAGAGATAATGTCACAATGTGGTTTTAAGTAAACAAAAGGATATTAATAAATGAAAACATTTTTTTATAAGAATGAAAAAGAAGCTAATGATCTTTCGCAAAAAATGAGTGCAGTATTTCAAACTCACCCAGCTTTATCTACGATGGAATGTAGGTTACCTGATGAAATTATTAGTAAATTAAACAAGTACATTGACAGTCAACGACCAAGTGCTAAAAGTCATGCACCTAACTTAGTTGGTCAAATAAATGCAGACAAAGATTCTGCTCAGTTAGTGATGGACTTAAAAGATGATTGTCCAGAATCTTTAGCTGCTATTTTGGAATTGTTTGGCACTTACTACATGAATTCTATGGGAGTTACTGAATGCAATGTTCAGTGTGATGACATGTGGACTGTTCACAGTTATGCTGGGGATTATAATCCAATACACAATCATTTTGTTAAAACAACTATGGGATTATCATGTATACTTTACTTAAAACTTTCTGATGAAATGGAAAAAAGTGAAGTATCTGCTGCTAATAATGACTGGGATGGTAATACCTTTAACCCAGATCTTGCTAATGCTACTGGAGCTACGGACGGTCATACATTTTTTGAATGGGGTACTCATGGCACTCAAGATGTAGAAATGATGAGATATAGTACAGAAATGTATACTAAACCAGAGGTAGGAAAACTTTTAATATTTCCACATTGGTTAAGACACTCAGTCAGTCCGTTTAAGGGTAATGGCGAAAGAAGAACTTTGTCAGCAAACTTTAATGTCCACACTAACCAAAAAATTCATCAACAGTTATTTCAACAATCAGTTATTGGCGATGTAGAATCTAAGTAATGTACGAGTTAAAAGAATATTTAAAATCTATTAATGAAACAAAAGATAACTTGATGGATGGTGAAGATCCTGTTTGGGAAAAAAAATATGCACCATTTATAGTCAATAAATGTCTTGCTCCATTTAATGACACAATTATGTTAGTTAATGAAATAAACCAAAGACATCATGTAGATTCTAAGTTACAATATGACTTTTTACTAAATAGTCTCAGAAGTAAAAAAAGATATGCTTCGTGGATGAAGGCGAATAAAAGTAAAAATTTAGAGTATGTAAAAGAATACTACAATTATAGTAATGAGAAAGCAAAGTCTGTCCTCAACATACTTAATGATGAACAAATCGCCACAATAAAAGAAAAATTAAAAAAAGGTGGTAAAAATGAGTGAGATATCATGGTCTCCAGCACAGATGCTGGAAGTTGTCCTTAAAGAACCAGATGATTTTTTAAAAGTAAGAGAAACCCTTTCTCGAATTGGTGTTGCGTCTAGAAAAGACAGAACACTATTTCAATCGTGTCACATCTTGCACAAACAAGGTAAATATTACTTGGTGCATTTTAAAGAGTTATTTGCATTAGATGGTAAAAAAACAAACCTGTCGGAGAATGATTTAGCAAGAAGAAACTGTATCGCTAAGTTATTGTCTGATTGGGGTTTGGTAGATGTTTTAGGAACATCTGAAATTGAACCAGCACCATTGTCACAAATTAAGATAATTAGTTATAAGGACAAAGGAAGTTGGAAACTTGAAACTAAGTATAATATAGGTAAAAAGAAAGAGGATTTATAATTATGAAAAATGTTAATTTTGATATTTACCCACTAGGCAACTATGTTGCTGTGCAAAGATTAGAAAAAGAAACTACTACTTCTGGCGGAATTGTTTTGACATCTAGTGTTGAAACTAAGGTTAACAGAGGCACAGTCATCGCAGTTGGTGAGGGTAAAATGTTAGATGATGGCACGATCCGACCTTGTGCGTGTAAAGTTGGTGACGATGTCTTATTTGCAACACAATCGCAAAATGAATTTACTATTGAAAAAGAAGAAATAGTTCTTGTTCCAGAAGTTCATGTTATGGCAGTTATAGGAAGTAAACAATGAGAGAAGCTTTGATTGATGCAATAAAATCTCACCTTGAAGGATGTATAAAAAAACATTGTGTTAATGTTGAAGTATACCTAAACAACTCAGTTGGTATTGGTGAACATTCTGATATAACAGAATCTATTGAAACTGAACTCGGTCACATCTCTGAGTATCATGACAAACTTGAAGTTTTAGAAACATATTTCAAACAACCTAGTAAAAAAATCCCATATTAATTTTAGCTTGACTTTTTCTGCCTACTGTGGTATTATTATATAATGAAATTTTATACAAATGTTGTCCAATGGGGCAACAACATCCTCGTTCGTGAGTACAAAAATGGCGAAAGAATCAACCATAAAGTAAAGTACTCACCAACACTTTTTGTTCCAGTTCAAAAACAAACAGGATTCCATACTCTTGATGGTGATTCTGTTATGCCTTATAGTTTTGACACTATAAAGGAATCAAAGAACTTTATCTCGCAGTATAAAAACCAACCCCATCTCGTTTATGGTTTTGATCGCTATGCATATACATATGTCTCCGACACTTATCCATCAACTGTTGGGTGGAGTTCTGACAAGATTTATATCGCAACAATCGATATTGAGGTTAAAAGTGAAAACGGATTCCCTGACCCTGAAAAGGCTGAGGAGGAGATGTTATCTATCACCATAAAAAACCAATCGACCAAAGATATAGTTGTATGGGGTATTGGTGACTTTCACAACGAACGTGAAGATGTAACATATGTCAAGTGCGATGATGAGACAGATCTTTTATCTAAGTTTCTTGGATTCTGGTCGGCCGATTATCCAGATATAATTACTGGTTGGAACACAGAATTTTTTGATATGCCTTATCTTGTCAACCGCATCAGGACTGTACTAGGTGAGGACAAATCAAAAGAACTTTCGCCTTGGGGTATAGTTAATGCAAGGTCTGTTTACAGTTATGGTCGTGATCAACAAATCTATGACATATTCGGTGTTGGTAATATTGATTATCTGCAACTGTATAGAAAGTTTACTTACACTAACCAAGAGTCTTACAGTCTCGATCACATTGCATCAGTGGAACTTGGTGAGAAAAAACTTGAGAATCCCTTTGACACTTTTCGTGATTGGTATACCAACGACTATCAATCGTTTATCGAATATAACATAGTTGACGTTGAACTTGTTGATCGTATAGATGAAAAGATGAAGTTGATGGAACTTCTGTTAACTATGGCGTATGACGCAAAAGTTAATTACGAAGATATTTTCGGTACAGTTAAGTACTGGGATGTCATGATATATAACTTTCTTAAAAGAAAAAACATTGTTATTCCTCAGAAAAAGTTTCACGATAAACCCGAAAAGTTTGAAGGTGGTTATGTAAAAGATCCACATGTCGGACAACATGATTGGGTAGTTTCTTTTGACTTAAACTCACTATATCCCCACTTAATCATGCAGTATAATATCTCCCCAGAAACTCTAGTTCCGTCTAGGGTTAAAGGTTTAACGGTTGACAATATGTTAGAGGGTAAAGAGTTATCTATCCCTGATAGTGTTACTGTAACTCCTAATGGTGCTATGTTCAGTAAGGATCGCAGAGGGTTTTTACCCGAATTGATGTCTGGTATATACAACGACCGTACTACATATAAGAAGAAAATGTTACAGGCAAAACAGGACTTTGAAAACACAAAGGACAAGAAATATCTGAACGACATAAGTCGTTATAACAACATCCAGATGGCGAAGAAGATATCACTAAACTCCGCTTATGGTGCGATCGGTAATCAATGGTTTAGGTACTACGATCTTGCAATTGCAGAAGGTATTACAACAGCTGGACAACTTTCAATTAGGTGGATAGAGAAAAAAGTAAATGAATATCTTAACAAACTTCTGGAAACAGATAACAAAGACTATGTCATTGCCGCAGATACAGATTCGATATATGTCACTCTTGACGGATTGGTATCTAAAGTGTTTAAAGAGGGAACTCCTACTGGCAAAATTGTCGATTTCTTGGACAAGGTTGCAGAAGAGAAGTTGGAATCTTTTATTGACAAAAGTTATAAAGATCTTGCTGGATATGTAAGTGCGTATGAACAGAAGATGTTCATGAAACGTGAGGTGATTGCAGACAAGGGTATCTGGACAGCAAAGAAAAGATATATCTTAAATGCTTGGGATGTTGAAGGTGTTAGGTACAACGAACCTCAACTTAAAATCATGGGTATCGAAGCTGTTAAGTCATCTACTCCAGCCCCATGTCGAGTCAAAATCAAAGAAGCACTAAAAATTATAATGACAGGAGACTCTGGACTCTTGAACGAGTTCTTGCAACAATTTCGAAAAGAGTTTGATCTATTGTCTCCTGAAGAAATTGCATATCCTCGCTCAACCAATGGTTTAAAAAAGTATGGTTCTGATAGTTCGATCTATCGAAAAGGTACTCCCATGCATATCAAGGGTGCGTTAATCCACAACCACATGTTGTCGGAACGTGGTCTGGGTGGCAAGTACCCAAGCATTCGTGATGGAGACAAGTGCAAGTTTATTCAGTTAAGACAACCAAACCCTCTCGGTGCAAATGTAATATCTTTTTTGTCAGAATTACCAAAAGAGCTTGACATTCATCGTTATATCGATTATGATATACAGTTCGAGAAATCTTTTATCGAACCTCTTATTTTTATAACAGATAAACTACAGTGGCATATTGATCGTTCTTATGGAACGCAAACATCCCTAGAAGGATTTTTTTCATGATACTGGAAAAGAATGATGCTGTATATGCAGCTAATGTCTTTAATGATTACTTTGCTAATTTTGATCGCATAGACGATTATTTAAGAAAAGTAAAACTAGAAAGGATGTCAACATATCCGACTTCTTTGCCTGGCATGGGCCCTGAAGATGACTTTCTTCAGGATTTTACTATTCATCCAAATGACATGGAAATTGGTGTAAAAGAATGTTCCCAATCAGAATTTGATATGTATTTTAATATCACATCTTCACACGTTAGTGAATCATCTGTGCCTGGCAAATGTGTTCGGTGGATAGTTTATGATAAAGTAACAAAGAAGATTCTTGGATTTATTCGTCTAGGTTCTCCGACAATAAATTCAAAACCAAGAAATGATTTTTTAGGTAAACCTCTAGATACAATGAATAAAGATGTTATGAAAAGATTCAATGATTCTTGTATTATGGGTTTTAGTATTGTCCCAGTCCAACCGTTTGGATTTAATTATCTTGGTGGTAAGTTGTTAGCTGCTATATGTTGTTCTCACCTAGCATCTGAAACTTTAGAAAAAAAATATGGTTCTAAATTTTGTATGTTTGAAACAACATCACTATATGGTTCTACTAAGTCATCATCACAGTATGATGGTATGAAACCTTTTCTTAGATATAAGGGTTTGACTGTATCAAACTTTGCACCACTAATTAATGACGAAAAGTATCGTGATCTTGACGCATGGTTTAAAGAAAAAAATAATGGTGAACATCTTATTAAAAGAGATGCATCATCTAGAAAACTCAAGACACAACAAAAGATGGTATCAATTATTAGGAGTTCTTTAAAACAGTGTGATCAAGGTATGCACGATAAGTTTGTGCAAACTTTTGTTGATGCTAAAGGACTAACAGAACAAAAAAGATCTTACTTTTGTGACTATGGATATGCAAACGTCAAAGAGTATATGAACTTAGAAACTGATACCCTAACTAAAAAAGAAAACTATGATAGATATTCTTTTGATGGTGTGGTAGAGTGGTGGAAGAAAAAAGCGTCTACTCGGTATCAATCACTACAGAATGACGGCCGCCTTAGAACAGAACTTGAAGTTTGGAACAAAAATTCTAATATAGATATCATACGATGAAACCAGAAGATTTATATACATTAACATTTGATAATTTTATGTCAAATATAGAAAGTCTGCAAGATAGTGATGTTGATATAGAAAACTTGTTGTTATCTACTATGGGTGTTAATTACTCAAGTGCAAACTTAAATGAGATTTTACGGAAGTGTGTTTTTGATGGTAACCAATTCGATGATTATACAAAAAACAAAATATTTAAAGAATTACTAAATTTAACCTACAGACTTGGGGTTATATGCAACACAATAAATATAAGTCTTGAAGAACTTATGGAACTTGTTAATGATGGTAGAGGAGAATGATTTATGGATTTTTTGAAAGATATAGTTAAGACATCTGGCAACGAATATGCCAGTTTAGTTTCAGAGGGTGTAGAAGCAGGTGATGTTGAGTCGTTTATTGACACTGGTTCTTACATCTTTAATGCCCTTCTTAGTGGATCAATTTATGGTGGATTACCTGCAAACAAGATAACTGCAATAGCAGGCGAATCTGCAACTGGTAAAACCTTCTTTGTAATGGGTATGGTAAAAACCTTTTTAGAAAAAAACCCTGATGCTGGTGTACTGTACTTTGAGTCAGAAAGTGCTATTACAAAAAGTATGGTAGAGGAAAGAGGTATCGATCCATCCAGAATGGTAATACTCCCAGTTACTACTGTTCAGGAGTTTAGAACACAGTCACTTAAAGTTCTTGATACATTTCTCGAACAAAAAGAATCTGAAAGAAAACCAATTATGATATGTCTAGATTCTTTGGGTATGCTGTCTACAACTAAAGAAGTAGAAGATACCTCTGACGGTAAAGAAACTAGAGATATGACTCGTGCTCAAGTTCTGAAAGCTGCGTTTCGTGTATTGACACTAAAACTTGGAAAAGCAAAAGTTCCTATGGTAGTGACCAATCACACATATGATGTAGTTGGATCTATGTTCCCTACAAAAGAAATGGGTGGTGGTTCTGGTTTAAAATATGCAGCTTCATCTATTATCTATCTTTCAAAGAAAAAAGAAAAAGATGGAACTGAAGTTATCGGTAACATTGTTCACTGTAAAAATCAAAAGTCAAGAATGACTATAGAAAATAAAATGGTAGATGTTCGTTTAAATTATGAAAAAGGTTTAGACAAGTATTATGGTCTTCTTGATCTTGCGTTAAAGTATGGTATATTTAAATCTGTGTCTACTCGTATTGAATTGCCTGATGGTACAAAAACATTTGGTAAAACAATTAATAATAATCCACAGAAATTCTTTACTGAAGATGTTATGAAACAACTTGATGAGTGTGCGTCTAAAGAATTTAAGTATGGTAATCAAATACAAGAAGAAATAGAAGATGATTCAGAAGAATAGTTATAATACAAACTACATACAAATTTACGATAATGTAATTCCAGACGAAGTTTGCGATGATATTGTTTATCTTTTTGAACAACGACAGGAACAACAGGAATCTATTTTACTAGAGGGTCACAGAAGTTTTACCCAGATAGGAATGCAGTTAAATCAAGATTGGAACTTTCATTCTAAGTATCTAGAAAATACTTTTCGTAGATGTGTTGAAAGGTATATCGATGATACAAAGATAGATGGATTGATGATGCCTGAAAATCATGCGTTTGAATTGTTTAGAATAAAAAGATATGAATCAAACGGACAAGATGAATTTAAAGAACATGTTGATGTTGGTGATCATCAGTCTGCAAAAAGATTTCTTGCATTCTTTTTATATTTAAATGAGGTAGGTGGTGGAGAAACAGTATTTCCTAGACATGATATCAAAGTTGTTCCTAAAAAGGGTAGAATATTAATGTTCCCACCAATGTGGACACACCCCCACATTGGAAACAAAGTCACTGGAATTAAATCAAAATATACTGTAGGAAGTTACTTACATTACTTGGATCAATACGATGAGTTTGATGATGAATAAAGATGAAGATATAAAATTAAAATACACCTTTGTTGAAAATAAAGAAAAAACATGGACAGGTGTAGGCCTGACTGAATTTGCTGGTAAGTATCAAGGCGTAATTTACCAGTATGGAAAAGTTAATTTTGGTAAAGAAAATAAAGATGGAAAATTACCTTTACAATTTGAGTGGAATATGTTAGACTCTAATGGATTACCAGAAGATATGATTAACGATGATTTCTTTGAACTCATTGGGGACATACTACAAGATTTATTAATTGAACAATCAGAACAAGGTGACTTACAATATGTCGACACAGACAATCGAGAAAACAATACTGACCCAACTGATATCGAATGAAGATTATTCAAGAAAAGTTTTACCCTTCCTAAAACCAGAGTACTACTCTGACCGAACCGAAAGACTTGTATTCCAAGAGATTGCAAAATTTATTGAGAAATACAATAGCATCCCAACCAAAGAGTGTTTACACATTGAGGTCGAAGAACGAACAGATTTAAACGATGATGAATATCGAAAAGTTATAGAAACAATTGATGGTTTAAATTGTTCAGATCCATTGTCTATTGACCAGAATTGGTTAGGTGATGTCACCGAAAAGTTTTGTAAAGACAAAGCTGTTTACAATGCTGTTCTAGATGGTATTAGAATTATTGATGGTAAAGACAAGGAAAAGACTCCAGAGTCAATACCTTCTATTTTATCTGAGGCATTAAGTGTTTCTTTTGATACTAGTATTGGTCATGATTATGTTGGTGATGGAACGGATCGATATGATTTTTATCATAAAAAAGAAAAACGAATTAAGTTTGATTTAGATTACTTTAATAAAATAACAAAAGGTGGACTCCCACAAAAGACACTAAACATTGCTCTTGCAGGAACAGGTGTTGGTAAATCATTGTTTATGTGTCACATGGCCGCGTCTACAATGATGCAAGGTAAAAATGTTTTATACATTACAATGGAAATGGCAGAAGAAAGAATTGCCGAAAGGATTGATGCCAATCTGATGGATGTCACAATAGATGATCTTCACAAACTTCCAAAGTCAATGTTTGACACATACCTCAACAAAATACAAGACAAAACTAAAGGTCAATTAATAATCAAAGAGTATCCAACAGCATCTGCTCACGTTGGTCACTTCCGTAGTTTATTAAAAGAACTTGCATTGAAAAGAAGTTTTAAACCTGATATTGTTTTCATTGACTATCTTAACATTTGTGCATCTTCTAGGTTTAAGGGAAATGCAAGTGTAGGTTCTTACTTCTATATTAAAGCTATTGCAGAGGAATTAAGAGGTCTTGCAGTAGAAAGTAATGTTCCTATTATGTCTGCAACACAAACCACCAGATCAGGGTTTGGTAACACTGACATTGGACTAGAAGATACGTCTGAGTCATTTGGTTTACCTGCTACTGCTGATTTAATGTTTGCTTTGATATCTACTGAAGAACTAGAAGAACTTAATCAAATCGTTGTCAAACAACTAAAGAATAGGTATGGTGATCCAAATACTAACAAAAGATTCATTCTTGGGGTTGACAGATCTAAAATGAAGTTGTATGATGTAGATCAAAATGAACAGAGTGGTTTGGTTGATAGTGGTCAACCTGTGTTTGATAATACATCTGTAGGGGGTTACGACAAGTTCTCAGACCTCAAGGTGTAAAACTCAATCAACCTAAATAATGAAATTAATATATGGAGAAATTGAGATAAATGTATTCCCTTAATCAATACATAACAGAGGCATTAAAGGCTGAGGATTATGAAGCTGCAATCGTGATGGGTTGGTACGAGATACACGACCAAGAATTAGACAACAAGTCTGGTATTACATCTAAAACAGTTGAAACGATAAAGAAAAATCCTCAAGCTCTAGAAGCTGGAAGAAATATCGCAAGATATATTCTTGATAATAATTCTGATCTGTCTGGTGCTCAAGCTGAACAGTACGGAAGAGCCTCTACAAAACTCACTAAGTTTTGGACAAGTTATGGTGCATCTAATAAAACTCCAAAAACTGATATACTAATCGGTAATAAAAGATTCTCTTTGAAAATAGGCATGGCACAATTAATGTCTGGGGGCAAAGCAGAAAGTACTGCAACATTTTATGCGGCTTTAAAGAAAGTAAATCAATCTATTACTGAAACACCAGAATTTAAAAAAACCACTGAGATTCTAGATTCTTTTGTTGAGACATCTCTCGCTCCCACACAATTAAGACCATTAATTAAATCTAAAGAAAACCCAGTTGTAAATGCTGGTGAAAATGCACATAAACAATGTATGGAATCGATGTCAACTTTATTTGAAAAGAATAGAGATTTTAAGATTGCATTCGCTAGAGAAGCAATGTCTGGGTTTGAAAAGTTTGGTGAAAGAGCAGACGCAGCTGCTGAGTTTATGTTAGTTGCATCTCACGATGGAACAAGGGTTGCAATACATAACGTAAACGATGATGTCTATTGTGAAAAAATAGCAGACAAAATGAAACTACAGGCAAGATTTAAAACATCGTCTAGAAAGGTAAAGAAAGTAAAAACTGGAGAATACAACTTTTGGTCTGTTATTTCTTTAATTGTTGATGCTATGGATGAAGAACTAATAAATTACGAAGGCGAACAATTGAATGAATTTGCTTTTCTTGGCAAAATTTCTAAAAAAATTAAAGGATTCTTTTCTAAAGTGTGGAAAAAGGTATCATCATTCTTTAAGGGTAGCGGCAGTAAAATGATGAAATTTTTGGGAATAGAACCAAGTATTACCCACATTAGGGAGATGAACTTTGATTAGTTTTCTTGCAGAAAACAAAGCTGGCAAGAATCTGCATCTTGAACACATTGAAGATGAGATACTAAACTTTGGTGTGCCTGGCGGCAGAGCTGCTATTAACTTTGTCCGTTCACTAAGAGACATGTTAGCTGGTGCAAGTCGTTCGTCAGTAAACATGACAGTAAAGTGGGATGGAGCTCCTGCTATATTTGCAGGCATAGATCCATCAGACAATAAGTTTTTTGTTGCAAAAAAATCTGTATTTAATGTAAACCCTAAATTGTATAAGACATCAAAAGAAATAGATGACGATTTATCGGGAGACTTAAATGCCAAGTTTAAAGTTGCACTTGAGGAGTTCTCTAAGTTAGGTATTAAAAATGTTCTTCAGGGAGACCTGATGTTTACAGATCTTGAAAAAGATACTATAGATGGACAAGAATATTATACCTTTCAACCAAACACCATAGTATATGCCGTCCCTGTAGATAGTGGACTAGGTAAAACTATGAATGATTCCAATATAGGTGTTGTGTGGCATACCACATATAAAGGTACAGAGTTACAAGATATGAAAGCATCATTTGGTGCTGATATATCCAAACTAAAAAAAACATCTAATGTTTGGATGGATGATGCAACATATAAAGACACATCTGGTACTTCAACAATGACATCAGATGAAACTGAAGTTATTACTAAACATTTATCTGAGGCAGGTAAAACATTTAGAAAAATTAACTCAAGTCAACTAAAAAGATTTTTAAACTTACAAGACTCATTGACTGGTAAACTTGTTGGTGCATCCTTAAAAACATATAACAATTCAAAGGTTCGTGTTGGTGAAAATGTAAAAGATCCAAACCAACATAGTAAGGGATACTTGAAGTGGGTTGAGAATCATTTTGATAAAGAAATTAAAAAATTAAAAACTGAAAAATCTCAAAAACAATTAGAATTAAAAAAACAAGAATACCTAAGAGAGTTTAAAAAAACATTACCTAATCTAAAACAGGTAATAACATTACAAATGCATCTCGTTAATGCAAAGATGGGAATAGTCAAGAAACTAAATAGTGTAAAAGGTTTAACAAGTACTTTTGTTAGAACCTCAAATGGGTTTAAGGTAACTAATCCAGAAGGATATGTTGCTATTGACAGGTTAACAGGTAATGCTGTAAAATTAGTAGATAGAATGGAGTTTAGTTTTAATAACTTTACTGCTATAAAGGCAT
>MDSV01057796.1_pt1 | contig 23946 bp, 23 predicted proteins | sample 810851 | NCBI WGS metagenome assembly MDSV01 (sample SAMN05326640, study PRJNA326480) | marine metagenome | isolation source: seawater | place: Atlantic Ocean: North East | collected 2012 | reverse complement strand
ATCTTTCAAAAAAAGTTATGGTAGTTAAAAATTTAGCTGATTTGGATAAAAAAATAAGTTATTTTTACAATATGCGTGGTAAAAATGTACCTTACAAAAAATTTTCTGTAACAAATTTTAAAAGAAATTTGGTTAGACTTGATAATGGTTATTTCTCAAAAAATTAAAAGACTCTTCATTTATGTCTTAAGAAGTAATATTCTTATAATCTTTTGGGTCCTATTTTTTAAATTTTCAGTAAAACAATTTTCAAAAAAGAAAGGAAAAACAAAGAAAATATTAGCGTTTAATTATGAAAGATACACAAAGGATTTAATAGCACTTGAATCTTGCTCAAAAAATAAAAACCTTAAATTTTTTTTTATTAATTCAAGAATAATCGAAATTATTAACTCATTCTATTTAGGCGGTAAAATAAAAGAAACTTTAAAACGAGATAGCTCAGGTAACCTTGATATCTCGAAAAATGAGCAAAACTCGTTAGCTATAAATAAACAAGTTGATTATCTTGTTAAATTCCTAAATTATCTAAAATATTTTTCCAATATTGATTGTTTTGTAACTTGCAGTTTCTACTACTTTCAAGATCAGACTTGGTTGAGAGCTTCTGAAAAGGCTAATTTTCCTTTTGTTGTTTTACATAAAGAGTGTATGAAGGATGAATCAATTTTAAAAATGATGTCAATAGAGTATAGAAAAAAGTTTAAGCTTTTTACAGATACGAATATTGTTGTTCACAATGAAAATGAAAAAGAGTGTCAAATATTATCGAAGGTATCAAAACCTAACTATATTCATTCACTAGGATGTCCTAGGTTAGATTTTATGTTTAAAAAAATGAAGAATAAAGTTTCACATAAAAACTGTGTAACTTTATTTTCTTTTAGGCATAGTATTGGAGGATTAAGAGATCCTAGTTTAACAAAGTTTGGTGGTTTTTGTGAGAAAAACTCTGTTGGTGCAGTTAAACTATTCGAAAATACACACTTTTGGTTTGCAATGCTAGCGATTAAGTTTCCAAATATAAATTTTTTTATCAAATTAAAATGGGAAAAGAATTGGAAAGATTATGTTTTAAGTGTTTTAAAAAAAAAAATTAAAAATCCCAACGAAATAAAAAATTTAATAATAACTTCTGAACAATCATCAACCAGTTTAATTGAAAAGTCTAAGTTTATAGTTGGTTTAAATTCAACATGTCTAATTGAGGCAAGAATTCTAAAAAAACCAGTAGTTGTTCCATTAATATTTGAGGCAAATAGTTCACTTAAGTCTAGAATTTATTTTAAAAAATTTTTTAATAAAAATTTATATGCTCCGAAAAATAAAGCTGAATTCTTTGACATTGCAAATAAACTATGTAAATCACATTCAAAAAAAATTTTTAATAGAAAAAAGATTGATTATAAGTTATTTAAAGAATTTTTTGGTTTTTATGATGGAAATTCCTCAAAAAGAGTCGAAAGTTTCTTACTAAACAAACTTTCGTTAAATAAATGAATATTCTTAAAGTATAATGTATAAAGTAGTCGCAAAAGAATCAATATTTAAAAAAGAAGTATCTTCCAATAAAGTTGTCGTTGATAGATTAAAAGAGGATGGGTTTGTAGTTTTAAGAAACTTCTTAAAAATTTCGGATTTAAAAAAAATTATGGAAAAATCATTTTCAATTTTAAAAAACCCATCTTTATGTGGTAGTAAAGGGTATTATTTAAAGCAACAAAAAAAATTTTATGATGCCTTTCTTCTTGGGCTTCCAGCTATTAATTCAATATTAAATGAAAAAGTAATAAAAATAGTAGAGGATTATATTGATGGAAATGTTTTCTTGGCAGAGGCCTTTTTAAAAAAAGATGATTCAATTGGGGAAAAATATTTTGATATACACAGAGATTTTTCAATTGGTTGGGGAAACTCTAAATTTGGAATTAATTTAACTAAAAAACAACTTAACCGTCCAATTGCAGTTGGAGCTATGATATATTTACATGATACAAAAGAGGGAGCGTTTTGCTACTCAAAAAAAAGTCATAAATTTCCACCCACAACTTCAACAGGTATTTCTAATTTACCAAAGAATGAAAAAAACAAAATAATGAGTAATATTATTAAGGTTGAAGGAAAAGCTGGAGATATAATTTTATTTGATGATTTAGGTTTTCATGGTCCACATCAACCTTACATGCAACCTAGATCTGTTTTAATTTTTGATTTTTATAGTGTTAATATTTTTAAAAAAATACCAAAGGCTCAAATTCCAATATTTATTAATGATTACAATTTGCTCTCAGTGAAACAAAAAAAAATGTTAAGTTTTCATAAAGACTCATTTTCAAGCGAAGATAACTATCATATTCGTAGATTTAAAAAATCTCACAGTAAATTATTTAGCCTTCTAGGCGTAATAGTTAAAGTTACAGATTTTTTTTTAAAACAAAAAAGGAAATTTTCTCAATTTTTAAAATGATTAAAAATATCTTAAATAAATTAAGAAGATATAAAAAACTTTTTCAATACTTTATTAAAGGTGGTCGATATTTTTTTAATGATGATTTGCAATGTTATATAGCTAAAAAAAAAATAGTTATTAATAACAAAACTTTTAATATTTCTGGTACTTTTAGATCTCCTAGGGAAAAAAGACGTTGGATTGATTTTGCTGAACAAACTCAAGATTTTACTTTTTCATGGTATAGATCTATGACAAAAAGTTCAATATTATGGGATATTGGATCAGCAAACGGTCTTGAGGGTTTCCTTGCGTATCAGGTTTCTAATTGTAGTGTAGTTTTTTTTGAACCATTTATTCCTGGTGCAGAGAGTATTTTGAAAACTGGTTTTGCATTACATTTGAATAAAAAAAAAGAATCAATTTTTGGTATAGGCTCAAAACTAAACCTAATGCAATGTGGCATTTCTTCTAAGAGCTCTTTTGCATTTATTGATCTTCACACTTTACCTACTGCAGGTGAAACAAAAAACTCTATATCAACTTTAAAAAAAGATTATTGTTATGGTGGAAGAGAAAAAGATAAACACTCAATTTCTTTATTAACACCTATTTTTTGTTTAGATGATCTAGTAAAAAAACAAAAATTTATAAAACCAACTCATATAAAAATAGACGTTGATGGTTTAGAAGTTCTTGTATTAAAAGGAGCAAAAAAACTTTTATCCTCTGGTTCAGTAAAGAGCATAGTTGTTGAAGTAAATGGTCAAAATTTAAAGGATGTTGAGAAAATTTTATTTAGTTACAATTATAAAAAAAAAAATGAACACGTGCATAATACTGGTATATATTATACAGCGGATATTCTTTTTGAGTTATGATAAAAATTTTAGTTACAGGCAGTGAAGGATTTATTGGTTCACATCTGGTCGAGTCCTTACTGCAGAATAATTACTCAGTCAAAGCTTTAGTACTTTATAATTCATTCAACTCACTAGGGTGGCTTAAAAATATTAAACACAAAAATTTAGAAATTTGTTTAGGTGATATTAGAGATCACACATTTCTATCAAATATTTTTAATGATATCGAAATTGTCTTTAATTTAGCTGCGTTAATTGGTATTCATTACTCATATGTAGCGCCAGGAAGCTATATAGAAAAAAATATTAAAGGAACTATTAATCTTTTTGACATCAGTTTAAAAAAAAAAATTAAACATTTTATACAAGTTTCTACAAGTGAGGTTTATGGTACAGCACAAAAGATTCCTAAACACTAGAAAGATTTTTCTTTTCTCTTTAAAGAGTTTTTAATCTTTCATTAAGAAGTTCTTCAAAATTTCAATACCATTTTTACCGCTTTTTTCTGGATGAAATTGAAAACCATAAACATTTTTTTTTTTAAAGGCTACTGGTAAATTTAAGTCGTAATAATTTATTGTTCCAATAATAAACTCTTTATTTGAAACTACTGGATAGTATGAATGAACAAAATATTGATAGACATAATTATTAAAATTTGCAAAGACTGTTTTATCCCAAGAACCATCAATTGGCTTATTTATCTTATTCCATCCAATATTTGGTAGTTTGATATCATTAAATTTATTTGACTTAATTTTTTTTATTACACCATCGATAACGTTTAATCCATTGAACTCTCCAAACTCATAACTTTTTGTAAATAATAGTTGCATCCCGACACAAATACCTAAAAAGTTCTTTTCAGAATTTATAAAGTTCTTTAAAGGATCAAAAAGTTTGTATTTTTTTATATTTGCCGCGCAGTGACCGAATGCACCAACACCAGGAAGAATTATGTGAGTCGACTTTTCTATTAAATTTTTATCTCTAGTAATTTTAAAGTCAAATCCTAAAAATCTTATAGCCTGACCAAGGCTTTTTATATTTCCAACTTCATAATCAATAATTGTAATATTCTTCATATTTCACGAACCATTTTTTTTTTTTTGATGCAAAATTCTCTTATATCATTAATTGTAGATTTTTTGTAATGAAATGCACTTGCAATTGCGACAGCATCTGGATCACATCTATCAAATAAATCATTTAGGTGAGAAATCTCACCGAAACCTCCAGATACAATAATTGGTATTTTTATTTGTTTATAAAATTTCTCTATTAGATCAAGGTCAAACCCTTTTTGAGTCCCGTCTTTATCAACTGAAGTTATGAGTATTTCTCCTGCTCCTAGACTTTCAGCTTTTTTTGCCCAATCAAAAACATCAAGACCACTTTTCTCTCTTCCGTTGTTATACAGAGCCTCCCAAGATATATTCCTTTTCTTTGCTTCGATAGAGATTGTCACACACTGTGATCCAAATTTTTTAGCAATCATTTTAATTAAATTTGGATCTTTTATTGCGGCGGAGTTTATGCCTATCTTATCTGCTCCACTTTTAAGTATTTTTTCAACATGCTCTAAACTTCGGATTCCACCACAAACAGTAATCGGTATAAAGATATTTTGAGTTGTTTTTTCTATTATATTTAAAATAGAATCTCTGTTGTAAAGACTTGCAACATTATCGACATATATAATCTCGTCTGTGTGTTTTTCAAAATACTCTAATGCAAATAAATAAGGATCACCAAGTTTTCTAAGACCTTCTAATCTAATGCCTTTGATTAGATTTTCACCTTTAATATCAAGTCTTGAAATTATCCTAAAATTTTTCAAATTTTATCTTTCATTCATAAAATATTGGGCAAGGTTAAAGTCTTCAATTGAGTCGATATCAACTGACCTTGAAAAAGGCATTATATAAGGAAGTGTTTCAGTTGATATAAAGTCTTGTTTTTTTTTTAACCAAGGTATTTCAGCAAAATAAATTGCTCCGTTGTAAAAATATATTTTTGGCAATTTTTGTCTCCTTGAATTTTTTTTTTTGTAAAATGGAATTATTGATTTTTGCATTACATTTACTAGCCAATAAGCACTCTTCTCAAAGTTACAAACTGAAACACAACTAGGTCTCTTTTCGGAAACACATTCACTAATAGCTGAATCAATGTCGTTTACTGTTCTTAATGGAGAGGTGGGTTGTAAAAGTAAAACATAATCAAATTTTTCTTTAATTCTTTCTAAAGCATGAAAAATTACATCTAGAGACTTAATACTGTCACCAGATAAATTCTTAGGACGTTTAAATGGAATCTCGCAATCATAGTCTCTTCCTATTTTAATGATTGCATTATTGTCTGTTGATAATATTAGTCTATCAATATATCTCGATTTTTTTGCCTCACGAATAGACCAACTTATTAATGGATGCCCATCAAGAATCATTGTATTTTTATTTTTCAAACCTTTTGATCCACCCCTAGCAGTTATAATTGCGATAATTTTTTTGTTTTTAATCATTTCTTGATTGTCATTTTTTTTACAATTAAATTATTGTCAATTTTTATTTGTGCTAATACCTCTGCGACTTTTATTCCTGCCTTACCTATCCCATAGGGGTTTTTAAGTGATCTGCACTTTTTTCTAAAACTTTCTGAAAGACCTTTTTCAATTCCATTTATTATATTAGACGGTTCATAATTTGTTTTTATAACGTTCTTAGCTGCTAGTCTACTATTTTGTCTTGGACCTATATCAACTGCAGGTATATTGAATGCTGGTGTTTCTTTAATTCCACTTGATGAGTTTCCAACGCAAACACCAATACCTGAACCTTTTCCACACATACTCAAGATTCCATGATAATCTTGTCTTCCAAGACTTTTGTAAACCATAATATTTTCAATTTTTTTATTTTTTAATAATCTTAATTCTTTTATTATTTCTTTCCCACCTGCATCATTATTTGGGAAGGTGAAAATAGATTGATATCCTTTTTTTGCTAAAACTTTAGAAACTTTTATCATAGATTGTATTTGGCTTTTAGATTTTTCATATTGTGTTGCTATCGAATGTAAAGTAATAAGCAGAATGGGTTTGTTAATATCTAGATTATATTTTTTAACTAAAACCTGCTCTTCAGTAAAATTTTTATTTCTGATCAAATCAATCGCTGGAAAACCAACAGTAAAAACTCTCCAACTCTCCTCTCCCATTTTTTTAATTCTCCAACTTGCCTCTGCATTTGTAGTAAAGTGAATATGTGCTAACTTTGTCATGGCATGTCTAACTGAATCATCCAAAGCTCCGCCCTCGGTTATATCTCCACCTTCAATATGAGCTGTTGGAATTCTGAGCTGAGATCCAGCTATTAATGCTCCAAAACCCTCAAATCTATCAGCATAAACTACGAATATATCTGGCTTAATTTTATTTAAAACTCTTGAAATCAAATTTATACAACTTGAAATAGCTTGAGTGGTTCCAAACAGAGTGTCATCTTTAAAGTTAATGTTAACTTCTTCAGAAATTATAAACCCGTCATTTTTAATTTCGCTTATAGTTTCTCCAAAGTTCTTTTCGAGGTGAGCCCCAGAGACTATAAGTTTATATTCAAGTAATGGGTGATTTTTTATTGCATTAAGGATAGGCAATTGAAGACCGTATTCCGCTCTATTGCCAGTAAAAATCGCAATTTTTCGTTTTTTCATATTATTCAGATTACGAACTTTTTGAGTCCTCTTTCTAGTTGATATTTGGGTTGCCAACTTAAAAGAGAAGCGGTTTTAGAAATATCCAATATCAAAGAAGATTTTTTTCCCTTATTCAAAAATTTCACATCTGGGATTTTTTTAAGATTAAAAGTTCTTAAAATCTTATTAACCAATTGCTTAACATTTGTCCCAACTCCAGTGCCAACATTAAATACCCCTCGACAATCACATTCTAAAAACCTATAAATCAACCTTACCACATCGTCTATATATATATAATCGCGGACTTCTGAATAAGAATTCAAAATAATTTTTGGACTTTGAATCTGATTAAAGATATCAATAAAAATATTTTTTTTCATGCCATTCCCATAAATATTTCCTACTCTTAGAATACAATTATCATTTTTCAAAACTTTCTCAGCATTAATTTTTAATAGTGAGTAATTGTCTTTCGATTTTACTTCTTCTTCTTCATTGTGAGCAAAATCCATTTTATCATCATAAACATATGCTGAAGATATATAAATTATTTTTTTGAAACCTTTTTTGTCTAGTAGTGAAATATATTGATCTGATTCACTTACAAAACCTTTGTTTTCATTAATTTTCTTTATACTACTCTCCCCAGCAAGGTGTATGCATATTGAGTTTTTACTTACTTCAAAGTTTTTTATTCCTTTTAGATGGTCCCTATTTAGTAAAAAAATTTTTATTTTTTTTTTTTTAAAAAAATTATAAAGATTTGTTCCTATAAAGCCTGTTGATCCACTAATATAAACTTCTAAAAGATTACGAGAAATCGTCATAGCTTAATTGTAAATCAGCCTTTATATTCTTGTTGGCAACCTTTCCAATTAGTGACTCAAAATCTTTAGCAAGAATTTTTCCGTTTCCTGGTCTTTTAACCCAGATATTATCCTTAGAAAATTTTTCTCCTTTTTTTATATCTCTGATTGATACAACAGTTGCATAGGCAAAGTCTATAACCGGCCTCTCTTCATCAAGAATAGTTTTAGCTCCACCTCTTGCTTCCCAAACAGCTTTTGAACCATTTATAAGACTTTTTAGCTCATTAGGCTCTATCGATATTGAGGTATCAGGTCCAGGCCAAGCTCTTGAGATCGTAAAGTGTTTTTCCAAAACTGAAGCACCCAGAGATACAGCGCCCAAACAAGTCCAGATATCTAAAGAATGGTCAGATAAACCTACTGATACTGACGGAAAATTTGACTTTAACTCATCGATTGCACCTAACCTTACTTTGTTGTAAGGAGTCGGATACATGCTTGTACAATGCATTAAAACTAGTGGAACACCATACGAGTTAATAATTTCCACGGTATCTTTTATAGAAGAAATGTTATTCATCCCAGTTGATAATATAATTGGTTTCTTCATGGAAGAAATATAGCGAATTAAAGGTAAATTATTACATTCTCCTGATCCTATTTTAAACGCCGGCACATTCATTTTATAGAGTCTATCAGCAGCTTCTCTTGAGAATGGAGTTGATAGGAAAATTATTTTTTTTTTTTTGCAATAATCCATGAGTTTATATTCTTCTTCATGTGATAATTCACATCTTTTGATAATATCCCAAAGCTTTTCAGACGAGATATCTCCTGGTGTCATTTCTGTTGGTATCATTTCTTTTTCTGTAATGTGGCATTGGAATTTTACAACCTCAGCGCCGCATTCCACAGCGGAATCAACAAGTTTCATAGCTTTTTCTAATGACCCTTCATGATTGATTCCAACTTCTGGGATAACTAATGGTGGATAATCTTCACCAATTTTTCTATTATTAATTGAAAAATTAATCATAAATCACTCTACCTGAAATTTTAATTTCCAACAATTATCATTTTTTTCCCAAAGATGAGGAGATCTAGCCTTCTCTGTTAAAACATCAAATTTATTTTGATCAATATTCAGATAATTCAATATTTTTTCCATAAAGCTTAATGGTAGTTCACCATCATATTTTCTTACTAGTGATACTGCTTCATCTCTATTAATTTTGTCATTTCTTATTTCTTGCGATGCATCATAAGTTGCATGACCAATCCCAAATTTTATAAAAGTTGTATACCAATGTAAATAATCAATAACATCGTCTATTGAGCTATATTTGGAATAAGTACCCTCTGTTCTTTCAATATTACTTTCGAATCCACAATTTTCAGCGCTGTAATAGTAGCATTCCTGAGGGTCCCACTTTATATAATAACCTAAATAGTGAATTTCTGTATTATTTCTTTCTAAAAGATTCTTCTCGATTGGAAGATAAGGGTTAAGATCGTTAATAGAAAAACTATAATCTTTTATCAATTGCTTAACAGAAAGACCAGATAAAAATAGTTTGTCGATATTAGAGGGTCTTAAAAAAAACTTTTTTTTCATCAAAGGTGTATCATTTTCTTCTATATTATTTCCATACTCAGCTTGATTTTCTCCGTAGAATACTAGAGGAACGTTATAGAAAACAGAAAATCTAGGACCAATAAGTTTTTGTCCAATTATAAATGGTTGAAAGGGGTGATAAAGGTTTTCAAATGCAAGCTTTGTTAATAATCTATGTGTTTTACCATTAGGTGTTTGGAGAAAGTTGTCAAAACCCGAATTGATCCAAGACTGAAAATTTTTCCAACCGATTTCCGTAAATAAATGGGGTGCCCAGGTCACAGTAAGTGGGTTCATATTATATTTAGCTTTTAAAATATGCGCTGTGTAAACACTATCTTTTCCTCCACTTCCTGGAACAATACAATCGTATTTACCGTTTCTACTTCTGTATTTTTCACATAATTTTTTTAATTCAAACTCTCTTTTCTCCCAATCTATTAACTTTTTCTTTTCCGCAAATTTACATGCACTACACACTCCTTGATCATCAAATTCAATTGTTGGTTTTCTTTGATTTTTTATCGAAGAATTAGTTTCTACAACGGTGGATGGCCTTTGATTTGAAATGACGCATTTTTTACAAAACTTTACCTCATGAGGCAAACCATATAAAGCATTATTGCTATGCAAAAGATGATTTTTTTCAAATGGCTTCATAGAGTTTTTATCTTTTATGTCTGGAAGTTTTTCACAAAAAGTTTTGAGAACATGAATTTTATTATTACTAGATAAATATTTTTTATAAATTCATGTCTTACCTGATTCCCGGTAAGTATTATTATTTTAACCATTTTTTGACAATTTAATAATATATAAGTCAACTAGTAATTGAAGTCCATTTGTTAGTTGAAAAGGATTACTTTTTGTTTTAATTGTCCATGTTCTTATTTTATCTTCAGTCTCTTTTAATTTAAAGTCTAACTCGAAGGGAACTATACTTATTTTTAATTTTCTTTTTTTGGCGTAATTTTTATAAAAATCGATACTAAAGATATTCCAACCCGACTGCCAATTTAAGTTATTACTTACTTTTCTATCATTAAATTTTAAAATCATATCAATCCCATATTTATTAAAAGGAGAAAGAATAAATAAGTGCCCCCTATTATTTAGAACTGAATTAATATTATCTAACGCTTTGATCACTTCTTTTTCATCAAAGATTTGAAGTAGTCCTATTGCTGTTACAACATCAAACTTTTTTTTTACGAATTTTTTTAAATCTAATACGCTACAATTTATAATATTTAGCTTCGGGGTGAGTTCCATAGATTTTCTGATTAATTTTTTTTGAGTTTCTATTCCTTCAGTATACCAACTAGGATGTTTGTTATTTATTAAATTTAAGAACTCGCCATTTGCTGATCCGATATCTAATAACCTCAGTTTTTTTTTTTTAAAAGTTTTGTCTATTTGTCCAATAATCTCAATGAATTTCTTTTTTGGAGTTTTTAAATCATTAAATTCATTTAGATAGTGATTACCTCTTTTATATGAAGTTTTAAACATTGTTAAAAAACCAGTTCATACTAAATAGACACAATGGTAAATTTTCATATTGTTTGTTATAAAGTGAATTTTTTAGTTTGTAAATTCTTTTTTATTAAACATTATAAAGTGAATTTTTTAGTTTGTTATTGACCTTGAACCACTCAATCGTCTCGTTAATTCCTCTTCTAAAACCTTTTATTCCTGAGAAAGATGGATTCCAATTAGTTAGCTTTTTAATTTTTTTATTGCAAGCTTTCAGTCTGCTCACCTCACTTTTTTTAGGCCGAACCCTCTTTTTATCCTGGATTATTTCCACATTAGTTTTTAGCAAATGTGAAACTGTACTCACTATTTGCTCGATAGAAATTTCAAAATTTGATCCAATATTAATTGTTTGACCAATCGAACTTTGACTGTTACTGATCGCAATCAAACCTTTGGTTGTATCTTTTACGTATGTAAAATCTCTTAAAGTATCAATAGCGCCAAGTTTAATTTTTTTATTTTTATTTAATATTTGATTAATTATAGTTGGTATCACTGCTCTTAATGATTGTCTCGGACCATAGGTGTTAAATGGCCTTGCTACAATGACAGGCAAATCAAATGATTTATTATAACTGATAGCTAGTGAGTCGGAAGCTACCTTTGAAGCAGCATATGGCGACTGAGGATTAATAGGATGATTTTCTGTCATTGGAACAAACTGCGCAGAACCATAAACTTCGCTAGTTGATAATTGAATTAGCATACAATTCTTTTCATCTTTTATCGCCTGTAAAATATTTAGTGCCCCTTTTACATTTGTTTCTATATATTCAGCTGGGGCAACATATGAATATGGGATCCCGATCAAAGCAGCAAGGTTAAAAACCTTATTACAATTTTTGATGGCATTTTTTACCGACCAAAAATCTCGAACATCACCAAAGACAACTTCAATCTCACGAACAATAGATTTATCTAGGTTTTCAATCCATCCTGAATGATTAAAGGAGTTATAGTAACAAAATGCTTTAACACTATGACCAGTTAAAACTAGATCTTCAACCAGATGGGAACCAATAAAGCCGTCTGCTCCTGTTACTAAAGTCTTCATAGAGAAGATAAGTTAACAAATACCATTAAACTAATAAATAAAATTAAAATTATTCTTCTTCATTACTATTAAGGAGTCTACCGAAATTGAGATTTTTCCAATGGTTGGTTAGATTTGATTTCTTTAATAATCTTTTTGTTTCTGATTTTTTCAAATTCATTTACATATAAACCTTTACATGGAAAAGCGAAATAAAAGTCGCCATTCTCTAATTTTTGACCAATGTTAAGATCTTTCTTAGCATAAACACCCATTCTCATTGATACTGCTAGATGTGAATGTAATTTTTTTCCTTTCACCCTAAAATCGTTTCCTAGTGCTTTCCAGCAATTATTTATTTTTTCAAGAATAATGGGTAACTCAGTAATTAACATTGCATGAGCGACGTCCTGATCCAACTGCATGGTTTGATCAATTATACCCTTTTCTAAAACATTTACACCAAGCCCTACACTCACGTATAACATCTCATTACCTGCATAATGATCGGATAATCCAATTGGGCATTTAAATTTACTTTTCAATGTTTGTATTGTTTTTAGATTATGATCAATAGGATGTGATGGATGACCATCCGGACTGTGTTCAATAATGATATTTTTCACTTTATTTTTTTTTAGTATTTTAAAAGATTCTTCTATTTCGAAAAGCTCTGCTCTTCCAGTATCTATAACTATGGGAACATTTAACTTACTGACATATTTTAACAGTGGATGATGAATTATATTGGGTGAGGCAATCTTTATAGCATCAACATTTTTGCTTGCAAATAGAGCACCTTCCTCATCGTAAACAGAGGCTATAGTAGGAATCTTTAAATTTTTACAAAACTCAAAAATTTTTTTATAGTTTTCCAATGAATTGACTTTTCTTTCTATTAACTTTCTTAAATTTTCAACTTTTTTTTTCCCTTTGATAGAAAAATATGTCTCGCTTGCAGAACCTCGCAAACAAATATCAGGGTTATGTAAAACTTCCGTTTTAAGAATAATTGGAGTACTGGACTTATTTCTAATCTTAACTATTTTACTAATTAATGCTTTTGCTTTTTTAATATCCTGATTAAAAAAAGTTCCAATTTCTGCAAAAAATACTGGTGGAAACTTATCCCCAATCTTAACATTTCCAATTTGTAATTTGCATTCGCTCATTAATTTGGCTTCAATAAATATTTTTGTAATTCAAATTATCAGAATTAATTTATATAGTATAGTTTATATGAAACATAGTTTTGCTTAATTTTCTATGACAAAGAAACATTTATGAGGCTAAAAAATCCGGCTAACTCCTCTATCTTTTTCGAAAAAATTCTTTGGAGAAAGGTAAGTTTAAAAAAAAATAGAATAATAAATAGATTAATTAATCAAGAAGTTGATTTATACCAATTAAATGGTGACTCGTTTAATATAGAAGGGTTTTATAAGTATAAAATAAAAACAAAAACTTTTTTTATAAAAGTTTTAAAAAAATCATTTTCTGAAAACGAGGAAAATTCATTGAAGGTAATGAGATGGCTAAAAAGAAAAAAATTTTCAGTTCCAAAACATTTTTACAGTTTTGAAGATAAAGTAGACATGGAGTTTTATATTTCAATTTACGAATTTTTAGATGGAAAATTTTCTAACGGAACAAATGATAACCTTTCGCGTCTGGGATCCTGCACTGCAAAACTTCATAATCTTTTGAAAGTAATTCCTTTTAGTGAGACTATTAAAAAAAAAACTGAACATAGTATTTTAGAGCTTTCTGAAAAGTGGGAAACATTGCAAAAAAAAAATCATAGCGTTGCAAGAAAAATTAAATCCATTGTACCTGATATAAGTAAGTTTGATTTCGTAAAAGAATTAACTCGCGATGCACAAGTCATACACGGTGATTTGAATTATGGAAATATTCTCTTTGTAAAGAAAAAGATATATTTTTTCGATTTCGAGGATACATTTTTTTCATATTTTTCCCCTTTAGTTGATATATCTTTTTTAATTCAAAGGTTTATTCTTATAAGAGAAAGAAATATTATAAAAAAATCTGAACTACTTCTTAAAAATTTTTATGAATCTGGTGGAATTGCATTTATTGATAAGGATCAGTTATACAGAATTCTAGTTTCAATTTCAATTAAATCAATTATGAGATTGAAAACAAACAACCTGGAGAGAGTAGTATATAATAATGAACTGAATAAATTTTTAAGTCTTCTTAAAAATTCTATAAAAAACAAAAAATTTTTCCAAGAAGTATGCTCAATTTAAAAATAAAAAAAATATTATTTACATGTAGAGACCCTGCAAGTACTGAAACTATTGGCAATTTTATTTCTATCAGTAACTTATTAAATAATAGAAATGTAGATTTTAGGATCATTTCACAATCACCAGGTTTTGAAATACTAAAACAAAAATTTAATTTTTTAGAATCAAAGCTCGATTTTTTGGATTCTACAAGTGACAAGAAAGAGCTTTTACAAAAATGCTATAACTACACTAATTTTTATGATCCAATATGCATAATAACAGGAATATCTGGACCTGACTCAGGATTAGACGAAGCTTTTTTAAATATAGCTAATAAAAAAAAAATAAAATCATTTGCTTTTCAGAATTATTGGGGTGATTTTAATCATGCCTTTAATTCAGAACCAGATTGTTATTTAGTTTTAGACGAATATGCCAAGAAACAGACAAGAAAATTTTCAAAAAAAGAAATAAAAATAGTTGGTCCAATTAAGAATGAATTATTTATTAGACTGAATGTCCAAAACCTTAGGCAAAGATATAGAAGCAGAATTAATATTCAGGACGAGATTTTATTTTCTTTTGCTGGTCAACCAATAGACGATAAAGATTATTTAAGCTCAATAAATTTATTTGTAAAGTTTATATCGACTAATTTTAAAAATAGTTTTTTTATTTATAGACCTCATCCAAAAGAAAATAAAATGTTCAGAAATTATATATCTGAAATATGTAAGGAAAATAATCAAAATTTTCTTATCGAAAATACACAAAAACCCTTTGAACAATTTATATGTGCATCTGACGTTTTAATTAGCGTTTATTCTACTTGTTGCTATGAGTTACAATATCTTATAATGTTATCCAAAAAACAATTGGGTGTTCCATTATATCTCATGAGTAAAAAAATGAAAAAATATTTCAAAAAATATTGTGAATTAGATGAGATACCATACTCCAAAAAAAACATGTCTATACTGATAGAAAATGAGAAGGATCTCGATATTATCTCTGATAGAACAAGATTGAAAAAAAGCACCGATCTGGTTTATCAATCAATTTATAAAAATTTAAAAATTATTACTCCAAATTCAAACAAAATTTTGAATTACATTTTAAAACAGTTAGCAAATTAATGAAAAAAAATTTTGTTTATAGGGATACTTCAATTAAAAAAGCAATAGAAGTTTTGAACGACTTCAAAGATTTAAAAGTTGTTCTAGTAGTTGATAAAAAATTAAAACTTTTAGGTACCATCACGGATGGAGACGTCAGGAGGGGAATTTTAAAAGGATTTAAAGTAGAAGAACCAGTAGATAAAATTATGCATAGAAAATTTAAATTTATTCGAGAGGGTGATGAAACAACTAATAAGATAGAAAAACTAAAAAAAATGCAAATAAAACAGATACCAATTTTAGATCAAAATGATAAAGTTTTGAAAATTCTAAAACTTGATCAAATTAATCAAGAAACTAATAAAGAGGTCATTGTTTTTATTATGGCAGGTGGACTTGGAAAAAGATTGAGACCGTTAACTAATAAAATTCCAAAACCACTAGTTACTGTCGGTTCTAAACCAATTATAAAAATTTTAATAGAGAAATTTAGGCAGTTAGGCTTTCTTAATTTTTTTATTTCCGTTTTTTTTAAATCTAGCGATATAAAAAAAAGCTTAGGGGGGGGAGATAAAAATTACACAATTAAATATATTGAGGAACAAAATCCACTTGGAACAGCTGGATCATTATCTAAAATAAAGAAAACCAATTTGAAGGGACCGATTATTGTTATTAACGCAGACATATTAACAAATATAGATTTCAACGAGCTACTTAATTACCATAAAATAAATAATTCTGATATAACAGTTTGTGTAAGACAGTATTCTCTCAATATTCCTTTTGGGGTGGTAGAGTCAGAAAACAAGAAAATAAGTATTATTGATGAAAAGCCAAATAAAAATTTTTTTGTTAATGCAGGAATCTACGTTCTGGAAAAAAAAATAGTTCAAAAACTCCAAAATAACAAAAAAATAGATATGCCGGACTTTATAAATAGTCTAGTAAAAAAAAAGAAAGTTTTATCTTTTCCAATTTTTGAAGATTGGCACGATATTGGTCAAATAAAAGAACTTATTGAAGTGAGAAAATTGTATTCTAAAAACCATTAAGAATGATTTTATTTTTTCACAGACATAAAAGTTCATTAAAAAAAAATGAAGGATTTGATGGAATATCTTAAAGGCTCAAGTGAGGTTAGAAAATTACTTTTAATTGGGAACTCTAAATTAGATGGATTAAAAAAATCACAAGTAATAAGAATTAACGAAAGAAAGGTAACGGATCCATACAAAGCTATTGAAAATTCTAAAACTTTCCTGATCAATTTTTTTAAATCAAAAAAGCTTATAAGTCCTAAATCTCAATCCTTTTTTATGAAAAAAGAGGATTCTTTAGACATTGATACTAATTTTGACCTTAAATTAGCAAAGTTAATCACAAAATGAAAAATTTAGCCCCGAGATTTTCTTTTTATTTGGAAAAAAAACTATAATTCATGTGAAGAAATAAAAAATCAAGCATTAGATCTTTCAAACCTTTTAAGTGACATTTGAGAATTCTTTATAATCCTTGCTATAGGTAAACATTATTTGTGAACTAATATTAGTTCTTAATTTCAGGGTATCAAACGTACCCCAATTATTTAGACACTAATTAAAAAAATTGATGAATGAAAAAAAAAAGATAATAGAATGAGATTATTATTAATGATTTTTTTCAACTTACAACTTTTTAAAAAAGATTAGCTAGTGTGCGGAATTTTTGGATTTTGGTTAAATAGAGAACTAAACAACCATGATATTAAATTAGGTAAATCTGGAACCCAGAAACTAAATTATAGAGGACCTGACAATTTAGGTTATTATAAAGATGATAAAAAAGGATTATTTTTCGGACATACGAGATTATCAATAATAGATTTATCGATAAAAGCAAATCAACCTATGCAAAAGCACGGCTTAATCATTACTTTTAACGGTGAAATTTATAATTATTTAGAAATAAAAAAAGTTTTAAAAAGTAAGGGTTATAAGTTCTTCACAGATAGTGATACTGAAGTTATATTATCTGCTATTGATTGTTGGGGAATAAAGGCTGTCGCAAAATTTGACGGAATGTTTTCTTTTGCGTTATTTAAAAAGGATAAATTATATCTAGTTACAGACCTTTTTTTAGAAAAGCCATTGTATGTTTATAGTTCGAAAGAAGGAGTTTATTTCTCCTCAGAACCACAAGTGCTATCAAAAATTTTTAAAATTGAAAAAGATGAAGGTATAATCAATAACTACAATTTTATTTCTCTAGGCTTTTTAGAGAATGGTGAAACAGGTTTTAAAAATTTAATAAGTTTAAAACCATCAACTATAAGAGAATATAAAAGTAGTTCAAAATTTATAGAAAGAAAATATTGGGAACTTCCAAAATTTTCTTATAATTCTGGCCTATCAATAACAGAAAATTTTATAGACGAATTTATGGATTTATTATTATCATCCCTAAAAATTCGTTTGAGATCTGATGTGCCTATTGGAGTAATGTTATCATCAGGATTAGATTCTACTATAGTTTCAACACTAATAAAAAAAGAATTAAAACAAAATATTACAGCTTACACTGTTAGTTTTGATAAAAAGTTTGATGAAAGTAAGCAGGCAAGTTTAATAGCTAAATATTTAGGTATTCAACATAAAGTGTATAATTATACTGAGAACTTTCCTTCACAAGAAGATTCACTTTTAAACATTTATGGAATACCAAATGATAATAGTACAGCAATTGCTATAAAGCTTATAAGTAAGATTATGAAAAAAAATGTAAAGGTGGTTTTATCTGGTATTGGAGGTGATGAACTCTGTTTTGGTTATAATAAATACAAATTTATAAGTTCTAATTATTACTATTTTCACCTTCCTAAGAGTATAAGAAAATTACTAGACTTTTTTAGAGTTTTAAAAATTGAGAAATTAGATAGAGCCTTGTATTATATAGATGGAAGTGATTCATGGAGAATGACAGCTATAAAGAACGGTGAATCACTTGCTAGCTTAAAAAAAAAATTTGCTAAACTTAAAATTGAAATTGAGAATGAGAACAATAACGATTTCTTAATTAATGTTAAAAATTTTGATTTGAAACAAACCTTACCTTTTAGTTACTTGCCGTCAATTGATAGAGGAAGTATGAGAGAAGGTTTAGAGGTTAGGACACCATTTCTTTGTAAAGCATTATTTGAGAAAGTTGCTTTGTTAAAACAAAAGGAATTACTTGACGGTAATAAAGTTTTATTCCGTAAAATTCTTAGAAGATATTTACCCAAAGAGCTTCTTAATTCTCAAAAGGTTGGTTTTATTGTTCCTAACCGTCCAAAAAAAACTATTATTAAAAACTCTATTGTTAAAAAAAGTATGAAAAACTTCTTTGATAAATTTGAAAATAGTAAGGATTATAACTCGATAAGAATTTATTCAAGGTTACAAATATTAAATAATTTTTTCTAACTTTTTAATTTTTTTAATCAAATCAATTATTCTTGAACTATATCCCCATTCATTATCGTACCAACATACAATTTTGATAAAATCGTCGTTAACATTTATCCATTGAAGGTCAATAGTGCACGATTTGGTATTTCTAATATAGTCACCACTAACAAGAGATTCATAATTCAAACCAACGTAGGGTGAATTCTTAAATTTTTTTTCCAGAGATTCAGTTAATTCATCTTTTTTTACTATCTTTTGAATCTGGAGGCTAATATCAGCAGAGCAAACAATACTTGAAGGAACTCTATAAGAGAATCCTAAAATTCTTTGTTCTAAATCTGGTAGAACGTATTTTAACGAATTAACAGCAGTTGTATTTTTAGGGATTAAGTTGTTTATACTACTTCTACCTAAAGAAAAATCATTCCAGAATTTTGAGGGGTTACTTTGAGATCTTAAAGGTGCATCTGTAATATTTTGATAGGATAACCATGGGTGAAGGGTTGTAATAAATCCTTTTTTAATAATAAATTTTTGATCAATATATTTTAGAATATGTGATATTGCGTTTGCATCACAAATACTTGCAGATATTAGTTTATGTTTTTGTAGATTTAAATCTTCATCATTTATACCCATAATAATTTCTTTATCTGATAGATCGCCGCAAGAATTTGTGAAAATTATTTTAATTTTACTATTCTTTGCAATCTCTCTCGATTGAAGGATATTTTTTTTAACTCCTGAACAGTCTACCAATATATCAACATTGTGAGACTGCCAATCTATATTTTTTATTTCATTTTCTCTATAGATTTTAATTTCTTGTTGATTTACAGAAACATTACTTTCATCGATTTTTTTAATTTTTTTTTGTGATTTTCCGTATGTTGAGTCGTAGTTGTATAGATAAATTAGGTTATCTATATCATTAATTATATCGTTTATTGCAACTATCTCGATATTAGTTTCTTCAATTATTTGTCTACTAACTATTCTTCCGATTCTTCCAAAGCCATTAATCCCAATTCTCAATTTTTGATTCATAAATTAAATTTATTGAATGAAATACCATTAACACAGTAGCTTGCTATTACAAGAGCATTTTCAGGTCTATACCACCACACATTTAGGCAGTCTTTGAGTATTGTTTTTGAATTCACTTTGAAAAAATAAATATTGGTGATAAATAATAAAATAAATCTATACTAAATATTATTATTTTCAATATAAAAGTTAAAATGAATAATCCCTTAAATTACCAAAAAAAAGAAAAAATAAGAAATTTTTTTTTTTCGAAATCAATACAAAAAACAAAAAATGATTTATTTTTTAAAAAATTTTACCCTTTAATTTATCCAAATATTCAAACGATAGTTCTAGAGGAGATTTCTACAATTATAAATAAATATTTTAAAATTACAAACAGCACATTTGATAAGGATTCACAGAATAATTTAAATAATCTTAAAAATAGACCTCATAATAAATACCCATTAATTTTTTCTTACATATTTCAATTTTTAAAAATTAGTGGGAGAAACAACAAAATTAGATTTTTTTTGAAAGAAAATGACGCAATATGTTTTCAGTGGTGTGGTCTAACTCAAGCTTTTGCCGAAAATTCGAAATTAAAAATCTATCTTTCAAGACATAATGAGTGGTTTAATAAAATAAATAAACCCCGAGACAACTATGAGTTTAATGTAATGATAAAGTGGATTTATAAAGAGGCGATAAATATTTTAAAATTATTTAATATTGAAGCTTCAGTGAATGAAAGGCGTCACTTGCATGAAACAATATTTTTTGTTGTAAATTGGTTTATAGATCAACTCAATTGTTTAGAAAACAAACGAATACCAAAAATATTTATATCAGGATCAGCTGGAGCTGCATTTAATAGATTAATGGCATTTAAAGTTAAGGAAAATGGTGGAAAAGTTATTCTTATGGATCATGGTTGTGGAGTTGGTTTATGGAACAATAATTATCGAGGTTTTTTTGAGTTTGATTGGGCAGACTCATTTATTACTTTTGGACCTGAAATGGCAAAAGGAGCTAAGCAAAATTCATTAAATAAAAATAGATTTTATATTCAAAATAAACCAAGGTTTTTGTGGGTAAAGGAAAAAAATAAAATAAAAGTTAATAAACTCTTTGATTTAGAATCTAAAGTAGTACAAATAGCTCCTCCTCACATAGGTGAAAAATTTTTTTTGTGGCCATATTATTCTAATAATCAAATGATTAACTGGCAAAAAGATTTACATGAATTCTTTGGAAGAAATAAAATTTCCTCAGCTATTAAAATTCATCCTGAGTCTTATCATGAAGAATCTTTAAGATTGGCTAAGAAACAAAATGTTGAGATACTAAAACAAAAATTTGAAGAAATTTCTTGGAATAAACAGGTTCTTATCTTTGAGGCTGCTACTACTGTTTTTAAAACAGCAATTTTCTTAGATATGCCTATAGTATTTATAATTTTTCCAAGACTAAAGATTCTTGATTCAACCTTATTTTACATGAAGAAGAGATGTGCTCTTATAGAGGGCAAATTAAATTCAAAAGGTAAGCTAACAATTAACTGGAAAAGATTTAGTAAATGCATAAAAGATTCAAAAGTACTTGCTAAGAATAAAGATTTTAAAAAAAAATTCTTTTTGTAGCCTAATAGTTATTAAAAAATTTTATTATATCAATATTCTCATTACAAAGCTTAAAAATTTTGTAAAACTTTTCGTATTCTTTTAACTAATTTTTTATAATCCTCAAAAATAAATTTTTTTTTGTCATTAGAAAAATATTTTGTTCTCAAGGCTGTATCAAGACAAATTTTGTCATCATGTAAAATTTCACCTTTAATTATTTTTGCTTTTCTAATCTTTAATTCAGAAATCATTTTAATTGCATTTTCAATTTTTTGATTAAAAAAGGTTCCAATTTCAGGCAAAAGTATAGGAGGAGAATTTAAATCTAGTGAGTAGCTGGCAATTTTGATATTTTTTTTTTCACAAGAATAATATTTATAATATATTAAAATTTTTAATAGTCATAAAATAGTTTAATATTAGTGATGGTCAATATAAATTTATTAACACCTGGATTTACATCTCCAAATGGTTGTGCATTTTTATTTCCATTAATTTATCACGAAGATTTATTGAGAGATTCTGGAATTAATTTACGATTATTCAGTAAATTTTCATCAAATTTGTTTGATGCAGACATAATTGCAGTTGATAGTAAATTCCATAAATATATGTGGGAAAATCAAAAGGAAGAAATTTTTTCTCAATTTTTAAAATTGAAGAAAAAATGTAACAAATTAATATATTTCGATACAACTGACAGTTCTGGAAATTTACAATCTGACTTATTTGACTATGTAGATGTATATTGTAAAGGACAAGTTCTTAAAAATAAGGAAAAATATTTAGAAAGTTTTTATGGTAATAGAATATATACGGACTTTGCTCATAAAAAATATAAGGTAAATGACAAAGTACCAGAATATTCATTGAAAATAAAAAAAAAAACAGATTTAAAAAAAATCAAATTATCATGGAATACAGGTCTTGCTGATTACAGCGTGTTTGGTCCATTTTACATGAGCACTTTTAAGTATCTTCCATTAAAGATACTTTTAAACTATAAGAATATTTCTTTGAGAAAAAAAAAAAAAAATATACTTGTAAGATTTGGTTCTTCCTATTCTAAGGAAACAGTTTCATGGCAGAGAAAAAAAATTTTAGAAATCTTTAAAAAAAATGATAATTCTAAGATTACAAGAATGAGCTACTATAGTGAATTACTTGATTCAAAAATAATTGTCTCTCCCTTTGGGTGGGGGGAAATTTCTTTGAGAGATTTTGAGGGCTTTTTGTCACAGACTCTTTTGCTAAAACCTAACATGGATCATTTAGAGACATGGCCAAACTTTTTTATTAAAAATAAAACTTACAAAGCTTTTTCCTGGAACTTAAATAATTTAAAAGATCTTATAAATAATTTACTTGAAAACCCTTTAGTAATTGATGAAATTTCTTCTTTAGGAAGAGAAAATTATCTAAGATATATAGGTAAAGATGGTGAGACAAAATTCATTAGTCAGATTCAGAAAATAATTTATTAGAAAAATCATAATAATTTAGTCCACTGATCAAGAATTTTTTTATCACAAAAGTTTTTTTTCAAAGCATTATATCCATTGATTGAAAGTTTGTTTTGAGTATCTTTATTTGAGACAATTTTTCTTAAGAACTTTGTGAATTGGTTGTTAAGATTGATATCTATTTTTATACAAGATTTTTTGTCTTCTAAAAACTCAAATGCTGAATAACAGTAATTTGATATCATACATGGCATTTTGAACGCTAAAGCTTCTAATAATGCATTCGGCATTCCCTCGTACCTTGATGGTAAAATAAATAAACTCGATGTTATGTAATAATTTGATAAATTTTTCTTATAACCAGGAAATGAAACAAAGTTTTCAATATTTAATTCTTTAGTTAAATTTTTAAGAAATTTCTCCTGTTCCCCTTTTCCTATTATAGTAAGATTCCATGATTGTTCATAAATTTTTGATTCTTTAAAAGCTTTTATCAAAATATCAAACCCCTTTTGATTTGTAAGTCTTCCTACTGCAAGTATTATCTTCTTTCTTTCTAGTACTCGAAATTTTTGAATTTTTATTGGATTTGCTATGAATACTATTTTTGAAGATTTAACAAATTTTTCTAAAAATTTTGCCGCATTTTTAGTGTTTATTATTATTAAATCAGTTAATTTGTAAGAAAAATATCTTAAAATATTCCAAAAGAAATTTAGTTTTTGAAAATTTGGGTCATTCCTTTCGGATATAATTATTTTTTTGTTTAAACCTATTGAAGCAAAGATTGTGATTATATTAGTTGTACTTAAAAAACTTAGTATACTCTTAGGGTTGGTCCTTTTTATAATATTTCTAAGTTTAAGAATAATTGTTAAGTTAGTGTAAATTTTAGATAAAAAATTATTTTTAGACTTAAAATCTAATTTTATTCTTTTAATTTTTTTATTAATAATAAAATTCTCATCATTTTTATTATATAAAGTTACTAAAGTAATTTTTTTTTTATTCGCAAGATGAT
>MDSV01033410.1_pt1 | contig 23952 bp, 29 predicted proteins | sample 810851 | NCBI WGS metagenome assembly MDSV01 (sample SAMN05326640, study PRJNA326480) | marine metagenome | isolation source: seawater | place: Atlantic Ocean: North East | collected 2012 | reverse complement strand
TTTTTAATCCAGGAGAATGTGCGGGTATTTTAAAAGGAAAAAATAATGTTGGATTAATAGATACGAAAAAAAAAGTATCTAAAATTATCCAGTTTTAAAAATTTTTTTTAAATAAAAATAATAAATTAAACTAATAAATTCTAAGAAGAAAATGAAACTAATCATTGGTCTTAGCAACCTGTTTATTCCATGCGACTCTAAAATAGATGCTTCAAGAAATATTATCGATATTATCGGAGCAATCTCATTTTTCCCTGGCTCTATAAACCATAGGGAGCCAAATATTCCAAAAATGGCTGGTATAAAAAAAAATCTTATGAATTTATTATCAACAAATTTTGATAAAGAGTAGCAAGTTAAAATTAAAACTAAATAATAAAATAACCAAAAAAATATCATAGTTTCATAAATCTTAAAAAATCTTTTGCAGATGCATTGTCTTTAAATAATTTTAAAATTTCATTAGGTTCTTCTTTTTTATTTTTAATTTTTTTTGTTATTTTCTTTAAAAATTTATCCTCGAAAATATAAGATGGGGGTAAGTTTTTTGCACTGGCATGCTTTTCTCTCCAAAGAAAGACGTCTCTTTCTTCTTTTGAAGCTTTTTTTAGTCTTTTCAACCTGGAAACGTAAAGTTCTTGATTACCAAGCGAAGTCTCTTTCCTAAACTCTTTAATTGCTTCTTTCTCTTTTTTAAGTTTTTTTAATTCTTTTAACTGCTTCTTATATACAGGTATTAGGAAATTCACATCATCAGCAGCATATTCAAGCTGTTTGTTAGATAAAGGTCTTTTTAGCCAATTAGAATTAGTCTCTGACTTTTCTAATTCATAACCAAAGTATTTAGCAACTATAAATCCATAATTTTTTATTTCTCCTCCATTAATAAACTTTTCTGCAATCTGAATATCGAAGCAATTATTTAATTTTATTTTTAAATTAGTATTTAAAACTGTCGTATCGCTTCTTGAGGAATGCATAATAATTACCCTTTTTTTATCTTCTAAAATTTTATTTAAAAATCTTAGTTTTTTATATTTTAAACAATCTATTAGGAGTATTTTCGAACTAGTGGATATCTGTAATAAACATAATTCAGGGAAATAAGTATTTCTCCAATTGAATTCTGTATCAATGCCAATACACTTTTCTTCTTCTAATGATTCTGTTATAAATTCTTCATCTTCTTCAGATTCAATAAGATATATTGTTTTTTTATTTTTTAGGTTGAAGCCTAATTTTTTTAAAATGCCTATCAAAATTACTTTGTCTTTAGAAAGTTTATTATTTTAGCTTTGATTACAGGATCTTTCATTGCAAATTCTAAATTAGCCAAAATGTATTCAGCATTATCTCCACAATCAAATATATTTCCCTCCAAAGGAAAAGCACTTACTTTATTTTTATCTTTTATGTAAAGCTCTATTGCATCAGTTAATTGAATTTCATTAGATTTATCCGGTTTTACTTGTGAAAGGTATTTAAAAAAATCATTGTTAAATATATATCTTCCCGCTGCGTATAAATTAGACGGAGCTTTTTTTATCGAAGGTTTTTCAATAATTTTTTCAATAAATCCAAGCCCAGGAGATTTAGAATTCTTTTTTATTTGAGCAATTCCATATTTTGGAATATCTGCTCTTTTTGCTTTACCAAGAAGAATGGAAGAAATCTCCCCTTTTTCAAAGCTTAATCTCATCTCTTTAAGTGAATCTCCAGTATTTCCATTATTTTTGCTAATCAGCATGTCTGGCAATATAACGGCAAAAGGTTCTTTGCCTATTATTTTTTTAGTACAAAGAATTGCATGCCCCAGACCCTTAGCTTCTCCTTGTCTAATGCTTTGCATAGAAATATTTAATTTTGAGATATCTCTAATTTCTTTCAACATTCCTCTTTTTACTCTTTTTTCTAAAGTTGCTTCTAATTCAAAGCTTTTATCAAAATGATTTTCAATGGAATACTTACTTGAATGGGTCACTAAAATAATTTCTTTAAATCCCGCATAGATTGATTCTTCGACTATGTGTTGAATGATGGGTTTGTTCATAATAGGAAGCATTTCCTTAGGAATTGCCTTTGTTGCTGGGAGCAATCTCGTACCTAAACCAGCTACAGGAATTACTACTTTGCTAATTTTTTTCATTTGATAAAGGACTAACGTCTTTTTTAAGGATTATTTAAAGAAAGATAATCATTAAATATCTAATATTATTTTACTAGGATTCTTTATCAAAGACAGGGATATTTGTATCGCCACAAAGTTACGGTTGTTCATTTAGGTGAGTGTAACAATAATGAATGTAGCAGGTTAGAAATTGGATTCGAATAAAATGAAGTACTTTCTTAGCTGTATGTTGTGACTTCACTATTCTGCTTCAAAAGTTTTCTTATCTGAATTATCTTCCAGAAACTCGTAACGAAGTGTACGAGTCAAGCCTTCTTTTAAACTAAATGGAGGTAGAAAATCAGTTTCACTTACCGATGAAGAAAATTGAGTTATGCCCATAAATTTCTTAACACGTATACTGCTAATGGGAAGTTTTTTGGATGTTATTTTTGCAACTAAATCAGCAAAATAGCCAATAGAAATTCCTAAGAATTCAGGCAACCTAAAACCAACATTATTCTTTCCAAATAATACTTTTCTCGCCTCGCAAACTAAAGTATTCATATCAAAATCTGGCTTGTCAATATAGTTATATATGTGTAAGCCTGGTTTAAATGACAAAGAGTAATCCAAAAATGACGCCACATTTTCAACATAAGCCATAGACTTTCTGTTTTGTCCCTTACCAAACATTACAAATCTGCCTTGGGCTACTTGATTAAGCAAATTATAGACATTGCCTCTATTACCTTCTCCAAATACAACTGTGGGTCTAACGATTACAAGAGTGCGATTACCTGGGTCTTCTGCTTGCCATTTCTTGTAAACTTGTTCAGCTAAAAATTTAGAGCGACCATAATCATTAAAATAATTAGGTTTGCCTGATTCGTCTGTGCCTGGAGGTGCAAAACCATAGATAGCTACAGAGCTAGTAAAAATAATTTTATGAATTTTATGAATTCTTGCCACTTCACAAATATTTACTGCTCCTTGAATATTTACATCATCATATCTACTCAAAGGATAAACATCATCGCGATGAATTGCTGCTAGATTTATAATGACATTGGCATCTGAAAAATTTATTAAACTTTCAGTGTTTTCTATATCAATTCTTAAATTTTTTTTTGCAATCGGATTTTGATGTAAGTCGCATGAAGTATATTGAATTTTCTTCTTATTAAAAAGTTTTGAAAGGCTTGTTCCTATAAATCCAGAACCTCCGATAATATATACTTTTTGATTTTTCATTTAATTAGATGCTTTTTTATCTGAATATAATCTTTTATTGAGGAAAACAATCCTGATGTCCAGAAGAAATGGCACCCTATAATTGCTAGTGAAAATTTTATTTTTTCTAATAAAGATAATTTAAACTCAAAAGAAGCTGAAAAAATTAAAACTAAATAAATAATCAATGATCCTAGAGACATGTATAAAAAGAACAAAGATTTAAAGCTTAGAGTTATCATTATCAAATTATATAAGTAGAAAATAATAGGGATTAATCTTCTGTAAGCAGCAAAAGATTTATGCTTTATTATAAAAAGTCCTCTTCCTTTTCCATAATTAAAACATAATCTAAAAAACTGCCTAATCGTTTCTCTAGGATAATGCTCGACAATAATTGATGAATCAAGAAAAATTTTCCCTCCAGATTTTTGGATTCTATAGTTTAAGTCTGAATCTTCGCTTATTCCTTGATAATCTTCATCAAACCATTTTTTCATGAAGATCTTACTTTTATTAAAAGCACCTAGGTAAAGAGTATCTACATAACCCTTGAAATTTGGATCTCTAAATTTGGCTCCTCCAAAAGACAACCTACTCCGCATAACATACGCAATAATTCTTTGCATTTCATTCTTATGTACCGGCAGCATAACACCTCCTACATTTTCAGCCTGTGTATCTCCAGAAAGCTTTATAATTTTTGATAAGTAATCTTTAGTTATAGAAGACCTGCTATCAAGCCTGATAATTAGATCTGTAGAGCTATATTCGATAAGTCTATTTAAAGAGGCTTCTCTTCCCAAATTCGGAACATGAAAATATTTTAGATTTTTAGATTTTTCTTTGAGAAGAAATCTTGTTTTCTTTGAATGATCTTGACCGGCCTCAAGTATTAAAATCTCAAAATCATCTTCTGAAGTATCCTGATTAGAAAGATCTACCAATAACCTATTTAAAAAATTTTGGTCCTCTCGTGTAACTATTATAATGCTTGCTTGCAAGACTTAAATTATCCGATTATCCATTGCATTGCGCGAATCAACCATTCAAATTAAAGCCCGATTTGATAGCATCATCATAGAACATCTGAACTGTTTCTCTTGAGAACTCTTCTAAATCTTTACCAAAATCATTGAGAGCTTTAATAAAATTTGGCGTCATTGTTATGATATTACAACCACATCTTTCAGCTTGAACCGCGTTAAAGACTTCTCTGGTGCTTGCCCATAATATCTCTGCGTTTGGATGTGTGTCATTAAAGAGCTTAACCGCGTACTTGATAATAATCTCTGGATCAACTCCAGCGTTGGCTATTCTTCCAGCAAAAATAGAAATTACAGATGGTGTTTTTCTGTCAATCGCCTCATGTACTGAAAGGATTTGATTTTCTGAAAATATTGCTGTGATATTTAATTTAACACCCTTACTACTTAAACTTTTTATAATTCTTGAAGTTGACTCCCCTTTAGTATTTTGAATAGGAATTTTTACATATACATTTTCAGCTAAATCTCTAAGTTTATATGCCTGTTTTTCCATCTCATCAATGTTGTCTGAAAAAACCTCAAAAGAAATTGGTAAATCTTTTATTTGAGATAAGACTTCCTTTGCAAATCCCAAGTAGTCTGTTACTCCTCCGACTTTCATTAAAGTTGGATTAGTAGTAAATCCAGAAACAATACCTGAATTATAATCCTCAAGCATCTTATCTATTTCCGCTCCGTCTGAATAAATCTTTATCTTCATTAAACTGACTCCCATTTCATTTCGTTTACCGCAATTTTGGGGTGTGAAACAAGCAAATGCCAAACTACAGCTTGCCAACCTTCTGTATGGGGTGTGATTAATTTTTCATCAACAACGGGAATAAGTAAAACAAGATCACTCACTTCTTTTGAATAACCGCCGTCTTTACCAACTATACCCATAACTTTGGAACCTATTTTTTTTGCTTCTTCGACACATTTAACAAGATTTGCGCTAATATTTTTTTTAAGATCGCCTCCCCCTACTGAAAAGACAAAAAGAGCATCGTTTTTTGAAAACTTACTGACTTTTAGCCAGTTTAAATAACTTGTATCCCAGCCATCGTCATTTACTCTTGCTGTTAATTCAGAAACATTATCAGTTGGTGTATAGCATTCTATGTTAGCTATTTTCCTGAAATCATTAACAGCATGACTGGCATGTCCTGCTCCACCACCGGAGCCAATAAAAAAAAGTCTTCCGCCTTTGGATCTTAGTAAAGAAAGTTCCTCGGCTATATTCTCTATTATTTCAGAATCAATGGTTTTCGAAATTGAAATAGTTTGTTCAAGAAATCGGTCTGTAAAAGTCATATTTTTTTCTCTTTAAAAGAAATTTAATTGAATCTAAATTAGATTATTTTCGAAAATTTTATACTAATAGAAGCTTTTAAAGAAATAAAAATTATTCATTGTAAATTTGTCATTATTACAAGTCTTTTAAGGATGAGATTATTTCAGTTTTTTTTTCATTTGGAATGGAATTATATTTTGCATGGAGGAATACTGTTTTAATTCCTGCTGAAATTCCTGACAGTATATCCTTCTCAGAATCTCCAATAAGTATTGATTCGCTTTTTATTAACTTATATCGACGAATTAAATCTAAAATCATACCTGGTTTTGGCTTTCTACAAGAACATTCATGATGATCGTCATGTGGACAATGATTAATCTCGATGAAATTAAATTTTTCCTCTAAAAAATTATGCATTCTTTCTAACTCCGAATTATTTAGATTTCCCCTGCTGATATCAGGTTGGTTTGTGACAACGAAGAAGCTCTTTGATTTATATTTCTCATAAAAATCTATAAAGTCTTCTTTTATTAAGAATTCGCTGAATGCCCAAGGGCTCGATATAATGTTATTTCTAATTACTATTTGATTTATGACTCCATCCCTATCGAGGAAAATATTTTGATATTTATCAATATCTATCATTTTGAAAACTTAGATCGAGCTTCTGCAAGACCTTCTAAACTACCAATTTCATAAAATCTTTCCTTTGATATATAGCTTTGAAGATTTCCTAATTTTGAAAACTTTTCTTGCACTAAAGATAAGTCGAAATTATTGACAGTATTTCTAAAATGCGTCTCCTCAAAAATACTCAGACCATAATCGATATGGTTAGAAAATTTATGTGGTGTTAATTTGTTATAAAAGGTTTTCTGATTATTATAATAAACATTACTCTGATCAAATTGATTATTGTTTTCAAAAATTACCATTAGAGGTCCCCGGCCCTTTTCATACGAACTTTTTACCTTTTTGAAAGAAACATTAAGCAAAGAATCGCCGTACATGACAAATAAAGGGCTATCCAGTCCTTTGATTACTTTTTTTATTGCGCCGCCAGTTCCAAGAGGTTTATTTCCATCGTATGAGTATGTAATATCTATTTTATGCTGAAAATCTTTTTCAATATATTCAACAATCTGGTCTGAAAGATGTCCTAAACAAAGGATTACAGACTCAACTCCTTCTTGAACTAGCATTGATAACTGATAATATAAAAATGGACGTTGTCCAACTTCTAAAAGGCTTTTTGGTGTTTCTTTTGCAATTGAACCTAATCGAGTTGCTTTTCCGCCTAGAAGTATTGCAACTGGAAACATTAGGAAAACATGACCTTAGTTCCTTCAAAATCAAATTTAAAGCGAACTTCTTCAAGACCCTCTGCGAACATAGCTTTCCTTAGTTTATTTCTGTCTTTAGCCATGAACATCAGAAAACCGCCACCCCCTGCGCCAACCAATTTTCCTCCTATAGCACCGTTTTGAATAGCTATTTCATACCATTTATCTATTTCAGGATTTGTCATGCCTTTTGATCGTTGTTTCTTATATTGCCAATGCTCGTCCATAAGTTCTCCAAATAGATTTGTGTTGCCTGTTTGGAGAGCCTCTGCACTTCTAATGCCTATATCTTTAACATAATGAAGGTTGTTTAACATGTCCTTATCATTATCTTTCGAACTATTATCTTGTTCTTTTAAAATACTACCAGCACTTCGAGAATAGCCTGTAAAGAAAAGCAATAAGTTATCCTCTAGATCAAATATAGTCTCCATGCTTAAATGCAATGGATTAGCATTCACCTTTCCATCCTTTTCGAATTCTAAACTAGTAATGCCTCCCATTGCAGCGATATATTGGTCCTGTTTACCTATGGGTTCCTTTAATTGATTAATTTCTATATGGCAAGCAAGTTCAGCTAATTGCTCTTGCTGAATGGGACGCTTGTAATAAGTGTAAAGAGATTTCAAAAGAGCTGTGGTGAAACTTCCTGAAGAACCAAGTCCAGTTCCAGAAGGAATATCTGCTAATGTTGTAATTTCAATTTGTGGCGTAGTTAATTTTAACTCACGAAGGACTTCACGGATAATTGGATGTTCAATATCTCCAATCTTTTCACATTGCTCTAATTTAGAATATTTAAGATATATTCCTCTTGTAAAAGGACGCATTACATTCACGTAAACATATTTATCAATTGCTGCAGCAATTAATAATCCTTTGTGATCTTGATAGTAAGAAGCAAGATCAGTACCTCCTCCTCCTAAAGAGATCCTTAGTGGACTTCTGGCAATAATCATTTTCTGCTACCCTTATGAGAAATCATACCCTGATTTTTTATAAATTTTTTGTATAATTCTGTGAACTTGTTCTGCATCTTTTAGGCTAGCATTAGGCTCTCTATTCAGTGTTATATCTTTGTAAAATTCTTCAATTTCGTATTCCCACGAATCATCTTTCATGGGGAATTCCCACATAAATGTCTCAGGTGGTCCCATTTCTTCAGACATCTTATATAGAGTTATCTTTTCAGTGCCATAGCTGCCGCCTAGCCCGGATAAAAGAACTTTACCTTTGTTACCATATACTTCCATTTCAAATGTATTTTTCCACTCTGTACAAGAGACATGAAGAAATGCAGTTTTATCTTCATTAGTTCTCAAGCTAAGAAAAGCATTATCATCAACCGGCATATCCCAATAATATGTCTTAGCAAATCCTTCAATATTATTGAATTCACCTAATAGCTGCCTGCAAAGATCAATTAGATGTGGGCCTTGATCAATAAGCTCACCTCCGCCAGAAATTTTAGGGTCTGCTCTCCATTCTTTTTCGTATCCTATTCTTCCTCCATGTCCGTATTTAGCTCTAATAAACATTAATTCTCCTAAAGTACCTGCTTTAACCATTTCATCTAATTTTCTAAAAGATCTATGATATCTGTGATTAAATCCAACTCTTACTTTTGAATTGCTATTTTTTTGTATCTCTAGTGTTTTAGATACTTCTTTTAAATTTCTTCCAGCTGGTTTCTCAACTAAAACATGCTTGCCATGGAGAATCGAATGCTGTGTCAGTTCTGATAAAGAATCATGCAGAGTTGCAACAAAGACAACATCTATATCTTCACACTCAATAAGCTCTTTGGGATTCTTAAATAATGAAGTAGAAAATTCTTTCGCAAAACTTTTAGCTCTATCCTCATTCAAGTCGCATGAACCATGAAGTTTAAAATTGCCCATGTTTGACGCTCTTTTTTGTCCAATAAGACCGCATCCAATAATACCGACCTTAATCATTTATCACCGTCCTCAAAATTTCTATCTCTTCCAATAATCCTTCGCAATGTATACATATCAGAATTATTAATCAATTCTTTATATTCAGGCCAACTTTGCCAATTATCCCAAAGAGCGCTTATTAACTTTGCAGTGATACCATCGCTTGCGGAAGAAGCTAAAAATATAGCTAATTCTGCAGCTTTGGTTATAGGTGCGCCTCCTGTCTCTTTTTGCTTAAGAGATTTTTCATAAAATTCATTTCCTACTTTCTCAGGTCCAGCCAAAATTATTTCATCTAGCATCCCTGTATTAAGTGCTCCAGGAGCTATTGAGTTAACATCGATTCCATAGTTACGCACCTCTTCGGCTAAAGTTTCTGCAAACCTAACGATAGCTGATTTGGTAACTGCATAAGCACTAATATTAGGAAGCGGATTTGTAGCACCGCCCCCTGAGAGTTGAATTATTTTCCCGTATTTTTGAGCTTTAAAATGAGGAATAATTTCTTTACACATTAAAACTGATCCATTGATATTTATTTCTATAGTTTTCAACCATTCATCCCAATCTATGGACTCAATAGGTCCTTTGGGACCGTAAATTCCAGCATTATTTACTAAAATTTGGCACCCGCCTAGCCTGATTTTTGTTTCGGAAATTAATCTTTTTACATGATCTAAAATCGATACATCGGCAATAGTTGAGCAAACAATTTGGTTTTTCGATGCCAATGATGCAAGCTTGTCATTTGCCTCATCAAGAAGTTTCTCATTTCGTCCACAAATCATCACATCTGCACCAGACTGAACGAAGTAGCTAGCTATCTGAAACCCAAGACCTTGATTTCCCCCAGTGATTATTGCTTGTTTTTTTGTAAGAACTTTTTTCATTTAGTGCCTCTTGAAGATACTGGAACTCCAACTGAATAATAATGATTTACCGCTTCAGATAAAAGCTCCTTTAAAAAACAATTAGCATCGAAAACAGCAAATTCTTTCTTCTCCAAAGCTATTGAATCAATCTTAATTTCTCTAAATTCAGGCCACTCTGTTGCAACAACTAAAACATCAGACATTTCTAAAACCTCCGATACTGACAAACATTTTTTAGCAGTCCTTTTCCAATCTTTTGGTAATTTTTTAACGACAGGGTCATACACATTAATTTCACCTCCCATCAACAATATCCATTCGCAGAGCTCTATCGACAAAGATCCCCGTAAAGTATCAGTTCCTGGCTTGTATGTTAGACCTAAAATACCAATTTTTTTACCTTTAATGTCGCCAAAGTGCTGCAACAATTTTCTTCTTACCCAATTTTTGTGTTCATCATTACTAGGACGAACTGACGATAAAACTGGGGTAGATAAGCTGGCATCTGCACCAACATTACTTAAAAATTCAATATCTCTTGCAAGGGTTCCACCTGCAAATGGACCTCCTGGTGAGACATATGCCTTAGGTCCAATTCTAATCTCGGTCTTTAAACCGCGCTCTACTTCTTTTGCATTAGCGCCCACAGCTTCACAAATAGAAGCAATTTCATTAGTAAAAGTAATTGATGTAGCTAAAAATGCATTTATCGCATGTTTAGTCATTTCGGCCGATTCAATAGACATCCATTCTACATTCTTAGTGATAGGTGAAAATAGTCTGTTTAATGATGCCTTATCCTCTCGACTCCTTACGCCTACAATAATTCGATCAGGGTTATTAAAAAGATTAATTGCTTGCCCGAGACGCAGATTCTCAGGAGAGCATGCAAATTTAAGATTTAATTCTGGAACATTTACTTCAGCATACTTTTCTAAGGATCTAATAGAGCCTACAGGTAACTGCGATGAGACTAAAATTAAGGTGTTTTTTGACAGTAATGGTAGTATCGATTTTATTTGACTAAAGACATAATCTACATCGGCAATGTCATTGCTATCTATAGGCGTATCATAGGCAACCCATATTAACTCTGAATCCTTTAAGATTTTTTGACTTATATTGCTAAATCTAAGATTTCCATTCGCTATACCTTCCTTTAGTAAATTATCGAGACCTGGCTCATATAATGGTGCTTTGCCTAGAAATAATTTACTAATTACCTCTGAGTCTTCATCAATTCCTAATACTTTATGACCCTGAGATGCAAGACAAGCTGATATTACAGAACCTAAATGCCAAAGACCAAGAACTGTCACTTTCATCATTGATTCCTCATTGATTCCTCATTGATCCCTCGATTTAAATACCCACTCATTATCTTTTAAGAATTGAACTGTTTTAGTTACTCCCTCTTGAATGCTTAACTTTGGTATCCAACCCAAAGATGTTATCTTTTTTGTATCAAGGAAGATAAAAGGGTTATCTCCGATCCAGCCTCGGTCTCCCCCAGAATATATTATGCTTGGAGATACATTTAATTCTTTGCAAATCCATTCAATAGAATCATTCACTTCACAATATCCGTCAACTCCGAGATTAAAAATATTTACCTTGTTTGAGGCCTTGTCGTGGGCAACTAAGATCGCATCAAGACAATCCTGAATATACAAATAAGATTTTCTCTGTTTACCATTCCCTAAAACAGCTAGTTCTTCAGGATTATTCTTTAATTTTTTATAAAAATCATAAACATGTCCATGTGTGTAACGTTCGCCTAGAATTGATACAAACCGAAATATCCAAGATTGAAAACCAAAACCTTCACAATAAGCTGTAATTAGGCCTTCACAAGCTGCTTTAGATGCACCGTACAATGAAGTTTGTATTGGAAAAGGACCATCTTCAGGAGTTGGTATCTTTGCCGACTCTCCATATACAGACCCTGTAGATGAAAAAACTATGCGCTTAACATTATTCATACGCATCGCTTCTAAAACATTATGAGTAACAATGGTATTTTGCTCCAAATCAACTCTTGGCTGATCAGTGCCAGATCTGACATCTGCATTCGCAGCAAAATGAAAAACAGTATCTACTTCCTCTAATAAGCCTGAAAAAGATTCAAGATTAAGAAGGTCTTTTTCTTCTAAAATAAAATTTTCATTTTTTAAGGCATCCTTGAGAAACTCCCTTAAGCCTGTCGAAAAGTTATCAATACCAATTACTTGATGACCCTGAGACAATAATCTGTCCACCATAGAGCTTCCAATAAACCCAGCACATCCAGTTACCACAAACAAATTCATATTATTGCCTTTTCTATGAGGGGAAAAAATAAAGTTCTTATCCAGCTTATATAATTTTAAGACTAATTTTAATCAGAAAATGGATTGGAAACCACTAATTTAAAGGCCCAAAAATTTATGAAAAAAATATAATTTTTTTATTTTAAGTCAAAATAATTAATAACATTGTCAAATTTTAGTCTGAACGTTATTAACTTTCATTCTTCTCTTGTTTAATCTCTAAATTTTTAGCATATAAATACCTTAATGCTATAGCTGTAGAGATAAAAGGCACAGGATTACCAACTGAACCCATTGAAAATAGATAAACTACAAAAATAAAGATAATGGATTTAGAGTTTTTATCAATTTTGTAAAACTTTTGAAGAATACTGTAAAAGTAATAAGAAACTATAATGGTTCCAGCAATTCCAAGGTCTAACATTAGTGCAGCTATGTATGAAGTTGGCCTTAAACTAACCCATTGACCATAAGAAGTGTCTCGAAAGTAAGCTATGTCTTGCGAGTTTAAGCCAGTCAACTCAAGCGCTTGGATAGAAGATTGTTGCCAGTTTCCTATTCCCCCACCAAAAAATTCTTGAAAACCGTACTGAAATGATGCCGAGATCGAAATAAATCTAAAGCCAGAAGCATTTAGTATTAATTGATAAACGGATTCTAAGGAATTAGAACTTAATAATATTGTTGCTAGCGAAAAACCCCTTCCTGCAAGTTGATCAAATAATGGAGAAAAAATAAATAATACAAATAGAGCTGGGAAAATAAATTTTAATCTATAGAAAGCCATAAAAAATATGCCCATTAAAAAAAACGCCGTAATTGACTTGATAAAAAACAACATAAAGACCGCCACAAAAAAATCAAAACCGAAACATTTTTTGTTATCTAAAAATATAGTTCTGTAAGCTATATATATAAATAAAAATTCATATGATGCTCTAGATGGTTCTGAAGATAATAGCTTGACCCCTCTTTCATAAAGTTCCAATGAATCAGCGCTTCCTCTAGGTACTAATGTTTTTATCACAGGATCTAAAAAGTTAATTATTCCTAAAAACTGCAAGCTCCCTAAAACAATTAAAAAGAAAAAAATATTTTTTATAACTGGAAACAATTTTTTTACTAAACTAAAGTTAGTTTGTAGTAAAAAATTTAACACAAGCATCCCATTAAGATACGCCATGATAGATCGTAAAATTTCTATTGATATTCTTCCTTCACTTTGAAAGTACCCATATAGCGAAGAAAGTAAAAATAAGAGAATGATATAAAAAAAGCCTTTATCTATTTTTACAGCGTATAGCAATGAAAAAATAACAGCCCATGGGAATATTTCAGCATTAAGAATTGAAAAAGTTATAGACGGTAAAAATATTAAATAAGAAGTAAAATTAAATACTAAATTATTCATAATTTTAAAGAAAATAAATTTTTAAAAAATTAATAATTTTTATGTAATTCCTAGATTGACTAGATTGAAATAATAATAAATATAGCAAATGAGAAATAGCCATGCTCTATTTAAGTTAAATCAATCCGTAACATAGGAATCCTATAATACTGCAAACAAATAGTAATAATGTTTTAGAAATAATAAACTTTTGGTGGTAATAATCAGCATCTTTTGGCTGATCATTACTAATATGTTCCATAAATGCAGGTTCAAGTACAAATACTAAAAGCAAACTTGCAATACTATTAAAAATAAACCCTAACTGAAGGAGCAGCCCACGATATTCAGGAAACACAGAAGCACTTAGAATTGGAATTGAGGCACCTAATGTATTAAAGATAAAAGGATAATTTACCATAACATATTCAAGCGAGAACTTAATCTTAATAACATGATGATCTCTACTGGAGACACCTAAAAAATATACGGATAGTATTTTAAATACTTTTGGCCATTGCAAAATATATATAAGGCAAGCAAACCCAAGTAAGCCCCATGCAATTGCAAAATATAAAAAGAAATCATTAATATTAGTTCCTGCATCTACTAAAAATCCTGCTGCTGTAAAGCAAAAAGCTGCACCGAAACGATTAATCATCAGGATTTGAGTTGAACGTAACGTGCTCAAAGGGAATTTATCTAAGAACTTACCGGCAACTCTCAAAGACCAAGGTATGTGATCTATGAAAAAAGCAACTAAATAACCAAAAATAAAAACTATCTCAGCGAAAAGAATAAGATACTGATTGGTTAAAAAATTCATAACTTTTACTCAGATAAGATTGATTTATTAATTTTTTTTAAAAATTCGTGAAATTAATATTTGAACTAAGAATAGATCTAGAAAAACGAACTTTCTATGTTTTTCTATTTTTGCATTTATTTTTTACTATACCTAATTTTTCTTAAATATAACAAAATAAAGTCAGGGATTAAAAATGTTAATAACAAAGACCTCCATCTTAAGAAATAGTCTTTTAAATACTCCAATTTTGACATTATAGGAAATTCAATATTTAAGTGTTCATTTTTTAATTTTAATTTTTTAAAGATTTTTCGTTCTATTTTTCCTTTGATAATAATATGATCTAAAGTTAATAAAGGCTTATTTAACGAGAAAAAATTCTCATACGTTGCCGATCTTTCACTACCTAGCACTTCAAACTCCCAGGCACTTTCTCCATTTTTCAAGAGACTAAGTAATATACTCTTTTTCCATAGTGATGGAACTAACGCTGTTCGATAACCCTTTAATGGAGAAATTTCTCCAAAATCTTGATTAATATTTTTATCAGGTTTCGGGCTAGCTTTAAGATTAAGATAATTCATATTATTTTTCATGAAAATATCGTGATAAGAGTTCAATTTTTCTATATTCACATTTTTGGCTAAAGGACCATCTTCCATTAACAGAAGAACATTTTTTTCATTTATTTGGACTAATAATTTTCTTAAATTATCTGACCAAGAAATATCATCGCCGACGCAAATTACTTCAACTGAATGATAAGTATCAGCTTCATAAGCTAAATTGTTTGATAATAAATAAAACTTAATATTGCTTCTAGGAAAGTATTCATCGAGTCTTTTAAAAAAGAGAGGCCATAAAGATGAAAATTTATCACAGCTCAAGATTACTACTGCTAGCTCTTTATTTCTCATAGAAGCTTCGAATCTTTGAACATATATATTCAATTTGTTCATCGCTTAATTGAACTGCGGACGGCAACCATAAGCCGCTTGTGCCAATAAATTCTGAAACTTTATGAAATTCAGATTTATTATATGCTTTCTGTTTGTTTACCGGAGGATACATTATGCGGGTACCGATGTTATTTTCTTTAAGGTGTTTTTGAAGGCCCTCTCGGTCACTCACGACGCAATCTATAAACCAAGGAGCTGTGTTAATACAATCGTTTTCAAATAATTTTATCTCTTTAACATCTTTTAATAATGCTTTATAAAATTCATAAATTTCTTTTTTTCTAATTATTCGGTCATCGAGCTTTTTCATTTGTTCAATACCAATACAAGCCTGTAATTCAGTAAATTTAAAATTAAACCCTATGCTTTCGTGGATATCATTACCACCTCCTGAACGACCAAAGTCCTTTAGTCTACGTAATTTTGCTGCTGTATTATCACAGTCTGTTATTAAGGCACCGCCCTGCCCAGTGGATATTATTTTTGGAGCTGAGAAAGAAAAACTTCCAATAAGGCCGGCTCGACCAATGTGCCTACCATCTGGGTAATACGAACCTAGTCCTTGAGCAGCATCTTCTAAGAGAATTAACCCTTTTTGTTTTGCTAGTAACTCAAAAGACTCTATACCTGACTGAGGGTATCGTCCATTAGCAGCCACTAACATTATTGCTTTAGTCTTTGATGTAATTGCCTGTCTAACTAAATCTATATTAAGACAGAGAGTATCTGACTCTACATCAACAAATATTGGTGACGCACCAAACATCTTTACTGAATTTGGTGTTGCAACCATAGTATAGTTTGGAACAATAACTTCGTCTCCCTGCTCAATTCCTGAGGCGAGTGCGGATAGAGTTAGACTAATAGTACCGTTGTTAACCACAATACAATGTTTAGCACCGGTGAACTCTGCAATCATACTTTCAAAACGTTCAGTTCTCTTGTATTCAGTAATAAAGCCATCTTCATCCATGTACTCAGCTATTGCCCTCTTTTCTTCTTTCCCAAAAAGAGGTCGCATTTGCATAATAAAGTCCATTTTATATTTTCTTTTTCATGATTATGTTTTGATTACTAAGAGTTAAAATTTAGTTTTATCAGTATCAACATCAATAAATGGTCCATTCTTACTTTCGATTATTTGTGTACCATCTTCAAGTATTTCATAACCATGTCCGCCATAAGCAAAAATTGCTAACTCTCCTTCAAAAAGGTCAAATGTATCTAAAACGGATAATTCCTCAGTATATAAAGTAACTCGCATACTGCCCTTTCTGACATAAACGCATTCTTGCGTTCTCTTTGCTATCCGATCAAAGTCTTTATGCACATGCTTAGCTAGAACTTTTCCTTTGTCATACCACCAAGATCCAACTTGTACAAACATATCATCAGGTGTAATAAAATTTAGTCCTTTGACCCAATCTTCATCCCTATATATGATTGAAATTATTTCTCCATTATGTTCAATTCTTTGCATTATTTTATCCTCCCATCTCGCTCAGACAGGATTGGATCACCTGTTGGCCAATTAATATTTAAACGTGAATCATCCCACGCAACCGTAAATTGATCATCAACATCAGCGTAGTCACCTTGATAAGCAAGCTTATAATGATAAGTCGCTAACTCACTTTTGACGAGAAATGCATTACCTAATCCTGGCGGAATCAGAATCAATTGATGATTATCAGACCCTAAATCAAAACATTCATGGACTAAGTAAGTACTTGATTCTTTTCTCATATCAACCACGACCTGCATAATTTCGCCAGAAATACATGAAACTAACTTCCACGTTTTATGGTCGCCATGAATTCCACGGAGCACATTATTTCTTGAAATTGAAAACTTATCATGATTAAAACATAATTCATCAGGCAGTAAATTACCTATTTGACTAGTGTTATAGGATGTCCATATCGACCCTCTTTTTTCATCATGAACTGATGGACTGATAAGCTTAAGGCCTGATATTTTTTTAGATTTTTCGATTAAGAAATTTATGCCCATCCTTTCCTCACTTATTAAATTATTTCTACTAAATTAAAAAATCATTCACTATCTATAAAAATTACCAATTTTAATAGAAAAAATTTATTCTTGTAAATAATTCACACCAGCAACTAGATTAATTGAATGAATAAGAATCATAAATGCTGTTAGAAAAGCTGGTTCTCGTTTAAGAATTAAAACATATATTTTAAGAAATGCTCAATGATCCATTATGGCCCCAAGCTATTATGTAGTTATGTGGGGATGTTAGAGGATTTTCATCAAAAACTTCAAATTTAGGTAACAAAGTTTCTAGTTCATTGAGTTTGAGTCTATTATCTTCTCCCGTACCCATATGATTTCCCCTACCAGTGTTCATAGTTAAGTAACCTTTGGAAGAATTTAATATTACTTTTTCTATATATTTAATTTGGATAGCTTTGGGTAACTCCGAAAATGCAAAATTACTTACTACTAAATCATAGGATTGCGGAACGGTCTGGTTAAGCGAAGATACTTTATATGATCCTGACAAAGTAAAGCTCTCCAGATATTTCGATATCAATTCATTAACAAGTGGCAGGTCAAATAATGTGATTTTGTTAAATTTAAAAATCGAATCTAAAATAAGGGCTTGCCCACCATACCCACATCCAATCTCAGCAATATTTCTCCCGATCTCCTCACCAAATAAAATCTTTAAATCCGATGCAACTTTTATATAATTTAAAGTCGATGGACTGACTTCTCCTATGCTTCCGTAATTATATTTAGTTGGATTTCCAATTTCATCATTTTGGAGCAATAAATCTAATCTATTTTTAAAAATTTCTGGAGTTTGTTGATAAATAATCTTTAGACAATCTGCCCCAACTTTTTTCGTAGTGTGCTCCAAAATAGACTGATAAAATGGATCCTGCTTGAAATTATCAAATGCTCTGGGTGATCTAAGAAACTTTTGTATAGAAGAAAGATACAACCCATCATCACTATCTGATCGATTTTTTTGAGAACCGGAAAATTGCTTTCTAGTGAATAGACTATAAAATTTTGCCAAAAACACAGATTTAGCGCGTGCAGGGTCTTTTATAGCCTTTATTAAATTATTTATATTCATTTATTTATATCTACTCCATGCATCCATCTATTGTTATTACTGAACCGTTTGTATAGTCGGATAAAATAAGGAAATTAATAGCATGATAAATATCTTCTGCTGAACCTAATTTTTTAGAAGGAACGCCTTCAATAAAAGTTTTCTGCAGTTTCTTGTCTAATTTTCTATACAAACCAGAATCAAAGTAACCTAAACTTATCACGTTAGATGTAATTCCTAATCTTGCATATTCCTTTGCTAAAGATCTACTAAATCCATATAAAGCTGATTTTGAGGCACTATAAGCTGTTGATCCTGCAAAGCCTCTCATACCTCTTTCTGAAGAAATATGAATAAATCTGCCCCATTTATTTTGAATCATTACTGGGAGCAAATATTTTGAAAGTAAAAAGTTGGAAGATACATTTATGCTGAAGGCTTTATCCCATGAATCTATATTTTGGTTAACAACTAAGCTATCATCCTTATAGGCTGCAAAATTTATAACAACTACCTCTGATAAATTCTTCTTAATTGAATCAATAAAGTCCTTTATGTTATCTTCATTTTGAAGGTTTAATTGTGATAAATGGATATTATTATCACCTTTAATGTCTAATTTATTACTGTTGAATGTACCGTATATTATATTTTCTTTGGAATGCTTATTCATCGCTTGTTGAGCAATGTTAGAGCTATATCCAATTACTACAAACTGTTTACCTTTAATAATCAATTAAACACGCTCCATATGAAAGGCCAACACCAAACCCAAACATCATCAATTTATGCCCGCGCTTGATAATACCCGCATCAATCTTTTGCTTTAGTAAAATAGGTATAGTGCAGGAAACTGTATTTCCAAAATCTTGATAATTTGTAAGAAATTTTTCTTCACTAAGATTTAGCTTTCTAACAATATTACTCATGACAACTTTACTAGCTTGATGAAATAAAAAGTAATCGACATCATTAATAGACATGGAAGCTTTATCAAGTAATTGCTCTGAGCCTGATGGTACATTTGCCATTGTAAATAATAAAACTTCAGCACCATTCATATAGAGATCGCTGGTTTTAGTACTTTCTATTTTTGACGCGCTGTTCCTAACTATTAAGCTATCAGCTCCGGAACCATCTGTACCATATATAAAAGGTCCTAGCTTACTTTCACCTTCTGATATTGAAATTACTGTTGCGGATCCAGCGTCACTAAACAAAGGGCGACTGGTTCTATCATTTATAGAAATATACTTATTATATGTATCGCCGCATAAAATCAATGCTTTTGAAGCTTGATTAGCTTCCATCAAACTTCCAACAACACTTAGGGCATAAATATACCCAGAACAACCAAGATTAATATCAAATGCGGCTATATTTTTACTAAGCCCTAGACGATCTTGGGCTATGCATGCGGTGGTTGGAAGTATGTACTCAGGAGACTGAGTGACAAATACAAGTAGATCTATATCATCTAATTGGCTATTAAGTTTCTTGGCGGCCTCTACTGCTAATTCTAAAGCAGTTTCTTTATCGCTGGAGCAATATCTATTATCAATCCCCGTCGTATTTAATATCCTATCTATGTCCCAATCAGGATTAACATTCTTAAGTTGGGCTAAATTTTCTTTTCTAGATCCTAAATGATAAGAGATCTCTTCAATCTTAGCTTTCATCTATTAGGTTCGCACTGCTAAGAATATTAATTATCTCATTAACAGAGAAGGCCTCACCTAATTCGGATATTTCAGATGCTTTACCGTCCGTAGCATTGTCAAGCGAAGTTAGTATGCTTAAATGGCCCAACGAATCCCATTCAGGAATATCATCCATTTTGGATTCATAAGTAATTTGTTCTTCAGCGTCTAGAGCATCTTTAATTAATGAAATTAAATCATCTTTAGTCATTTTCATTTATATCTCCTAGTATTTTATTTAATAATTTCGAGTGTTCTTTTAGAAATTTTGTTATTTTTAAAAGAAGTGAATCCAGGATTGTAATATTCACAATCCGAAAAATGATAATGGACTACAAGGCTTTTTCGCGTAAGTGATGGATTATTTATTTCACTTCCGCCATGAAGAGTGTTTGCAGCCCAAATAAAGCACTGGCCTTTCTTAATCGTAACTTTCTCTGTGTTAAGTTTATTTTTTTCAATAATAGACTTCACTGTCTCTTCATAAATAGTATAGTTTGACTTCAGTTTTTTATTATTATTTGGAACTTCTAATCCCAATTCATCTATGGTTATTATCGGCAAGCCTCTGCTTTTAGACACCACAACCAAGGGTCCTGAATCAATGTGAATATCTTCTAATGCAAACCATACACCGCATAGAAACCTTTCAGGCATTGATGAAAAATGGATATAGTCACTATGAATTGGCTGCTCTGTAGATTTAAGGAAGTTTATTGTTGAAAAAGGAAGTGGAGTTCTTTCATACATTAACTGGAGAAATTCTAATACATTTTTGTTATTAGATAATGACACTATACTTGGGATTTCTTTCCATGCCTCTATTATTCTAGGACTACTGTTGTAGTGATAGTATTTAGGATTAAGCTTTAGATTATCTTTTTTAAGATGCTTAAATATTCCCTCATTAACTTCATCAATTAAGCTTTCAGGAATATCTGCATCTAATTTGCAATAGCCGTCATAATGATAAGACTCGGCTGCTGATTTATACTTAGTAGGAATACTATCAAGTTTTGAAATTTCATTTGTTTCAAACCAAGGAAGGTCTTCTTCAGAGTTTGGATTATAAATACTCATACGGCTCTCCATAGTGTATTAATTTTAATATGCACAGTATATCTCAGTGTAGCCAATTATCTGACCAAATTTTATTTTATAGTCGATAAAACCTTTATTTTTAAGTCGTTCCAAAATGTCTATGTGCTCTAGCATTGGTCGAGGTGCTGGCCATTCTTGCCTTTCGACTAAGTCTACGTTCTTAAAAGTACTATTAGCCTTTTCTAGAATTGCCTCTTTATTTGAGAAAGAAATTACAGGAAAAATTAGTTTACCATCTTGATTTAAGTGCTTATGCGCATTATCTATCACCTCATTAACTAATAAGTTTCCGCCTTCTCCAGTCTTACATGATACATTATTAAACCATGGAGAAATTGAAGCAATCTCCATTGCAACGCCTGAAATATCATTAATAATGTAATCAAAATTTTCTTGTTCCCATGCACTAAAAATATCACTTTTTTTTACATTAATACTTACATCATATTCTTCGGAATTTTTTTTAACTACATCTTTTACAGTCTCGCTTAGATCCGAAGCACTTAAATTCAACTCATACGCAGAGTGTTTTGCAATAAGAATCGCTACAACGCCGCATCCACATCCAAGATCTAAAACGCTCGAATTTTTATTTATAACTTTTAAGGCAGAATGAATAATGCAACTAGATGTTTGTGTGGGCACAAATGTTTGTTCGTCTAATAAAAGACTATAATTACCTAAAACTTTATCTCTAAAAATGTATTTTTTCATTTTACTGAATATTTCTCAATTAAATCTTTTATTTTATCAACGTCTCGATATCCATAAGTTTTAAAATGCCTAGATTTTGGCCCAATAATAGCTCCCTTTTTTACATTAGTGCTTACTATTGTATTTGCCGACACTGATGCGCCAAATCCTACTGTAATCTTAGGAAGCAATATACATCCTGCTCCTAACTTACTAGCCTCTTCCATAACAATATCACCACACAAAGTTGTAGAAAATTTAGAATTAATTGATGGACTTGTAAGGGTTGGATTTATAAAATCCTCTATAGCGGTAAAAAATGCACAATGGGTGGACATCCCACAGAAATCTCCTATTTTTATAGATCCGCCAGTTCCACTAATTGAACAAAATGACGAGATATGAACGTGATTTCCTATGGTAACTTTACCTTTTAATGTCGAAAAATCATCGACTCTTACACAATCGCCAATAGATGAATCTTCTATGCCATAAAATACTGCTTTATTACTTATTCTCGTGTCTTCTCCAACAGACATAAAACCTATGTCAATTAATTCTTGCTTTGTGTAAAACATATTTTTTAAGATTAAATATTTTTATTTTCTTCACTGCTATATGAATCATGCAATAAATCATATTGGACCATTTCAGCAACTATCTCACTTAGAGATGTTTTAGCTGTCCACCCTAATTCCCTCTCAGCTTTTGCAGGATCACCTAATAATAATTCAACTTCAGCGGGTCTAAAATGCCTTGGATCTATACTAACTAAAGTCTTGTCTGTCTTAATGTCTTTTGCTACTTCATTAAGCCCATCGCCTTCCCATTTAAGATTATAGCCAACTTCCTTGAAAGCTAGATTTACAAAATCACGGACTGTATGTGTTTTTCCAGTAGCAATTACATAGTCCTTTGGTTCGTCTTGTTGCAACATTAACCACATAGCTTCAACAAAGTCTCTGGCATGCCCCCAATCTCTTTTGGCATTAATATTTCCTAAAGTTAATAAATCTTGCTTACCTTGTGAAATTCGAGCGGCAGCTTTAGTGATCTTCTTAGTAACAAATGTTTCGCCTCTTCGTGGAGATTCATGATTAAAGAGAATTCCATTGCAGGAATACATGTTATATGATTCTCTATAGTTTACAGTAACCCAGTAGGCATACAATTTAGCTGCGCCATATGGTGATTTTGGGTAAAAAGGAGTCAATTCACTTTGAGGCTCAGTGCCAGGCAGACCGCCAAAAAGCTCTGAGGTAGAAGCCTGATAAAAACGGCAATCAACTTTTGAATCTCTTATCGCATCAAGAAGCCTGATTGTACCAATTCCAGTAACCTCTGCGGTATATTCAGGGACTTCAAAAGACACGCCCACATGAGATTGGGCACCTAAATTATAAATTTCAGTAGGTTTAATTGCTGCAATAAGTCTATGTAGGTTACTTGAATCAGCCAAATCTCCATGGTAGGTAATGAGGTTTTTATTGTTCAATAAATGATCTATTCTCACTGTAGTAAATATAGACGCTCTACGTAATATAGCGTGCACTTGATAACCTTTCTCCAACAAAAACTCAGCTAAGTAAGAGCCATCTTGTCCTGTGATTCCTGTTATGAAGGCAATTTTTTTATTTGACATATATCTAAACCATTAAATCGATTTTTTTCTTCTAAAAATAGTACCTAAGTGAAAACAAATAATTTCTAGCAGGTCTATTTCATCATCAAAATCGTTGTCTTGTTTATTATTATCAATTTTTTGCATGAAATTTTTTTCTAAGTATTCCATAAGTTTATCGTATTCTTGTATTTTTTTTTGACAATGATTTGCTTTATCAAAATTATTTTTTGTTGAATTTCCTCTGAAGTTAAGACTTATGCATATTTAAAATTTATATTCAGAAGGTTGCTTTCTTCAGATTTAGTCTTGTTGATTTTGTAAATTTCAACAAGCAAGTATTTCATAATTTCTTCAAAGACTTGGTACCCGGGGCCGGACTTGAACCGGCACGATATCGCTATCGAGGGATTTTAAGTCCCTTGTGTCTACCAATTCCACCACCCGGGCAATTCATAGC
>MDSV01089308.1_pt1 | contig 23962 bp, 22 predicted proteins | sample 810851 | NCBI WGS metagenome assembly MDSV01 (sample SAMN05326640, study PRJNA326480) | marine metagenome | isolation source: seawater | place: Atlantic Ocean: North East | collected 2012 | reverse complement strand
GGCCGGTTTTTAGTACTCCAAACGGTATTGAAATAGGATATGAAGTTATGGTGACTCCTTCAGGTTTTTTATCATGGAAATCAATTAACTTGGTAATATTTATATCGCAAATTGTATCACCATAGCATAATATGAAATCCTGAGGTACATTGGAAATACAATCCTTAATTCTATCAATAATACTTACATCTCCAGAATTTATTATACAATAATCTATTTTTGAAAAGTTTTTGAACATGAAATCGTCTATCATCTCTGATTTGTAGCCTGTAGCAATGATAATTTTGTTAACATCATACTTTAGTAAATGATTAATAATGTAATATAAAATAGGCTTACCATTAATCTTGATCAATGGTTTAGGCGAATCCTCAGTTAAAGGCCTTAGCCTCATACCTTTGCCACCACACAATACTATAGCAGATAAGTTATTCATTTTGCTTTTTTCCTTCCATAAAATATAATGAGTATACGCTATATCCTACCAACATCATAAGAATAAAAAAACCAGTAGGAGCATAATGCAGTGTAGCAATTAAAAATGTATTAAGCACAAAAACATGATGTCTGTTTTTTATATTTAACTTAGTTAATGGTAGTATGAAAAAAATAGTAATTAAAAGTATAATGCCAAGTATTCCAAACTGTTCTAAGAAATTTAAAAAATAAAAATCAGAACTAATAACCCCATACTCTTTGAAAAATACGCCATAGTTATGTACCTGAAAAAGATCGTAATGTCTAAGCTCGATCAAATATGTCATGCCTTTTCCAAATAATAAGTTTAAAGGATTTTCAGTGAAATAAGATATTAGCGAACTTAATGGTCCCGTATCCTGTACTACATGAGAGACTGGATCAATAATATTGGATATTAAGATAAAATATCCATAGATTTGATAAACGAATAAGTCAAAGGGGTTTGCATCTGCATATTCACTTAAATGCACTATACCCAGTATATGATCCAATCTACTTAAAGAGAATAATACTAACGCTATACTGAATAGGGCTCCCACTGATATCCATATATATTTTTTTGAATACAATAGGTATAAGCCGAAAATAATAATCATAACTCCATATGCAGTTATAGAAGTACTCATAAAAACACCTATTAGACTTATAAATGCCCATTTATATTGTTTATATTGAAACATATATATGACACCTATCACATGCAATACTCCTAGCAGATGCGGACTACCAATTAATCCAAATGGCCGATACATGCCAAGCCTTGTTTGATGGGCATTATGAATTTCATAAATTACTCCTTGCATATAGCTTATAAAAAAGTCTCTATACCCTAACAAAGATCCTATTTGTTCAAATATTGTATAAATAACTGCAATCTTGAGAATAAAAATTATAAAATTTTCATATTTTATTTGATTATTCTTATTTATAAAGAAATAGATAAGTGGAAATAAAAAAGTAATTGAAGAATTTTTAAATTCATATAATCCTAAGAAAACAAAACTATATATAGAAACATCGTATTCAATTGATCTTAAGATTATTGCAGTTACTAGATGAATAATGAGATATAGAAGAAAAGATAGATAGACAAACCCTCTATAATCAATCTGAAAATATTTTTTTCTATCTACATAATAGAATAATGATAATACAAAAATGATAGATAAGTACAGTAGTTCTACAAGACCATACAATGAACCAAAGGTAGCTCGAAGTATTGTATTAAAGGACATTAATAAAACTAATAATTGAGTTATGAGTCTAAGATTAACGTTAATACTATTTGAAATGCTCATTTATTATAAATCTCCATTATTTATTCGATCTAAGCTCAATGAGAATTGATCATTCACTGGAAATAGAAGTACATGATGCAGATTCTTCGGTATCTCTTTCATCATTATATTATTTGGGAAATTTGGCCATTTAATAATATTAATATTTTTTTTCCTTCCCCACTCAATCCATTTTTTTACATCATCTGAATTATTAGCTTTACATGGAAATGCATATGGAGAAACCTGCCTGTCTAATATTAAACTTGAAAAATATATTAAATCTGTATTAGTTAAAAATTCTTTCCAAAATAAATAATTTGATGATCTAATCATCCTTATTTTTTCAGCATTAAATATATTGTTTTTAATAATATTATATGAAAAATAATCAATATAAGGATCTTTATCCAGATACTCTAGGGATTTTTTATGTTTGATATTTTTATTAGACTTAGAAATGAAACCTCTTAGTGAATTAATAATCTGATGGATCTTTGGAATTTTTACCTTGTATTCATTCAAAAAACGAATATCAGAGTTATTTGATACTAATATTGATCCAGATAAGACTGGTATAACTTTTCGGAGACTATTAAAAGATATATCACCCAGATTCCCAAGATACTCTTTATTTCTCTTGGTAAATAAAGAATGACAATTATCTTCAATAATAAGAGTCTTATAGTCTTTTTTTAATTGATTGATAAGGTCCCAGTCCGAGGAAAATCCAAAATAATTAATAACTAATAACGCTGTATCATCAGATAAACCTCTCTTAAGATTATCATTAATGATAATATTAAGTTCTGAGTCTATATCATAAAATTGTAGATTTAAATTAAGTTTTTCTATGACTAAAACTACTTCATTGCAAATAAATTTAGGAACATAAATTTTTTTTATATTCTTTTTTAACATAATCAATGACAAGGCTGCATATAATGCTGCACTACCAGACTGATATAAATTTTCAGTTATACTCTTTTTTGATGAAAAAAATGATTTAAAAAGTTTTCTATATGAAAATATTGGTTGAATTGTAATTTTTTTATTAATATTCTTCTCGTTAATATATTTTATTCTTTTGACGTGATTTTTTTGTAATCTTTTAGTGTACCAATATCCGCCCAATCTTCGTAGATAGGATATACGGCAACTTTATTGAGTTTCAAATATTGAGAAATTAAATCTGTCATATCAATTTTTTTATTCTTTGGTATTTTTTTAACAACAGATTTTGAAATTACATAAATTCCTGCATTAACCAAATAGTTTTTAATAGGTTTTTCTCTTAATTTAATAATTCTGGATCCATCAATTTCTATAACACCATATGGTATTGAGATACTATGATTAGCAGCACACATTGTTATTAACATTTTTGATTTTTTATGAAATTCTAAAAGTTTTATAAAATTAAGATTTGTAACAACATCTCCATTCAATACGATTATTGGCTCTTTAGATTCATTATCTATCAATGATAAAGCACCTGCTGTGCCTAATGGTTTTTTCTCGGAAAGGTAATTTATCTTTACATCAAATTCTTCTCCATTACCAAAATAATCTATTAACTGATTTCCTAAATAGTTAACGGATATAGCAATATTAATAAACCCATGGGATCTAATGTTTTTAATTATTTCATATATTATTGGTCTTTTATTGACTAGAAGCATTGGCTTTGGAGTTTTTTTTGTCAAAGGCAATAGCCTTTCACCTTTACCTCCAGCCATTATTACAACAGTATTGATTAGTTCACTATTGGGTCTAAGATCTAAAAAACATAGTTTCATGACCTGTTTATCTTTATCTAAAAGTGGAATTGAGAAACCATGATCTTTTATAAGCTTGGTTATAATCTTTGGATTATCATTAGAAATAAAGATAGGATTACTGTTCATAATATCTGAACATATTGGGTTTAAGTTCTCATTATCGACGAGAGATCTTCTGATATCGCCATCTGTGATTGTGCCTACTAACCTCTTAGCATCATCTATAACTAATAGAATTTTAACTGAAGCTTTGTTGAGAATTTTAATTGCATCAAGCATTGTACAGTTATCTTTAACAATATTTTTTGTAGGACTCTTATACTGTAAACTTAATGTACTCATTTATGCGATTTTTTGAATTGCTTTAGTAATTATATCAATATTGTTAAGACCTTCTGCTTCTTTAGAAACTATAAAGCTATACTTATATTTATCGTATAAAGCTTTATTCATAATAGCTTTCTCAGATATGTCGTCAGATATTTTATCAATATTAATGACATTGTTCCCCAGATATACTGCTAAGCCCTTCGACAACAAATGATCAGTAGTATTAATCATCTCTGTTGTAATAAAAAAAGTAATTGGTTTATAAGATAAAATTGCATAACTAATTGCGGTCGAGTGATGCATTAATACATGATCACATGATTTTATTAGCTCTGCTGTTTTTAACTTATAAATTGGGCGTCCATTAAATTTATCTTTGTCATAATTACTTTTAGGATGTGCAGCTATAACAACATTCGTTTTAAATTTATTTTCATAAATAGAAAAGAAATTATTTAATGAATTATAATATTTTTCATCATCAATGTTGTAGTTAAATAAAGGATTATCTTGATGGTAAGGTACATTAATATCGATGAAAACAGCAAAATTTTCATAAGGTCTCAACTCATTTACATTAAGATACTGTTGATAGTCACATAAATTAATACCAACATTTTTTAAACTATAAGTATTTTTTCTACATATCTCACCTGCGAAAAATGTTATGTTATACTTATTTATAAAGTTAATAGCCCTAATTAGTTTGATATATTGTCTCTGAATAATACGTTTAATCAATTTTGAATTACTTTGCTGCAATGAAAAAAATAATCTAATTTTACTAACTAAATTTTTTTTTGTAAAGATACCAGGACTCTCACCCCATGAAAAAAATATTGTAAATAAGTTATGCTTTGAAATCAGCTTATATATTCTCAGAGCTTCATATGTATATGGTATAATAAGGACATAATAAGGTTTTTCAGTCTTGTTTACTTTTATCTGGTTCTCTAAATCAATTATATTATTAAATTCAATTAATTCTATATCCTTATACGCTAAATTTGGTTGATTATTTTTTTCTATCAAATATGTTATATCCCAAAATTCAATTTGATAATCTTGTTGAGAAAAATCCTCTATAAACCAATCCCTTATCACTTTATTAGATAATTTTTCTTGACTAATATAAATAAGTTTTTTCGTCACGGTTTGAATAGTCAGAAATCAAATAAGATTAATTATTTACTATTTATTTCTTTTAACCAATTATCGCCAAGGCAAAAAGAGATTTGTTTTTTGTTGAAGATACCAAGTGGGGTCTCTTTAAGTTCAAAGTAGTGTGCATCATGTTCAACAGAATGATGGTGCTCCCAATTTCTTTGAAAGTTACATTTCAAAAAACGAGCATTAGCTGTTCTTCCGTCAACAATTATTAGAGTACCTGGTAATAAAAAATGTTCAATAGTTAAGATATCAGCAGCCATAGGAAGTCTGTCCGAGCTTCTTAGTGAGAGCCCTCTTATCTCTCCTTTAGGTGAAAACTGATCAGGAGCATCTAGATAAATTAAATCTGGACAAATATTTGGTACGTTATCATAATAAGTGCACATTCTTTCTTTGAAAGTTGATACATGACATTCTGAGTAATGAAAATTTACATTTGATGTAGATGAATACTGTTTTTTTGTATAATCAATCCACTCTTTGTTATTATCTATTGAATGACATTCAAAAAGATTTGATCTTCTGAGATTATTTTTTATATATTCTTTATGTTTCGTTTTATTATATTCAAGAGCATGATCGAATGCAATTGTACTACAGCCTATACCAAATTCTAGAATAGTTGTAACTTTTCTAGATGTTACTAGATAATGTAGTCTGATTAAGTCATCTAATTCTGTAGAAAATGGAATTTTATTGTCAGGGTCTACAGTATCATAAATTCCTCTCTTCACTTTTTTATCAAGTTTACCATAATCACTTAGATCTAGGTTTAAGTTTTCATGGAATGGATAATTTTTTAGATAATCTTCATAACTTAATAAATTTTTGAATAACTTCATTATTGTTTAGCTTCTCTTATTGTCATTTTGAAATATTACCATATACTAAGACCACCATCTACAAATATATTCTGACCTGTAACATAACTTGATGCATCTGATGCAAGATATAAAATTGCACCCACCATTTCTTCTTTTGTTGCCATACGATTCAATGGAACTCTTTTTGAATAACTATCTACAAATTTTTTGTTTTGTCCGCTAAATACTCCACCAGGAGATAAGGTGTTTACTCTGACATTATTTTTAGCCCAATATGATGCTAGATGTAATGTGAGTCCAACAACTCCAGCTTTTGATACTGCATATATAGCAGGTGTATTTATAGTTTTGTTTAGGTACTTTGAGCCTTTATAAATTCTTTGATCTGATGCCATTGTAGAGCTATAAATAGAAGAGGTTTGAATAATTGATCCTTGATTTCTCTTGGCCATCCTACTCCCTATTTCCTTAGCGACAATATACATGCCACTCAGGTTTATATCCATAACTTCTCTCCATGTATCAATACTATATTCCTCAAGAGGTTTAAAATAATCTTCCAATGACTCTGTTTTACTAGCTGCATTATTAATCAGGATATCTGTAGCTCCTAATTTTTTTTCAACTTCTATGGCCATTTTTTTGACCTGTATTTGATCACTAACATCACATTTTATACCAATACTTTTAATATGATATTTTTTAGATAAAATATTAGAAAAAGAATTAATTTTTTTTAAATCTAAATCTATGACTGCAACTTTACAACCATACTCGGCTAAAGCAGAACAAAACTCTTTGCCGAGCATGCCTGTGGCACCTGTTACAATTACTACTTTATTTTTAAGATTGAATATTTTACTATATTTCATTATTAATTATATTTTCTAAAAACAGGCATTATTGAATTTCCCTTGAGATAATCATCAATATTTTCCTCTAAAGCTTTTTTAAAGACAATTAATGTTTTTCTTAAAGCTATCTCTGTTTTTCTTAATTCATTCGGTCCATGCCTATAGCAAATAGTAATCCAGGGCATCAATATACCATTCTTTATCATTTCTTGAGAAAATAATGTTCTCAATGGTAGAGATATTTTGCCATTATTATCCTTAACGATATATATAGGTGAACATGATGGGCCTTGTGCAATTATGTTTTCACTTAAGTCTAATTCATGGGCTATGCGATTAATTAAGTTTTTTAAATTATATCCATATTTCCACATATGTTGCACAACTTTATTATCTTTCATAAATTTAATTGTTTGTACAAAAGCACCAAGACTGCTCATCTCAGCACCATGTGTTGTTGATAATAAGAAAGTTCTCTCTTTCCCTTTTTTTTCAATTGAACCTAACTCCATGATTTTTCTTTTACCAGCTACGCATGATACTGAAAAACCATTTGCCATAGCTTTACCAAAAGTACTTAGATCTGGGTCTACACCATACAAGTATTGCGCTCCTTTCATATGCCATCTAAATCCAGTAATCATCTCGTCTAGAACAAAGACTATTCCATGTTTTTTACATAATTTTTGAACTTGCAATAGATAATTGTTACTTGAGCATTTAATGGATCTTTCGCAGTTTTTTTTGCCACAACAATTATTAGTAGATCCAGGTATCAATGGACAGATGTGTGTAGCAGGTTCAAGAATTACACATGCAATCTGTTCTGGATATTGATTAATTAATTTTTTGAGAGAGCTTATATTATTATAATCAAAACATTTTGTTAGATTCTGGATCCTCTTAGGTATCCCTTTTTTTATATTTGTAGATCCAATAAACCAATCATCATATGAAAAAAATGGGTGTTGAGTGCATCTAGCTATAATCTCTCTACCTGTATATGATCTTGCTAATTTTGCTGCTGCTGAGACGGCTGTGGATCCATTCTTAGTAAATTTTACCATATCTACTGAATCAATCTCTTTTATGAGTAATTCGGCTGCTTCTAATTCAATATTTGATGGTCTAGTTAGATTATTCCCCAGTTTAATCTGTTTAATTGCTGCATCATCAATGGCTTTTTCAGAGTACCCAATATTCACAGCTCTTAGGGCCATACCATAATCTAAGTACTTATTCCCATTATTATCATATACATAAGCTCCTTTCCCTTTTTGTAACACTTCAGGGACATTGCTTGGAAACTGATCGTACCCTCTAGAATAAGTATGAGCACCACCTGGAATTGCTTTTAAAAGCCTTTGTTGAATTTTTTTACTCTTCATAGTTTGTTTATTTAATTTTTTCAATATTAGCCATAATAGCCTCTATACATATAAAATCCAAATACGTATCAATTTCAAATGATTTCCAATAAGGAACAATAAATGGCAAAGTCTTTGCATGATAAAAAGACTTAGTAGCTAAAAAAGTAGATATCTTAGAGATATATAAGCTACCATCAAGGAAATATGTTTTTTCGACATCTTGCCTTCTTGGAATATGACGCGGAAATTCTCCAGAAATTGGCTCAATACAGCCATTATCGTCAATTTTTAGACTAAACTCTATATTAGTTGATTCTGTTTTGGCTACACTAATTATTGAATTATACTCATAATTATTAGCCTCTAGCTTTTCTAATGCTGAATCAATATCTTCAGATGTCGTCAATGGTGAAGTTGGCTCAAGCAAGATCAAATACTCATAATCAATTTTATCTTTTTTAATGCTTGAAAGCACGTCAAGGATAACATCAGATGATGGTGTATTATCTTGAGCCAGGCTTTTATCACGTAAAAAAGGAACATCAGCGCCAGCTTTTTTAGAAATCTCAGCAATATTATTATCATCAGTACTTACAAGAATTCTATCGATGTATTTGGATGCAAGAGCAGCCTCGATTGGCCATGTTACTAAAGGTTTACCATTTAGAATCAGAATATTCTTGTCTTTTAGTCCTTTACTGCCTGCTCTTGCAGTAATCACTGCTATTATTTTCTTATTATTTATCATTGTAGTAATTAGATGGTCATTTTTTTTGTTAATAATCTATCAGTTAATTCTATATCGGCTAAATGATTTGCAATTTTTTGTCCTGCTCCACCAAGTCCATAGGGATTAATAGATTTTTGACATATAGCTTTAAATGCATCATCATCTAAACATTTCTTGATGGCAATATATATTTCTTCAGCATCATAGCCACAATCAATTATGTTTGTGCTTCTAAGTCTCCCATCCTGTCTTGTTCCAATATTAATCGTTGGACAATGAAATGTTGATGTTTCCTTGATACCCGACGATGAATTACCCATGCAAATTATGGTTTTATTCGGATCTCTAGATAAACTCAGTAGGCCCCAATATAACTTTCGGCCTAATGATTCTCTAATAATTGAGTTATTAATATCATTTGTATATTTTTTAATTGTCTCAAATATTTCAATTCCACCTGCATCATTGTTTGGATAAGTAAAGATACATTGAATATATCTTTCTTTTGAAATCTTTTTAATACCATTAATTGATGCGAGCAATTGTTCTTTTGCTAATTTATACTTATTAGTAACTGAGTGTTGAGTAAATATTATAATTGGTTTGTTGATATCAATATCTATGAAATTACAAATATCTTCTTCATTTACAAATTCATTATTGTCAATCAAATCTATTGCAGGATAACCTGCTAACTGAATTCTCCATTCTTCTTCACCCATTGCCTTAATACGGCTATATGAATCTTTATTTGTAACATAATGAAGATGGCTAAGTTTTGTCATCGCATGTCTAACATTATCATCTAATGCTCCACCTTCTGTGAGATCTCCACCTTCTACATGTGCAGTAACAGTATTTGTTTGAGATGATGCAATTGTTGCAGCAAAACTTTCGAATCTATCTGCATATACTATAAATATATCTGGCTCATATTTCTTTATTACTTCTGTTAACAATATTATTGCATTACCAATCATTTCAGATGTTGATACTAAGTCAGCCCCACCATTACCTATGTCAATTTTTTCATGAATAGTGAATCCATCATTTTCAATTTCTTTAATAGTCGATCCAAAAGCAGGATCTAAATGTGCCCCAGAGACTATTAAATAATACTCTAAATCAGGATGATTATTAATTGCACGAAGTATTGGTATTTGAAGACCATATTCTGCTCTATTGCCTGTAAAAAGAGCTATTTTTTTCTTTGGTCTTTTATCCATTTATATATTCCATTTTCTATATTAATACTAGGCATCCAACTGTATTCTTTCTTAAATAAATCAGTATTTAATATGTTCTTGATTGCAGTATTATCTGTAGTAGATATCTTTAATTTACTGAAGTCTTTATTTAGATTTTCACATATAAGTTCTATAACTTTTAAAGATTCTATTCCTATACCAGTTCCAAGGTTTACTACTAGATTTTTTATAGGTTTAGTTACAATACTATTAATAGCACTACAGAAATCATCAATATATAAATAGTCTTTGATAACATTTATGTTTTTAAGCCTGAGATTCATGCTGCTACTATTGATTTGGTTAAATATATTAAAAAATAATTTTTCCTGTGACATTCTTATTCCATAGATGCTTGCTAATCTAATTACTAACCCATTATTTTTCATAACCTTTTCTTCTAAAGATATTTTAGATTTTGCATATTCATCATTATTCGTTAGTAATGCATGCTCAGAAATTTTTGCAGGGCTATAAGTGCCATAAACGCTGGAACTAGAAAAAAATATCATATTATTTTTATATAAATCTGATAATTCTGATACTAATTCATATTCTTTAACACTAACATTAGAGGTATTTCCGGCTAAGTTAATCAAAATATTATTTTTATTATAAGTAAGAAGTAAATCCTTATAATCATTTAAAACAACATCCACCATTGGCCCATTTTTTCTTGAAACACCAATATAATCGATACTTTTTCTGTTAAATGAACGACATAAATGTGACCCGAGAAATCCAGATGCTCCAGTAACTATTACTTTAGTTTTAGAGGTCAATGCTTTTTTCTATATCTTGAAATGATATTTGATTATCTTTCTTAATATCACGACATGCTTTTGTTCCAAGCACTTTATCAAACTTATCTGATAAGAGTTCCCCATTTCCTGGTCGTTTTACCCAAATATTTTCATATGAAAAGATCTCACCTTTTTTAATATTTTTAATCGATACTAAAGATGCATAAGCGAAATCAATCACTGGCTTTTCTTCTTTTAAGATTGATTTTGTTCCACCTCTGCACTCCCATATGACTCTTGAATCATTTATTAGTGACTTTAATTCATCTGGCTCTATAGATATACTAGTATCAGGCCCTGGCCATGATCTACTAATAGTATAATGTTTTTCAATAATACAAGACCCAAGAGCAACAGATCCTAGTGCACTTGCAATTCCTAGTGAATGATCTGATAGCCCTATAGGAATGTTAGGATATAAATCTTTTAGTTCAGATATTGCTCCAAGTCTAACTTTGTCATATGGAGTGGGATACATACTTGTACAATGCATTATGATTAGCGGGCAATTATATTTTTGTATTATAGAGACAGTTTTTTTTATACTTTTAATATCATTCATACCTGTGGATAAAATAATTGCTTTCTTTTTTGAAGCAATATGCTGAATTAGTGGATAGTTATTACATTCACCAGAGCCAATTTTAAAAGCTTCTACTCCAAGATTGATAAGACGGTCACATGCTTCTCTTGAAAAAGGTGTTGATAAAAAAATAATGTTTTTTTGTTTACAATAATCTATAATTGATGCTTCTTCCTTTTCTGTTAGCTCACATCTTTTAATAATATCCCATAAAGTTTCATCTGATATATCACCAGGTTTCATATCGGTATGTAGCATCTCATGTTCTGTAATATGGCATTGAAATTTCACTATCTCGGCCCCAGCCTCAATTGCTGAGTCTATCAACATTATAGCTTTGTCATACTCACCCTCATGATTGATACCTATTTCAGGAATTATTAGAGGTGGAAAATCATCACCTACTTCTCTGTCATTAATATTTATAGATATAGACATACTATTTATTATATATTGAGGATTTATAAAGTTGAAGATTTTTATGATTAGAAAACCAGTCAATTGTTTTTTTTAAACCCTCAGAAAGTCCTTTCTTACCTTTAAATCTAGGCGTCCAATTAATTAATTTTTTTGCTTTTTTTATATTTGCTTTTAACCTATATACTTCTCCTTTTTTAGGTCTTTCTCGTTTTTGATCTAATTTGATCTTAAGATCTGTACCCATTAAAGATTGAATTAACTTTGTTAAGTCATTGATAGATATCTCATAGCCTGAGCCAATGTTTATTATTTCACCAATACTTTTTTGATTATTTGCAATTGCTATGAACCCATTTACAGTATCTTCCACATATGTAAAGTCTCTGGTTGGATATAAACTACCTAAGTTAATAGACATATTATTCAATGCTTGAGTAATTATAGTTGGAATTATTGCTCTATTAGACTGCCTAGGTCCATATGTATTAAAAGGCCTAATAATCGATATAGGTAAATTAAAAGTACTATAATAGGAATATGCTAGCTGGTCAGCTCCAATTTTACTAGCAGAGTATGGTGATCTAGCAATTGATTTTGATTCTTCTGAAATTGCAACTGTATCAGATTCGCCATAAACTTCACTAGTTGATGTATGCACTATATTATCAATTTCAAGATTAAGCGAAGCCTCCAAAATATTTAGTGTTCCTTCCATATTTGTAGAAAGATATGAGTATGGTGATTTATAAGAATATGGTATGGCTATTAACGATGCTAAATGAAAAATGATATTGACATCATTACATGAATCAGTGACGAATTTTTTATCCCTAATATCTCCTGATACTACATCAATTTTTTTAAGTAGCTTTTTATCAAAAGTATCCAGCCAGCCCCAGCTATTAAAAGAGTTATATAGCGTCATGGCTCTAACATCATAACCAAGACTTACAAGTTTACTAACTAAATGTGAACCTATAAATCCATCAGCGCCTGTTACTAGTATTTTTTTATTTTTTGATATAGTCATATATTTTATCCATAGTTTATTTTATTATTTCAGTTATTTTATTCTTGGATAGTCTAAAAATATTATTACAATATTTTAAGGATGATAATCTATGTGTGACCAAAACAATTGTGATGTCAGGAAAGAATTTCTGTATATTAATCATAATTTGATTTTCTAGTTCCTCATTGAATGAACTAGTTGTCTCATCCAATATTAAGAGTTCTGGTTTTCTATAAAGAGCTCGTCCCAATAAAATTCTTTGTTTCTGTCCACCACTTATATTCATCCCTCTCTCAGCTAACAATGTCTCATAGCCATTGGCTAATGACATGACAAAATTATCTAATTCAACCATATTTATTACATTTTTAAGCAAATTATAGTCAACATCTTCTTTGGGTATACCAAAAGCTATATTATCCACTAATGACATGTTTGTTAAAGACATATCTTGTGAAACATATCCAATTTTTTTTCTCAATTTAATAAGTTGTTGTATATTTAGCTGAACTCCATCAACCAATATCTTACCTTCATATTTTGCATGAAAACCCAAAAGAATATCAATGAATGTTGTTTTTCCTAAGCCACTTTCCCCTACTATTGCAAGAATGCTAGATTTTTTTATTTTTAAATTAATTTCTGAGAGGATTTCTTTAGTATCATATGAAAAAGAAATATTATTAAAAACAATATCTTTTGAGAAAGTAATTTCATCAACCGAATCATGCTTATTAATAGATAAAGAATAAATACTTTTAATAATATTAATCACTGGTGAATTAAATTTATAAATTGAAAAGTTTTGGTAGATTTGTTGTAGTAATGGGAGAGCTCTATATGCAGCAATAATAAAAACTCCTATAACAGGGGATTGCGCAATTAAATTATAGTCTTGAGCTAAAAAATAAATGAGAACAGAAAATATACTCCCAAAAGCAACAACTTCTAAAATATATCTTGGCAAGACTGATAGCAAAGTACTTTTTGCAGTAAGATCAGCAAATTGCTTAGTTGGCCCATCAAATAATCTAAGATATGTATTTTCTGCAGAATAAAATTTTATGTTTTTTATATCAGTAAAAGCATCATTAACATACTTATACTTATCTTTATTTTTTAATACTTTATTTTCACCATATATTAAAAGTCTTTCCTTAACTCTTGAATAAATGAGAATATATATAATTGTAAGAATTAATATAGAGCCGATAAAAATTTGATAATTTATATATAATAAGAATATAGAAATTGAGAAAACTACTGCACATTTTGATAAGAATTGTAATGATGGCAAAATTACAAGATCACATATAATGCCTGTTTCATGTAATATATTCTTACTAATATATGACGATGTATTATTTATATAAAAATCATATGGCTGATAAAGATATTTTTCCATTAATATCATTGATATTTTATGTTGCTGTGAAGCCGTGAATGAAACTGTCTTCCATAATGTATATGCGGTAACAACATTGCTTATGGCAAACAATATAACAACCAAAGATCCCATTAACACTGTTGCATCTAAAGCTGTCAATGAAAAAGCATTAATTATCTTTAAATATAGTGAGTTATTTAATATATATTCTGGATTAGTTAATAAAGCAATAAACGGCGCTACTGATGCGATACCTAAAACTTCTATCATTCCAGATATAATAAAAAGCATAAGCAAAAAGAATAGGTTCAGCTTATCCTTACGATCAAATATATCTAGGATCTTTATCATTTTTAGTTTTTTGAAATTTAATTATCTTTATTTTTTTCTAGATAGAATCAATAGTAGATTTAGAAATGCTAATAAAGTACCTAAAAATAAACCTAAGATAAGTATTAGTGATCTTCTAGGAGCATATTTCTTTTTTGGTACTATGGAGGATTGATCAATTTCAGCCACTTTTACATCATCATAGGATACTTTAACTAATGAGGTAGCATTTAAATCTTCTTCTAGATGTCTTAGGTTAGGTATAAATGGATCTTCTGAAGTTCTATTTTTTAAACTAACGATTTGTGACTCTAGCGCATTTGTTCCAAATAAGTATAAAGGCATTTCTGTCAATTGTGTAGGACCTGCAGATTCTCCACCATGATCCATAAATATAGATTGATTAGTTAAATTAACATTAGACGGCTCAATTATATTTAATTTTTTAGCAACTAATAAAGCCTCTTCTAACTGAATAATTTTATCTAATTTTATTTGTTCAGCTAATTTTCTTTTACTATCTATAGCAGATTTGATTTTTCGGCCATAATTATTAATAGATACATTTACACCATCAACAATACTAATAGATGTTTCTCGCTCAACCATTTTTATAAAACCATTTAGCCAGTCAGATGCTTGGATAGGATCAGTATGAACATATGTAACCATTAGAAAGTCTTCTTGTCTTATATCTCGAGAAACAAATTTTGATTCCAATCTAAATCTAAGATTATCATGAAAATATTCTTTAAAAGCGTCTTCCTTAGTTTCATCAGGAAAATATTTATACAATTCATTTTCGTAAAAAAACTTACGTTGATATTTTCTAGATTGAGCATTCTTCATAAAAGCAAAATAAATATATTTTTGCTCAAGCACCAATTTGCTGTCTTTGGCAATCTGTGTTGCAAAATAATTGAGCGGCTGAATATATTTTTCTTGAGGCGGGACAAGATGAATTTCAGCTTTATATGTATTTGGAATAGAAAAAGCATAGATCACGAAGACAATAAAGACAGCTGATATAATTGACAATAATTGTCTTTTGTTCTCATTATAGCCTTTTATTATATTAGAGAAATCTATATTTTCATTTGTCATGTATGTTCATCTCCGATGTATCAATTTTTTTCATATCTGCCTCTAATTGAGCTATTTCTTTTTTAATTATATCATATTCATTTAATTTTCTTTTAAAAAACTTAATAGTCAATAACGCTTTTTCATGAATACCTGCTGGAGTTAAATAATATGTATAGGCCATTTTATTCTTATTATTTTTAAAATTATGAACTTTTATGATACCTTTTTTTATCAAAGCATTAAGTATGAAATTAATTTTACCTAAACTGACACCCATCATTTCTGCTAATTCTCGCTGACTGACATCCTGTTTCTTAGTAAGATGTCTCAAAAGCTCTAGATCCTCAAATTTATACTCTTTTTTAGATATCTTATTGTTCATTTTTGATATATACATTTGATAAATTAAAATTTTCATACTTCCAGACTGATATATATTTATTCTTATCAATTTCTGATAGATTGTTTTTATCGGATAAGTTAAAATCTGGCTCTGGTAAATTAAATGGTTCCTTTGTTAAATTCATTGCCCTCCATTTGTCACCAAGTCTAAAATTATCTCCAAACAATCTTTTTTGATTAATAGCAAGACTAGGATAGTTTGTAATACCAATATATTTATAATTATATTTTTTTATATTAATAAGAGAGTTTATAATATCCTTATTATCCAAGTGGACCAACAAATCTCTTATAATGATAAAATCTGAATTTGGAAGTTCATCATTAATTAAATTCTTGCTAAAAAAATTTATGTTATGCTTTTTGTATTTATTATTATTTGATTCTATGAGGTCTTCTACGACATCACAGCCTATATAATTGATATCTTTGAGATCTAATCTAGACATCCATTTCCAGTCTCCACATGGAATATCTAGAATATTTCTTATGTTCTGATTTTTAATAAAACTAGTTAATTCTCCAATGAATATATTAGTTGAAACTTCATTTGAACCACCACCAGACAGAGATCCGCCTTCTGCGCCTCTCCAGTATTTAGATTTATAAATATATGAAAATTTATTTTGCTTATTCATAAAAGATATTCTTATAAATTTATAATAATCAAATATCAAATTGATCATACTTTTAACCTTTCTTTTTAAATTCATATTTTAGTTACTAGACTCCCATTGCAAATTGATAACTTTGTGTATAAACAAATATCCAATAATCCTTGAAATATCGATAGTAAATCCAACTATCGGTAATATAAGCAATAACTTAATATCTTTAAATATTTTAGAAGACGATTTAAGTATCGGAACCAGATAACCTCTTATTGATAGATATAAAATAATAATAGATAATCCTAGTCCATAATAGAATCCAAGGATAACTAATATCAGAAAAAATATATACAAATAAGGCTTGAAATGACCATTAACACGCCATCCATTTTCTGAATATTTTGATATTTTTAAAATAGCTCCTGAGAGAGTGTTGCAGAAGTTTGTACCATAATATCTAAGTGTTACTTTATCATTCACAAGTCTTGTGAAATTCATGGCTTTAGTTTTTTTAACGAAATCAACATCATAGCTAGCTCTAGCATTTTCTAAAAAATAATTTACATCCTCAATTATTTTTTTTTTCATCAAAGATCCAGTCAAACATGGCGTATAAGACATATACCCCATTGTATGAGCTATAAATGCTCTATCTATAATTTCATCACCATCTGTATAAACACGTGGAGATATAATGTCTATTTTTTTACAAATGAGTAATTCATAATTACTTTCCAACCAATTTTTAGGAATATCCAGTCCACAGTCAATATATGCTATAAGATCACCTGAAGAATTTCTTACACCTAGATTAATAGAATTACTTGGAGTCATTTGACCAGAATAAATGGTCTTTATATTTCTTATATTATTTTTTTCAATAAATTCTTTTATGATACTTGTAGATTTGTCCGTAGATCCAGAGTCAACCAGTAAGACCTCATATGGAGCTAATGTTTGGTTGGTCAGGGACATTAATGTCTTCTTCAATGTCAAAGATTCATTATAATAAGGCACTACAATTGATATTTTCATTTAGCAGATTCTTCTTTATGCTTTTTTATGCATTTATTATCAGGTTTTATTATTTGGGCAGGCTACCGCACGCACTTATGCGTTCATTGAATGAACATTATATTATAAAAATAATAGTAACTAAAGCATTATTACAATACAAATTGAATGTCTGAGTTTGGGGCTGTTATGAATATTTTTTTATTAAGTATATTAATCAATAGTTTAGAACGTTTTGATGATATTTTTTCAATGAATATTGCATGTAGTTCTCTAACGGAACCATTGATTATCTGAACTTTATCATATTTTTTGAGGCTTAAAGGACCAGAGGTTAATGATACTAGGCGGGATTTAATCTCATTCACTATACTTTCACTAACAACTTGAGGGGTTAAAGTAACTCGATTAATAAGTAGTCTCGACAGGCCCAGAGTATTATTAATCTTAGTAAAATTATCAAGAGCATCAGTTTTTATGAAAATATAGCCTCGAAAAAATACCTCATAATTTGTTAACCAAAGATTATTTTTGAATTTTTTGGTTTCAATCATTGGAAGATATGCTGTAAAACCCTGATTTTCAAGATTAAATCTTGCTCTTTTCTCTTGATTTGGCTTAGTTTTAGCTATTAACCACATATGTTCGACCCCTGAACACATTATATTAGAGAATTATCATTAAACACAAGGTTTATTTAGAACGATCCTCTTCCGATAGCATAATATTTAATCTTAGCGCTTTCCATAACGCTTGGATCATATATGTTTCTCCCATCAAAAATAACTTGTTTTGCCATTTTTTCATTAAATACACTTGTACTGATAGACCAAAATTCTTTCCATTCTGTGCAAATTACCAAAGCATCTGCTTTAGTAATTGCTGACTTAGCAGACTTAACCTCTGAGTATCTTTTTTTAGGGTCTATAATTTGACCGACAAGTGTTGCCACAGGATCGTATGCTTTTATAATTGCGCCCTTGCTCAACAAATAATTGACTAAGGGAATGCTGGCAGCAAAACGAGTGTCATCTGTGTTAGGTTTAAATGATAATCCCCACACGGCAAAAATTTTATTTTTCAAATTACCTTTAAAGTGTCGTGCTATTTTTTTTGACAAGATAAGTTTTTGATTATTATTTATCTCCTCTACAGCTTTTAGTAGCTTTGGTGTATATGCAATATTTTCCGCAGAGTAAATTAGCGCATTTATATCTTTAGGGAAACATGACCCACCATAACCACAACCCGGATATAAAAATTCATACCCTATTCTTTTGTCCGCACCCATTCCTTTTCTAACATTTTCAATATCGACTCCAAGATGATCTGCAATGTTAGCTAGTTCATTAATAAAACTAATTTTAGTAGCCAACATTGCATTCGATGCATATTTAGTTAGTTCTGCAGATTTTATATCCATAAACTGTATCTTGCTGAATTTTCGATCTAAAGGGAGATAGATATTCTTAAATAATGGGATTAATGAATCATCGTTTAAACCTATAATAATTCTATCTGGTTTCATAAAGTCATCCACTGCTGTTCCCTCTTTAAGGAATTCAGGATTAGAGACTACTGAAAAAGGTAACATTCTTTTTGTAGATGGTAGATTTTTAATAACAGATTTTCTAATAATATCTGATGTACCAACAGGAACAGTGGATTTCTGCACAAGAATAGTCTCTGGCTTAATATATTTAGCAATATCTGCACATACATTTTTAACAGATATAAGATTTGCTTGACCATTTTTTTTCTGAGGCGTGTCTACTGCAATAAATATTATATTAGAAAAATCAATAGCTTTTTTAATAGAAGCTGTAAAATCTAATCTTTTCTCTTTTAAGTTAAATTTAACAATCCTTTCAAGGTTATTTTCATATATAGGCATAATTCCCTTATTTAAATTATTAATTTTTTTCTTATTATTATCTAGACATATAACATTGTGTCCTATTTCAGCAAAACATGCACCCGTAACAAGACCAACATAACCTGCCCCAATTATTGTAATATTCATACTTAAATTTTCCTTAGATTGTTAGTTATCATACCCGATAAAATTATAAATAAAAGTGTCATAAATAGCGTAGAAAGCTGATGAGAAAATATACAATGAGTTAACATATACAGAATATACCCATAGACCGAAGTAATACCAAATAGAGATAAAAATCTAGAGTTACTGTTATGAGGTGACATGCTGTAACGTTTATAGAAAAAATATAATTGCACTAATAAGAAGAAAGCTAGTGTTATTAAGCCAAATACACCAGTTTTCGCAAAAATATCTAAAAACTGATTATGCGCATGATTTTGCCCATCCGTAAGTTTGTTTGAAGCTGGTCGTATAGGCTGGACTCTCTTTAAATTTATTTGCTGGCCCAATGATTCATTAAAATTATTCAAGCCAATTCCAGTTACAAAATTATTATCAATCATAAATAGTGATGCTTTCCAAATATTTAATCTAGGTACTATACTATCCTTATGTTTCCAGTGGTGAGAACTATCCTCGATTATATAGTTATATGTCGAACTATATGCATTTGAAAATCTCTCAATCACAGAAGGATTAATAATAAAAGTGGTAAATAATACTACTAGAGTATAAAAAACTGTTTTTTTAGAAAAACTTATGGTCTCTCTGAAATGTCTAGTAAAAAGAAGTAAGATAAATATAAGTAAGAAAATAACAGAGCCTCTCGATCCAGTGCTAGCCCATGCAATCAAAGCACTCGCAGACGCAACAATAGGGAGGAGAACAAATCTTTTTTTATAAGTTTGTATGCTTAAAAATGAAAGTATGCAAAATAATAAAGAAATATTACCAAAAACTACTGCAGAACTAGTAAACCCTCTTACTCTCGTTTGCCCATCTATAAATAAAAAATAAAGTGAAAAAATTCCGATCAAAATTGATGTAACATTAATAATAGTAATAAATTTTTTAAATGGGATATCAATATCACGTAATGTTAAATAGACAGGTATAACTAATAGGAATCTTATATAATTATCTATTTCAGAAAAACTGGTTGAATGAATCATTGATGACCAAAAGGGTAAGAAAAACATTGCTATATAACTAAAAATAAATAAAGCTTCTAGTCTTGATAATTTATTTTCACTATAAAAGATACTGTAGTATAGAGATAATAAGACTAAAATAATTGCAAAAAAATTGTATGCTCCATCTGTAATCAATGTTGTTAGAAAGAATAAAAATATTATAAAAGGTATAATATGAACTATTGATCTTGATTTTTCAGTTACATTATTATTTTTGAATATTGTATAGATAAAGAAAAAGATCGATATAATAAAAAAGAGAAATCTTAATGGCGTATCAGGCAACCTATAGATCTGATCTGAGCTCGACAAAACATCAAAAAGATTATATAAGTTACCATTAAGAAATATATTTCTAACTGGTACATCAGGCGGGCCAATCATTGAAATATTCAGAAATGTTATAAATAATATAAAAAAAGAGAGTCTATGGTTTAAAGTATTTAAAATTACTGACACTTTTATTAGAACAAGCCAATTATATTACCATTATCGTCTAAGTCTATTTTTTCAGCTGCAGGTACTTTAGGTAAACCAGGCATAGTCATAATATCTCCGCATACCATTACTATGAATTCTGCGCCAGCAGCTAGTCTAACTTCTCTTATCGTGATGACATGATTCGTTGGCGCTCCTCTAAGATTAGGGTCTGTTGAAAATGAATATTGAGTTTTAGCTACACAAACAGGATATTTTCCATATCCATTTTTTTGTAATTCTTCAATTTGTTTTTTAACATTTGAGGGAGCCGATATTTCACTAGCACCATATATTTTTTGTGCTATTGTTTGCATTTTAGACCATAAGTCAAGATCATCCTCATATAAATATTTAAAATTATTTTTTGATGCGTCAATAACTTCAACAACAGTTTCAGCTAATTCTTTAGCACCTTTTCCACCATTAGCATGATGTGTCGATGATACTATAGGGACATCTAGTTCTTTAGATTTATCCTGAAGAATTTTTCTTTCTGCTTCTGTATCTGTTGCAAATCCATTTATTCCAACAACAACTGGCAAACCATAATGATCTTTTAAATTCTTTACATGTTTCTCTAAATTTACCATACCTTTAATCAAATATTCACAACCTTCTTTGCTAAACTCTTCCTTAGGACAGCCGCCATGATATTTTAATGCTCTAATAGTTGCAACTAAAACTACCACAGAAGGTTTTAAATTAGCTTTCCTACATTTAATATCTAAAAATTTCTCAGCACCTAGATCTGCACCAAACCCTGCCTCTGTAACAACATAATCAGCAAGCTTCAATGAGGCTTTAGTTGCAATAACAGAATTACAGCCATGAGCTATATTTGCAAATGGCCCACCATGTATTATAGACGGATTGTTTTCTAGTGTTTGAACTAGATTTGGCATTACTGCATCCTTTAGTAAAACAGTCATCGCACCATGAGCATTAATGTCTCTTGCAAGAATAGGCTTCTTATCTCTTGTATAAGCGACAACAATATCTCCTAGTCGTTTTTTTAGATCAGATAGTGATGTTGCTAAACAAAAAATTGCCATTACCTCGGAAGCAACAACTATATCAAACCCATCTTCTCTTGGATATCCGTTTCCAACCGATCCTAGGGAACAAACTGTTTTTCGTAATGCCCTATCATTCATATCTAGCACTCTTTTCCAGGTAACTCTTCGAACATCAATGTTTAATTTATTTCCATGATGAATATGATTATCTAACATTGCAGATAAAAGATTATTAGCTAGTTGAATAGCATTAAAATCGCCAGTAAAATGTAAATTAATATCCTCCATCGGAATTACTTGAGCCATACCACCTCCAGCAGCACCTCCTTTCATACCAAAGACTGGGCCTAAAGATGGTTCCCTTATAGTCACAAGAGCTTTCTTACCGATTAAATTTAACGCATCACCTAATCCAACAGACGTGGTTGTTTTACCTTCACCAGCAGGTGTAGGGCTAATTGCGGTTACCAATATGAGTTTGCCATCTTCTTTATTTTCAAGACTTTCTATGAAATCTAGAGAAATTTTAGCTTTATAGTGACCAAAAGGCTCTAATGAATCTTCAGGTATATCTATTTTTTTAGCAATTTTTGAAATTTTTTCTAATTTCGCTGCTTGAGCGATCTCTATGTCTGTTTTCATATTTTAAAACCCCATTACAACTATACATGAATGATTACTATAATCTGATTTTGAATTAGATTCAAGATAACTTAAGTCAGAATATAGTATTATAGATGGCAGACTCTAATTATTTTTAATATTTTAATAAAGTAATTATTCAAATAATTAGTTAGAATTTCTTTTTAGTCAACAGATCACATGATCCAGAAACGCCTTTTTTATCTTTTTCTGTAAGTAATAATTTGCCTGAAACTCTGTTTATTAATATTTCTTCAGTTTCATTATTTCCTAGTATGTGAGTTGTGGAAAATTTAAGATTATCAAAATATATTTCATTAATACCTATGGATTCTACTAATATATTTTTACTTTCATTAAAATAAAATGTACGTTCAGTATCTTCTAGTTTACAAAGTATATATATATTATTTTCAATCAAACTCGACTTATCTTCGATCTCTAAATCTATTGTATCCATTTCATCTAATTTAATATCAACTGGCTGGTCAGGTATTTCATTTAGAAAAATACTATTAGATGGTTTCCTATTAACACAAAGCTCGAAAGGGATTTTCAAAAGACCACTATCATATAAATGTAACATTACTTTAGAATTCTTGATTATAAATAAGTGTGTTTTAAAACCAGTATAAATTGACTTTGAATTTTTCGAGTTAATTGAAAGACAAATTCGATGTCCAGTATATATATCACCTAATTGTATTATTGATAATTTCGCAGGTTTATTAATGAATTCAACTTTGGCACTTTCATGATTTATAATATTTTTCTGTAGATAGTTTTTTAAAATTTTCTGATAATTATCCGGATATTCACCATAGTTATCCTCTGCGACTCTTCCATCATATATTTCTGGCATAAAAGTATCAGAAAATTTTATAGGAGAGTTTGAGCAGCTTGCTAAAATAAGTGTCAAAAATATGATTGATAATTTGTTCATAATTTCTGCCCAGGGCCGGAGTCGAACCGGCACGAGGTTGCCCTCGAGGGATTTTAAGTCCCTTGCGTCTACCAATTCCGCCACCCGGGCTTAAT
>MDSV01135972.1_pt1 | contig 23972 bp, 8 predicted proteins | sample 810851 | NCBI WGS metagenome assembly MDSV01 (sample SAMN05326640, study PRJNA326480) | marine metagenome | isolation source: seawater | place: Atlantic Ocean: North East | collected 2012 | reverse complement strand
CGCCGCCTCCGGCGTCCCCGCGCCCCGCGCCGAGAGCAGACGCTCGACGCGCTTCCGCGCCTCCTCCTCGAGCTCCGCCGCGCGCCGCGCCGCGCGCTCCTTCGCGTCGATGTGCTCCGTCGCGTCGGGAACCGTCGCGGAACCGGACCGCTCTGATCGCAGGTCGCTCGCGTTCGCGTCCGCCGCGAACAGAGGCGCGAGACCGGTCGTCATCCGCCGCGAATCCGACGGCTGCGACTCTCGCGACTCCGGAGACGCGTAGTCATTCGGGTCATCGGGTCCCTCTACGCTTGCCTTCATGGGCGTCGGCGTGGTCGCCTCCCCCGCCGTGACTCTCGCCGCCACCGAACCGTCCACGGCGTGCTGCCACCGCGCGCACGTCACGCCGCCGGACCCGACGTGCGCCGCGGTGACGTACAGGACGGACGCCGAGACGGACTTTTTTTTTTCAAAGCCGCGCGTTTCGGAAGAAGAAGAAAGCATCCTGGGGTCGAGCCAGACGACTCTGCCGTCGCTCGCGCCCACCGCCAGCGCGTTCCCGTCGCCGCGCCATGCCACGGACGCACAGCTGGCGCCGAGGGCGATGGACCCCAGCTTTTGTCGGTTCGAGCCCGGGGGCGCGTCGGCGTCCATCAGCGTCAGGCGTCCGTCCGCGGACGCCGCTGCCAGCACGTTCGGCGCCGCCGGAGAGAACCTCGCGTCGTTCACGGCGGAAGTGTTCCCCGTCTCGGACAGAGTGGACAGCGTCGCCGCGAGCCTCCGCACCCCCGTGTCCCAGACGCGCACCGCGCCGTCCGCGGAAGCGCTCGCCAGCATCTGCCGCCGGTGCGGCGAGTAGTGCAACGCGGACACGGAGGTCCCGGACCGCCCAGAAACCCCGCTCGACGAGCTCGACGCGCCCGGCGCCCGCATCTCTCCGACGACCAGGCCGGAGACGGGCGAGTGCAGGATGACCCGCCCCTCTCTCCCCGCGCTCGCCACGTGCTGGTCCCCGGGCGAGTACGCGACGGCGGCGACGGCGTCGGTGTGGCCGACGAGCGACTTGAGCTTGGACTTGCGCTTCAGGTCCCAGATGGTCACCTCCGCGGCGGCGCCCGCGGTGGCGAGGTACCGGCTGCCCTTGCTGAACGCGAGCGCGCGGATGGGAGCGGCGACCGACGAGAGCATAGGCGTTCCCGTCTCGGTGTCTCGGGGGTACAGGTCCGCGGACGCCTCGGGGGAGGCATCGGGAATGCGGCCCAGGAGCTCGCCGGAAGGTTTCAGGAGGTGCGCGCGTCCGTCAGCGCCGCCGCACGCCAGCGCGCCGTTCGTGGGGCTCCACTGGATGCAGTGCACATCACAACGCAGCGCGGCGGCCGCGATATTGTCCGCGTGCTGCGGGGTAGAGGTGGGAAAGGAGAGGTCAGCGACCGATCGGACGAAGGTGCCTACGAGGGAGCGGATCGAACGCGCCGAGGGGCGTGCGTTTCCTCGGAGGCGGGGACACGCGCCGCGCGCGTACCTGTGCGTCGGGGCGCCAGACTTTGACCTCGGCGCCGCTGACCGTGGCGAGCAGCTCAGACATGGCGCCCTCTGCCAGCGGGAAGACGCGCGTGCGAGACTGAGGTGTCGGCGTGGGTGACGCAAGGTGACTATTTTGAAATCGACTCGTCAAGGTGTGCCCGCTAACTTTCAGCTGAGCCGGTCTGCCCTCCGTGGCCCGGTGCGTGCCGTTTTTCCCACGTGGTTCGTGTTCTGCGTCGTGTTGACCTCGGACAGAGCGAGGCGCGGCGGCGGGGCTGGGCGCCGGGGTCCGCTCGCCGAGCTCGGGTCGAGATGAGCATACGCGATGAGGTTCGCGAGGCGCGTCTCGCTCGCGAGGCTCGCGACGCCGCGCGACGAGCGCAGAGCTCGGGATCGGGGAACCCCGTCGACCCGGGGCGTCGTCCCCGGGCGTCGCTCTTCCGAGCGCCCTCGCTGGCCCCGCGCCCGCCGTCGTCCTACCGGCTCACTTCCGCGCTCGGGCGCGCGGTCGCGGCGGCGGCGTCCACTGCAGTCGGGCACGCGCGCGAGGGCGCGGCCAACGCGCTCGCGGCCGCGAGGGGCACGAGGCGGAGCGACCTGGTGAGCGACGAGGCGCTGAGGCGCATCATGGACCGCATCGCCGCCGACCGCGCAGCGTTCGACACGGGCGCGGCGGACGTCTCGCGTCCCGACGCCGCCGCCCTGGGCTTGTCCGAGGCGGAAATCGCAAAGCTCCCCGACGTCGTTTGGGCGCCCGCGGCCGCGACGAACGAAGACGCAGGGGACGCGAGCGTCCGAGTCGACGACGGCGACGAGAAGGATGCGCTCGAAAAAAAAAAAAAAGCGAAAGGACCGGACGAGTGCGCGGTGTGTTTCGTCGCGTTCGAGCCGGGAGACGCGCTGAAATCGTTACCTTGCGGCCACACCGGGTTCCACCTGGCGTGTATACGCACATGGCTCGAGAGGTCACCGACGTGTCCGCTGTGTCGATGCGCGTGTCGCCCCGCGGACGTCCCCGGGGACATCCCCGCGGACCTCCCCGCGGACCTCCCCGGGGACGATCCGGATCTGCGCTCGGAGACGTTCGAGAGGCACCTCGCCGAGCTCACGGCGATGCGCGAGGAGGAGAGCGCGTGGCTCGACCGGCTGGAGGCTCAGCCGATGCGAAGGGCGACCGAGGCGTCCGGAGACGCCACGGCGCGGGGCCGCGTCTCGAGTGGCGTCCCCGGGGATGGGGATATCCCCGGGGACGAAGACGAAACCGCCGTCGGCGCGGGTTCTTCGCAGGTGCCCAATCTCCCCGCGTCGCTCTCCCCGGCGGAGCGCCACGCGGCGTTTGCGCCCTTCGACCCGGGCGCGACGTCATACATGCGCCGCAACTACGCCGAGCTCGTGCGGCTGCGCGAGGAGGAGCACGCGCTGGTCGCCCGGCTGGACCGGCTCGCCGCCACGGAGGAGGAGCTGCACGCGCGCATAGAGGACGCCACGCGCCGCAGGGACGAAGCGCTCCGGCGGCGCGACGCGGAGCGCGTTCCCGAGAGTCGCGGGGGCCGCGCCGGCGCGACGACGTCGACGTCGACGTCGTCGTTCGCGCTCGCCGCCGCGGAGCGCGACCACCGCAGCCGTGTCAACGCGGTGGACGCGCTCGCCAGGTGGAGGAGTAGAGAGTAGGGGAGAGGTGGGTGACTATCATCGCGCGTAGACGAGCGAGCTAGGGTGTTGATGAGACGCAATTTCATAGAGCTTCGAACGCGCGTCCGATGATGATCCGCCGACGACACGCGCGAGTCTCGGTTTCGCCGTTCGCGCTTCGCGCGGCGTCGATCGATCGATCGATCGGAAAAAGAAAAACGGTCGTTCGCGCGTCAACGGTTTTCTCGCCGATGAAACGCGCCGAACCGCCCAGACGCGCGCCCCGGCACATCGAACGCGCCGCGGTGACGCGCCAGGACGGCTCGCGCGCGCGACCGAAAACATCGTAGCCCTTAGACATCGCGATGCGCGCGTGACCCGCGTGACCCGCACGACGCGCTAGAGGGACCCGACGTCGCGTCGTCCCAGTAAAAGGAGTCGAGGCGCTCAGGTGCCGAGTGTTCCGTCGCGGCATCCGAGAACGATGCCGGTGGTTAAGGCGCGCCCCGCGGCTTCGAAGCCGCAGGTGCGCCGCGCGACCGCGGCGGAAATCGCGCGCGCGGAGGTGCTGGCGATCGCGCGTCGGCGCGCGAGCGACCGCCGCGGCCCCCTGCGCAAGTTCCTGGATGCCATCCCTGGCTGGTGGGCGGAGGTGGACAAGAACAACACGTCTCTGTACGTCTTCCACGAGCGCTCGCGGTTCAGGCTGCTGGTCTGGCGCCTGCTTAACTGGCGTTGGTTCGACCGGTTCGTGCTCAGCGTGATCATCGCCAACTGCGTGACACTGGCGATGTACGACCCGACGCAGGCGCCGGACGCGACGTGGAACCGCCACCTCGACATCGTCGAGTCCGTGTTCACGTTCGTGTTTCTCGCGGAGATGGCGCTCCAAGTCGTCGCGCGCAACTTCCTCATCGGACCCGGGGCGTACCTGAAACACCCCTGGTTCGCGCTCGATTTCTGCATCGTAGTCGTGAGCGTGATGAGCTTCGTCGCCACCGCGCTGGGCATGGCCGGCGTCGGCGGGAACGTCACCGGCGTTCGCGCGTTGCGCGCGCTGAAACCGTTACGAACGCTCAACGGCGTTCCCGGCGTGCGCGTCGTGGCCTCTGTCGTGCTCGACGCCGCACCGCTCGTCTCGTGCGCGCTGGTTCTGCTCGCGTGGCTGTTCCTGGTGTTCGGCGTCGTGGGCGTGGACGCGTTCGCGGGGCTCCTCACGGGGCGGTGTTTCCAGACGCGGTTCTCGGAAAACGGCGAAGCGCTCGAGTCGCTCGGGTTCGTCCGCGCCGAGGGCAACCTCCCGTGCGACGCTCGCGCCGTGCCGGCGGGGCGGGCGTGCGGGTCGGGCGAGACGTGCCTTCGCGACGGATTCGGGACGATGCTCGCCGCGGCAGCCCCGAGCGGGGTGCCGCCGTTTTCCCCCGACCCGAACGGTGGGTACACCTCCTTCGACGACGTGGGCGTTGGGTGTTTGACCGTTTTCCAGGCGCTCACCAAGCGCGGGTGGGCGCTGGCGGCGACGCAGATCGAAGCCGCCGTCGGCGACGGCGCCTTCGTCAAGAGCTTCTTCGCGCTCGCCGTGCTCCTCGGGGCGTTCTTCGCCGTGCGTGTGATCACCGCCATCGTCGTCGCGGAGTACGCGCGGACCAGCGCGCTCGAGGAGAGAGCGCAGAGCTCGGAGCCGAACATCGCGTCCGAGAAGAGGCGCGAACGGAAACCCCGCGGAACCGAAGCCTCGAGCGCGTCGGCGGGGTGCCTAGCCTCGTGCGACGCGTTTCTCTCGGCGCGGTGGTCGTACCAGCGCCCATTTCGGCGTGTGGTCGAACACCGGACCTTCGATTTGGTCACGACATCGCTCGTCGTCGCGAACACCGCGGCGATGGCGTTCGAGCACCACGGCATGTCCTCCGCCTCGGCGTCTTTCCTCGAGTTCCTCAACTTCGTGTTCGTCGTCGCGTTCGCCGCGGAGTTGCTCGCGAAGCTCGCCGGCCTCGGCGTGAAGGAGTACTTCGCGGACACCTTCAACAAGTTCGATTTCGTGATCGTCCTCGTCGGCGTCGCCGAGCTCCTGTTCTCGCTCGGCGGCGGCGCCGGCGTGAGCGCGCTCCGCGCGTTCCGGCTCGTGCGCGTGATGCGCTCTTTGAAAGTCTTCAACAGCAGCAGAAGGGCGCGCGCGTTCTCCGAAAAGATCGTCCTCGACGTCGCGGCGACGCGCGACCTCGCATCGGTCGCGCTGGTGTTCATCTTCGTCTTCGCCATCTTGGGCATGCAGCTGTTCGGCGGCACGAGGCCGTTCGCGGGAAGGCCGTTCGGGAAGCACTTCGACGACGTTTTTTCGGCGACGCTCGCCGTGTTCGAGACCCTCACCGCCAGCCAGTGGCACGACGCCGCGTGGCGCGGAATGGACGCCGCGGGCTCGGGCGCCGCCTTGTACTTCGCCGCGTGGATGTTCGTGGGCCACTTCCTGTTCCTGGATGTCCTGCTCGCCGTGCTGGCGTTCAATTTCAGCAAGGAGACCGCGGACGAGCGGCGCGAGCGCGAGGCGAGAGAGGCTGGCGAGCGCGCGCGGCTCGCCGAGACTGAGCCGGGCGCGGCGGCGAGGTCGTTTCCGACGGACGGAGACGGGACCGAGTCCGACGCGCGGCGGGGCGTGCTCGACACCGCGGGCGGCGAGGTGGTGGCGGCGCGCATGCGCCGCCGCGGCGCGCGCGAGTTCGCGAAGGAGGTGCGCCGCATGAAAACCTGGCTCCGGCAGACCGACCAGGCGTTCTTCGACGACAGCGGCGGCGAGGAGGAGGACCCGGGGGAGCTGTACCTTCTGGACGCGAAAAGAAACGGCGGCGCCGGGTCGGGCGGCGGTCTCGACGTCTTCCGCGAGAAGAAATCGCGAGACGGCTCGAGGACGCCCGAACGGGAAGGGCGCCACTCGCGAGACGCGCTGGACGACGGCGACGACGGCGGTTTGTTTTCCTCGTTCAACGTCCTGTCCATCCGCGACCCGAGAGGCGACCCGCGCGGCGCGCACCCGGGGACGGACCCGCGCGAGACTAATTACTCATACCTCGACGCGCTCCAGTCGGGCGTCGCCGTCCCCACCACCCCGACGCAGGTCGCGGCGGCGGAGGCGCGCGCCGCGGAGTCGCTGGGCCGGAGGCGGCCGCTCGACGCGTTCCGCGCCGCGGGGAGGAGCGTCATCGCCGCGCGCCGCTTCGCGGGCGAGGGTTGGCAAAACGCGCGTCCCGAAAAAGGCGACGCCGACGCCGACGACGCGGCGGCTCCGTCGCGAAGGACGAAAACCGGCTCGGACGAAAAAAACGCGCCGTCGTCGGGGGACGGCCCCGAGAGCCCGAACGCGTTGGACCTCGCGTCCATCGACCCCGCGGACCTGCGCGGCGCTGCCGCCGAGGCGGCGGCCGCCGCGCGCGCCGAGGCGCGCGCCAGGCCCGGGCGCCGCCGCGCCAGCGCGGTGAGCCGGTTCTTGGCGCCGCGCGTCTCCAAGTGGGACCTCGCCGAGCGCCGCGCCGCCGCCGCCTCGGAGCGAGAGCCGCGCGACGCGAAGACCGCGGAGCTCGGGGCGGAGGACGAGGCTTTTTCGCGCGGCGCGTACGCGAGCCCCGACTCGGACAGGAGCGGGAGCGGCGACGATGATGACGTGCTGGGAGAGATTCTACGCGAGCGGTCGCGAAGCGGCGCCCGCGACGGCGCGCAGGGCGAAGCGGAGGCGGCGGCGTCGGCGGACGGAGCACGAGGGGCGGAAGAGTCGGCGGAGGTGAGGCGGTCCGAAGAACGCGAAGGCCTTTCTCTGCGACGGGGCGCCGCGGCGGACGCGAAGGACGCGGAGGCTCCGGTGGACGCCATCGACGCGTTTTTGAGCGCTCGGTCGGCGGCGACGCCGCGTGCGATGCCGTACCTCACGACGCGCGCGCCGCACGTCGACGATTCCGCCGGCGGGGCTTCCGGCTTCGCCGCGGTATCGTCGCTCGCCTCGCGCCTGGCGAGACTCGGCGCGCGCGCGCGCGAAGCCGCAGCGGAGTCCCGCCGCGGCTTCGACGCCGCCGCCCCCCGACCCCGGCCCGGGCCGGTCACCGAGAGCTTCGCACCCGGACCCGATGACCGAACGGACGCGACGGCAGACAGCGACGGCTTCGATTTCCGGGCGCTCGCGGTGGGATCCGAGAGCGACGCGAGCGACGAGGACGACGCAGCGACGCGGTCGAGAAGAGCCGGCGAGAAAAGCGGCAGCGGCGGCCCGGACGCGTCTTTGTTTGCGCGCGTGACGGCGGCGCGCGCGCGCGGCGTGGCGACTCGCCGCAACGCCGCCGCGGGTCGCGCGCCTCCCGAGCGCCGCGCGTTCGCGTCGCTCCTGGCAGAGGGCGCCGCCGTCGCGGCGAAGGAGGCGGGCACGTACGGCCAGAGCGAGGCGGCGAAGGTTGGCGCCGAGCTCGGCGCGGGCGCGGGGATCGCCGCGACGCTGCGGCGGCAGGAGTTCGTGGACGGGTTCGACGACCTGTGGTCGGCGCCCACGCACCAGGACCCGGTGGCGACGCGCCTCGCCGTGGCGTACGATCAGGGCTCGCTGAGGTTCGCACAGCCGGGGAGGGACGGCTCGAACGTTCCGAACGTTCCGGGGAAGCGTTCCGAGGTTTCCGCGCTCGCCGAGTCCGTGCTCCTGAAACTGCGCGACCGGAAAGAGAGGAAGTTGGCCATCCCGCCGCTCCGGGACGCGGACGCGTTCGCGGCGCCGACCACGGAGGATCTGGCGCTGCCGCTGGAGCTGAAGACGATCGCTCGCAGCGGCGCGCGGTCGACGTCCGGGGGCAAGCGGCGCTTGGACGGCGTGCCCGACCGCGACGCGGTCGTGCACGTCCCTTTGACTTCGCGGGAAAGGCCAGCGCGGCGTATGGGTAACCAGTCCGAGCTCACCGCCGCCGAGGCGATGGACGCGCAGACCCGGACCCCGCCCCCGGTCTTCATGAAGTCGCGCTCGTTGTTTCTCTTCTCCCCGCAGAGCGCGTTCCGTCGCGTGTGTTTCATGGTGGCCTTCGACAAGATCTTCGAGACTTCGGTGGTGCTCGTGATCCTCGCGTCGTCCGCGCTCCTCGCCGCCGAGAACCCCGGTGTCGCCGCCGACTCGGCGCTCGGCCTGGCGCTGTCGCACCTGGACGTCGCCTTCGCCGTCTTCTTCTCGTGCGAAGCCGCGGTGAAGATCATCGCCATGGGTTTCATCGCGCACCCGGGCGCGTACGCGCGCGACCCATGGCACGCCACCGACGGCGCGGTCACCGCGGCTTCCGTCTTGGCGGTGTTCGCGCGCTCGGACGCGTTCGCGGCGGTTCGCGCGTTCCGCGCCGCGCGCGCGTTGCGGCCGCTGCGGCTGGTGAAGCGGTTCCGGGGCGCGCGCGTCGCGGCGGCGTCGCTGGCGCTCGCGTTCCCCAAGATGGTGGACGTGTTGCTGTTCGGGCTGTTCCAGCACGCGGTGTTCGCGATCCTCGGCGTGCAGCTATTCTCCGGTAAGTTCTGGCGGTGCACGGACGGCGCCGTGGCGCGCCGGGACGAGTGCGTCGGCGCCTTCGCCGCCGCCGACGGCGGCGCGAGCTGGGCGGCCGGAGACGCGTACGGCGCGTTCGACGACGTCGCGCGGTTTGGGGACTTCGGGGCGTTCCACGGGTACGAGGCGGGCGGTCGCGTCGTCGACCGGCGCTGGGTCAACCCCGTGTACAACTTCGACAACACCGGGAACGCCCTCATGTCTCTGTTCGTGATCACGACGCTGGACCGCTGGATGGAGATGACGGCGCGCGGCGTGGACGCGCCGGCGGCGGTCGGGGACCAGCCCTCGGCGGACGCGAATCCCGCGGCGGCGCTCTTCTTCGTCGCCCACGCCGTTCTCTCCGGCGTCTTCTGGACGCGGCTCCTGGCGGCGTGCGTGGTGGACGCCTACCGCCGCGTGAGCGCCGTGACCGGCGACATGACGTTCGAGACGCCCGGCCAGAAGAAGTGGGCGGACGCGCTGAAGATGAAGAAAAGGCACGCCGACGAGAAGAGGCGAGCCGAGCTCGAGCGGAGAGACGCGACGAGAAGGCGCGACGGCGGGTCGTCCGGGGGTGGGGGGCTTCCCGACGCGATTTTCGCGGGCGGCGTCGAGCCCGCGAATGTGCCAAGAGCGCTCGCGCTGCGGTTCACGCGGTGGCGCCCCTTCGAGCTGTTCGTGCACGCATGCGTCGTCGCCAACGTCGCCGTCATGGCCTCCGGCGGCGCCGGCGAGTCGGCGCGATCGGCGTCTACCCGCGCCGCCCTGAACGACGCCTTCGGGTGGATCTTCGTGGCGGAGCTCCTCGTGAAAGTCTTCGCGCTCGGGTTCGAGAACTACTGGCGCGACCCCTGGAACAGGCTGGACCTCGTCGTCGTGTTGGGAACTCTGCCCACTTTAGCGTTCGGCGTCGCCGCGCTCGGCCCGGGAATCGCGGTGTTGCGGGCGTTCCGACTCGGACGCGTGTTCCGGCTCTTCCGAGGACAGGCGGGCCCCGGTCGGGCCGGCCCGCTCGCCGCCGTCGCCGGCGGCGTCTCCGCGCTGTTCGACGCGCTCGTCGCGGCGACGCCCTCCCTCGCCAACGTCGGGGCGTTGCTGTTCGTCGCGCTCTACGTGTACGCCGCGCTCGCCGTGCGCCTGTTCGGCGGCGAAACCATGTCCGACTCGTCGCACCAGTTCGTGCACGAGGACTGCACCTTCGCGACGTTCCCGGACGCCGCGTACTGCCTGTTCCGGGTCATCTCCGGGGACGACTGGTCTCGGGTGGCGGCGGAGACGTTCACGGGGTGCGACTTGCTGCCGGGGTTCGAGACGGGCGAGTACAGCGAGGACGCGTGCGACGCCTCGGGGGTGGCCGTCTCGGCGCTCTTCTTCGTCACCTTCGTCGCCGGCGCGTCCTTCATCCTGCTCAACGTGTTCGTGGCGGTGGTGGTGGACACGTTCGCCGAGGCGGCGTCCGGCGAGGGGCTGATGGCCACCGCCAGCTTCTTCGACCTGCTCAAGCGCAAGATGCTCCTGGACGGCTTCGCGGAGGCGCTCAAGAAGAGGCTGCGCGCGCACAGGAAGCAGCGAGGGGACGAAGCCGCGGCGAGGCGCAGGCGCAGGTGACGCGAGGAGTCCTGAGAGGGACGCGAAGCGCGCGAACGAGCGAGCCACGACGCGTATAGCCGAGCTCGCGTCTACGAAAGACGAAAGGAGCTCACCGTACCGCACCGCGGTGCGTGTGATTCGACGCGGTTGCAATATTACATGATGTCGAATGTCTTTCGCGCGCGCGAGTTATTGCTTGCGTGTCGGTTCCGCCTGCTCGGCGGCGGAACCCGTGTTGTCTCCCCTCTTGCCGAGGTCCCTCTTCCGCCGCCGCCGCGAGCGTCGCGGCGGCGGCGAACGGGTTTCCCAATAAAAGTAAAAGTACAGGCGCGAGGCGGCTGTGCACGACGAAGCACACGCCGCGCGACGCGCCGCGGGAAAAAAAATCGGATCTCGGACCTATCCCGCGTGCCCGGCGCGGTCCTCGGATACCTTGAACCGCTTCGCGCCCTCGTCGCCGACGTCGCGGAACTCGCGCGCCGCCGCCACGGGCTCGTGCGCCGTCGTTGGCACGGCGCTGTCCTCCCCAGACCCGTCCGATCCAGCCGCCGCCGCCTTCTCCGCCGCGGGCGCGGGCGCGGGCGCCGCGAGCGGCGCGGCGAACGGGTTGTAGCCCCCGCTCGCGAGCGCCGCCGCGATCTGCTGCATCTGGTGGGGGTTGAACCCCGCCGCCGCCGCCGCCGCCGCCGCCGCGGACACCGACGCCGCGCTCTGCTGCGCGGGCGTCGCGCCCGGCGGATGCAAGCCTAGCTGGTTCGGCGCCGTGCTCTGGTACTGCTGCATCGCCGCCATCGCGGGGCCCATCACCGACAGCATCGCCGCCCAGTTGGGACCGCCCGCGCTCGGGCTCGCCGCCGCGGGGGGGGCTTCCGGGGCGGCGGCGGCGGCGGCTTCCGCCTCCGCCGCGGAGCCCGCGTCGCCGGGCGCGGCGGGGATGGACGAGGTGGAGATCTGCCTCTGCAGGTGCGAGGGCAGCGTCGAGAAGGCGCTCGCGGTGGGCTTGCGCGGCGCCGCTCCCGAGGCGCTCGGCGAGCTCGGCGCGGGGGAGGCGCTCCCCGCGCCGAAAAACGGGTTCAAAGCGCCGCGCGCCGCCGCGAAGGTTTGCGCGGCGGCGTACGCCTGCGCCGCCTGCTGCTGCGCCTGCGCCTGCGCGCCGCCCGCCGCGTCCGCCGCCACGCTCGCCACGCGCTGCGCCATCTGCGCCATCTGCGCCATCTGCGCCATCTGCGCCAACGCCTGCGCGTCCGCGCCCGCGGAGGCGGCGGGGCGCGACCGCGCCGCCTGCGCCGCCTGCGCCGCCGCCTGCGCGGCGAAGAAGGGGTTGGCGAAACCGGCGCCGGCGCCGGCGAGCCCGCCGAACATCGCCGAGAAGTCCACGGCCGCGGCGGCGCTCTCGCTGCCGCCCGCGCCCCCGGGCGTGGGCACGTCCGCGCGGGCCTCGCCCGAGGACCCGCCGGCTCGGCCGAACGCCGCCGGCCATCTCTTGGCGAAATCCGCAGCCGCGCGCCCGTAGGCGCCGGCGTCGGTCTCCGCCTCCGCCTCGGTGGCGCTCCCGTCGCTGCTCCCGTCGCGGCGCTCGCGCGTCGCGCCCGTCGCCGCCGCCGCGGCGCGCGCGAGCCCGCCGAGCGGGTGGCGGCCCGCGTCCGCGACGCCGGCGAGGATGCGCCCCGCCGCCGCCGCCGCCGCGTCCGAAGCCGTTGTCCGCGCCGCCGCCTCGGCGCCGTTCTTGTTCTTCCGGCGGCCCGCGCCAACGGGAACGTTGCGCAGCATGCCGCCCGCGGTCCAGTAGCGCTGGCAGCCGCGGCAGAAGTAGCGCGGCTGCTTCACGTTGTAGTTGTTGTAGTAGCAGAACTTGGTCTCCTCGGAGTGGCACCGGGGACAAGGCGCGATGCCCTCCGGGCGCGGCAGCTTGGGCTTGCCGTTCGGACCGAGCTCAACCGGCGCCTCCTCCGGCGGCGGCGCCGCGTCATCCTTCTTGCGCTTCTTCACGTCCGCCCGAAGCCTCTCGTCGGGCTTCTCGGTCTTGGGCTTTTCGCCCTTGCCGCGCGTCGAGGGCTTCGCCTCGGGCGCGGGCGACCCGTCCGCGCTCCCGGAGGAGCTGCGGAGCTCGTCCGCGGCGGCTGCGACGATGGCATCCTGTCGGCGCGTCGAAAAGTTTTCCGAGCGTGTCACAGGCACAGTCAGGGGATCGGAAAGTGTCGTTCGCGGGTGAAGGAAGGCGGGTGAAGGAACAACCCGTCAACAAAAAGAAGATTCGTGGCCGAGGGGGTGGGGGTTGACCGTCAGCGATGCGGGTCGCGGGGAACCGGCAGTCGGGCGTTCGGAACGCATCGCTCGTGATGACGCGAGCGCCGCGGGGGGGCTCCGCGCGCGTCTCGGGAGCCGCGAACGCCGCGGGATATCCGGCGGGCTCCTCGCGGGGAAAAAGCATTCGTCACGCGTCGGCCCTAGCCTGTTTAGAAAAAAGCGCGAAATTCCTCAACGGGAGACGCGCGTTGGGAGGTCGCGCGGGGATCGCGGGACGCACCAGACCGAACGCGTCGTCGCCCTTGTCCTTGGCGGTGGCCTTCTTGGCCGCGACCGCGTCCGAATGGTCGGTTTTCGCGCCTCGCGTGGCTGCCTCCGCCTTCGCCATCGCGGGTGACATCGTTTCGCTTTTACCGCCTGAAATCTACCGCTTCGCGGCGAATTTCGCGAGCCCGCGGTCGCGCGCGCCGGCCTCGAGAGCGACGAGCGTCTCACCGAGCGGTGCGTGCGCGGGCAGGATGCAACCTAAACCGGAGGTTAACTCGCGCGAAGCGGTCGACCTAGGTACGCGCGAAGCGACACGCCGGTGTTGGTTGAAGTACGGACTCGGTCGTGGAGCGGCTTCAGGATATTGTCGGGTGCCCGCGAAGCACGTAGAGGCTCACGTTTCTCCAGAAGGCGCGGATTCGGAAAACGCGATTGACGAGGCTTCGGAAAGTCGGTTCCGTGGACCACCTTGTTAGACTATGATCGCATACGAGGCGTGCTCCACTTTTCACGATTGCGCTTGTGAGAAAATCTATTTTTCGACGCTCGCTTTTACGAGGATTGAGTCGGTCTACGACTCAAGAATTCTCCCCCGACACGATCCCGATCGCGAAAAAACCCGGTCGCGTGACGAGGCAAAAGAAAAGGCGGATTTTCAGCGTTCCACGACAGCTTTTCCTTCCGAAAGGAGATTTATACGCGCGCGTGATTGGTAGAAGCGCTTTTCCCACGGTTCGATTGGGAGCTTTTTTAAGGAAAAGAGGGGTCGGCGTTTTCGACAAGGATTTGAGCGCGCGCCTGCGTGAGTGCCCATAGGCGCGCTTTTGCGCGCGTCTTCACGCTTTGAGACGTGTTCAATTCCAAAAAAATCGGACGAACTCGACGAACGCGTCTCACACTCGAAAACGACCGTCTCCGGTCTCGCACCGTCGCACCTCGCACGCTTTTTTTTATCGAGGCTAAAAGAGAATCGCGTCGCGGTCGACCCGCGGCGTGCGACGCGCACACCGCCACGCGCGGTTCAGCGCACATGTCGCTCTCAGCCCCGGGCGTCGCTCGCGGCGCACAAGCACATGCGCGAGTCTCCGCTCCGCGGGACGCGGCGCGAGGCGTGCGGCGTGCCGCGTTCGCGCGCGCGCGCGACCTCCCAGCCGCCGCCCGGACAGCCGCCCCACCCTCGGGGCTCGTCGCGTGGTCCTCCCCGCGCTCCGGCGTCGTCGCGCGCGCTGAGCTCAAGTCCGGCGGCGAGGGCCGGTACGTGCGCCCGGTGGAGGATAAGTCGCCCATGAAAGATGAGGAGATATACTTCGACCCCGCGGACCTGGACGACGACGACGACGCGTCGTTCGACTTCGACGACGAGGATGACGAGGAGGACGACGACGACGATTCGTGGTTCTTCGTCCCGGAGGGCGCGGTCAACGGCCCCGTGACGGACAAGGCGATCGACCTGTTCAACATCGACGACGACGACGACGATGATGATGACGATGACCTGGACTTCGGGTTCGCGCGGGGTTTCGTGGAGACCGAGGCGGACGCGTACGGCGACGACGGCGACGCGCCTTTGGCCAACAAGAGCAACCGCCGCCGCCGCCGCCGCGAGGCGTCCGATCTCTCGTCTCGCGATTCGGCGGTTCCCGGGTTGCACCCCGCGCGTGGCGTCGCGGCGGAGCACGCCGAGCTCACCCCGAAGCAGATCGCGGAGGCGCGGAAGAAGGAGCAGGACGTGGCGCGCATGCTGGCGATGGGCGTGCCCGAGAAGCTGCTGCGCAAGCTGGACCGCGAGAAGGAAGCGGTTGAGGCGTTCAACGTCGCGAAGAGAAAGCAGGAGGGCAAGAGGACGCACAAGCGTCTGACCATCGTCGCGGGAACGCTGGCGCGGCGCAAACTCCTGTCGCCTTCCGGTCTGGACACGCGTCCGATGATGGGCATGGTTCGCGGCGCGACGTTCGACATGATCATGTCCGCCGTCGGGTCGCGGAGCAACGTCGCGTTCCCCGCCGACGACGCGCGGTGGCTCGATCTGTTCGCCGGGACGGGCGCCGTCGGCCTCGAGAGCCTGAGCCGCGGCGGGTCGGAGGCGCACTTCGTGGAGATGGATCCGTGGGTCGTGAGCCACGTGTTGCGCAAGAACATCGCGAGCCTTGGCGTGGCCGACAACGCCAAGGTGCACACCGCCAAGGTGGAGACGTTCCTGGAGCAGCACGCGAGGAGCGCCAAAGCCGTCGGCGGCGCGTTCGACTTCGTGTCTTTTTGCCCGCCGTACTACCGCGTGTCGTACCCCGAGCTGCTCCTCGCGTTGGACGCGAGCCCGCTCATCGCGGACCACTCCGTGATTCTGGTCGAGTACGTGCGGTCGCAGAAACCGGAGATCAAAGCCGCCATCGGGAACCGGCTGCGGCGCATCCGCGACCGGCGCTACGGGCGCACGTACGTCGCGCTCTACGCGTGCGACGGGCGGGACCTGCCCGACGAAGACGACGAGTGGGCGGAGCAGCCGGAGGAGGCGACGCGGTTCGGGAAGGTGGTCCGGGGAGGGGGGAAGAGAAACGAGCCTTGAGAGAGACGCGGTGGAGACGCGCGAAGTCACGCAGAGTGGCGTTACGCGTAGCGGCGTTACGCGCGTAGCGGCGTCGTACTACTCGTGGCTTTTCTTGAAAGCCTTTCGCGTCGCGCCTTCGATCCTCGACTGTTTCGTTCGCGCGCCTAGTCGCTCCAGGGCTCGACCGCCTTCCCGGTCTTGGCGATCTTCTCGATCACCTCCTCCTGCGTGACCGTGCCTTTGACCATCACCTTCTGGGTCTCGAGGTTCACGTCGAACGACTCGACGCCTGCGGGAACGGAACGGCGCGGGCGCGATGGGGCACGGCACCGCGTTCGTCGGGGACGAGGGTGTTGGTCGGTCGGTCAGATGGAGTGCCAAGGGAAGGCGCGCGTGCCCGAGCCCGCGGAGAGGGGAGCGCGGGTGGCGTGGTGCGCTCGCGGGGTCACCGGGCCGCCGGCCGTGCCGACCGGACGCCGCTCGTCCCCGGCGCGGCGTGGACGCGGAGCGGTTCGGCAGGTCGGGGACATCATCTGGAGAGAGGAGAACGTACCTTCCATCTTCGTCAGGACGCGCTCCACCGCGCCGGAGCATCCGGCGCACATCATCGCCACCTTCAAAACGATCGGGTCGCTCATGGCGGCGTCGGTTCGGTCGCGCACAAGACAGGTCGGGGCTTCCCGTGCCGGTCGATGTGAAAACGTTGCGGGGGCTGAAATCCCCCCGTGGTCATGTCATATTTTTGGCTATCATATGAGTATTTTTCAAGCCGTCACAACTCACAAGGGCAGCCGTTCTCGCGCGCCCACTTCAGCACCTCGAGGTGGCCGTCCTCCGCCGCGGCCGAGCACGTCTTCTCGTTCCACGGGCAGCCGTTCGCGCGCGCCCACTTCAGCACCTCGAGGTGGCCGCCCTTCGCCGCGTTCGCGCACGTCTTCTCGTCCCACGAGCAGCCGTTCGCGCGCGCCCACCGCAGCACCTCGAGGTGGCCGCCCTTCGCCGCGCCCGCGCACGTCCACACGTTCCACGGGCAGTCGTTCGCGCGCCACCACTTCAGCACCTCGAGGTGGCCGTTCTCCGCCGCGCCCGAGCACGTCGTTTCGTCCCACGGGCATCCGTTTTCTCGCAACCACTCCAGCACCCCGAACTGGCCGCCCCTCGCCGCTGACTCGCACAGGTAAACGGTGAGCTCCGCACGGCCTCGCCGATGTAAGCTCCTCAGCGTGCTCAGGCATCCCCGCCCCGCGGCTTCACCAGGGCTCAGCTCTTTTACCCTCCGCATCTCCCCCAGCGCGTCGCGCAGCGCGTCCGTGAAAGAAGCGAATCGCTCGAGTTCGTCGTTCGAGGGGTGCGGTTCGACCGCGCAGGCGAAGGGGGATCCCGAGTCGATTTGGCGCACATCAGGCGCGAGACGATCGGATTCGCACGCAATGCCGCCTCGGTCATCGTTCGTGGGCATGGCCGTTCTCGCGCGCGCGCCCGCATGTGGTGCGAGAGCCGCGGTGCGAGGTCCTTGCACTGTCCGAGCATTTTTCCAGCGCGAATCGCGCGGACAATCTGCTCATCATTTCCCGCGTTTTCGAACGCTTTCCTGCTTTCCTTTTATCTGGCGTCTCCCTCACCACGGGGCGCGTCAGGCTGCCCAGCGCGTGCGGCGCGCCGCCCGTCCGCGCCGTTCGCGCGCCCCAGGCACGCGCGCGGGCGTGGAGAGGACCCGCGCGGCCCCGCGCGGCCCCGCGCGGCCGACAGACGCGCTTCCCCGGCGGGTGGGACGCATCCGCCGAGGTGCCGTCCTTCCAGTCTCGAGAGCGTGACGAGGCACCGCTCGCGGGGAGTCGTCGTCCCTGCACGGAGACGCGTGGCCGCCCACGCGGTCACGGCGTCGGCCCGGTGACGACGACGATGCTCGGCCGCGCGTACGCGTGGGCGCTGCGCCGCGTGTTCGCGTTCGCGCTGCGACGCGCGCTCGGGGAAGCTCTCCTCGATCTGGACGCGGACCAGCTGGACGTCGCGCTTCGCTCGGGAACGTTCGAGATCCGGGACGCCGCGCTTCGCGGGTCGTATCTGCGACGGGAACTCGGAGACGTCATCCCCGTGACGTGTCGTGAGGGTCGAGTCGCGCGCATACGCGCCGTCATCCCGTGGCACGCCCTCGGAGCCGAGCCCATCGCCGTCGAGCTCGAGTCGCTCGACCTGGTCGTCGGTCCCAACCCAGACTTTTTCAGCGAAAAATCCGCGAGCCCTTCGCGGACGAAACCGACGAACGACGACGCGGCGCGCGGAGACGAGCCCGAGCCCGAGCCCGAGCCAGCCGCGTTCGCGAATCGCGACCGAATTGAGAAAGACAATGCGCGACTCGCTTCGTCATCGTTCGGGACGCGTGCGCGGCCGGTGCGCGAAGCGGCGCGCGAGACCATGGAGGCGGTGCGGGACGCCGCGCGGGCGGCGGCGCGCGGCATGACGGTTCGCGCCGCCGACGTTCGCGTGCGCTTCGAGACGGACGCGCGTCCGTCTCGGTCGGTCCGCGCGGATCGCGCGACGGCGTCCGCCGAGACGTCGACGGATAATCCCGAACTGCCGCTCGCACTTCTGCGCGTCGACGAGATCGCGTTCTTTCGGGATCCCGACGTGGCGGTCGAAGGAGCCTCCGCGCGGACGCGCGCGGACGACGGATCCGGCGTCGAACGCGCGACGCCGGATCCGAGGGACGACGCGCCGAGACGGAGAGAAAAACGCGCGGAAGAAGTCAGCCGAGACGCGCTCGGCGGCTTCCGCGCGCGCGCGCTCGGCGCCGTCGTCGCCGTAGCCGGCGGCACGCGGTCTGTCGAGGCGGACGAGGCGGACGCGGAGCCTTCGTGGCGCGTCGTGCTGGACTCGGGCGAGACGCGCGGGGCGGGCGTGGACGCCACCTTCGGCGTCCGCGGATGGGAAAGCGAACGACGAAGCGGCGAACGTTCGGAGGCGCGCGCCGCGTTCTTCGGGTTGGATTCCGACGCGCGCGTCGACGTCGACCCGCGGACGCTCGCGCGCGTCGCCGCGCTCGCGCGCGCGTACGGAGCACCCTCTCCTCGCGCGCCGGACCGGGACGAGGCGGAGGACGCGGCGCGCTGGGACGCTTCGCGAGAACCCGAAGGGCTCGCCGAGGCGTTCGGGGAGGTGTTATCGGCTTCGCGGGCGTCGCTCGCCGCGCGGGCGTCGGACAGCGACGAATCCGTCGCTCTCGAGAGCGACGCCGAAGACGAGGACGAGGACGTGTTTTTCGACGCCGAGTCCGCCGAATCCGCCGAGTCTGCCGAGTCTGCCGAGTCTGCCGAGTCCGCCGAGCTCCCGGGCGACGCTCGACCGGGCGCGTCGCGGACGCCGACCACCTTCGCGGTCGCCGCGCCATCGCTCGCGCTCCGCGCGCGCTGGCGAGACGCAGAAGAGGACGACGGGGAGGACGACGCGACGCGGAAAGAGAAGGATGCCTTTTTCGGCGTCGTCTTGGAGGTTCGCGGCGTTCGCGCTTCTTTCGCGGCGGGTCGCGACGGCGGCGTCTCCGTCGACGCGTCGCTCGAGTCGCTGGAGGTGCGCGAGGAGAAGCCTCAGAGCTCTGGGACGCCGGAGTCGGACAGAGCCGCGAACGAAGCGCTCGACGCGCTTCCTTTCGCGCTTCCTTTCGCGGCGGGGACGACGGGGCGCGCCGATGCTTTGGCGGCGGCGCCGGACGGCGCGCGGTTCGCGGCGCGCGTCTCTTCGTATGGGCACACAGTCTATCGCGAACGGGAAGGCGCGATCGACGCCTCCTTCGCGGTGCTGGGCGCCGGGGTCTTCGTGTGTCTGGACACCGCGCTCGTCGGGAGACTCGCGGCGCTGCTGTCGGGCGAGACGCGGAGACGGAACCGCGCCGACCCAGAACCGGAACGCGTCGACCCGTTTCCCGAAAGCGGGGCGCGCGCGTGGCGCGTCGCGCTGGACGCGCCGCGCGCGCGTCTCGCCGTGGTCGCGAGGCACGACGGCGGCGGCGTGTCGTGCGCCGCGGTGGACGCGCCGCGCGTCTCCGTGGAGGTGGCCTCGAGCGCGGGCGCGGCGCGGGCGGACGGCGAGGCTTTTCTGACGGCGGACGCGTCCGTCGACGCGGCGGACGCGTACCTCACTCGCGAAGGGGACCACACGGCGTGGTGGCGCGTCGCGAGGCTCGAGGGGATCCCGACCGACGAAGGCGAAGGCGGTGACTCGTCGCGACGAACGGACGACGGATGCGACGCGTCGCCGAGGACGACGTCGCCGTCGCGTCGCTCCGCCTCGCGCGTGACCCTGAGCGCGTCGTCGCGCGACCGACGGCGTGTTTCTCGTCGACGGAACGAACGCGACGCGAAGACGCTGAAGACGCTGGCGAGCCGCGCCACGGCGCTCGTGCGCGGCGGGGACGCGTTCGTCACCGGCGCGTCGCCCTTCGTCGCCACCCCTGCCGGAACAAAAACGTCTCCGTTCGAAGACTCAGAAGAGCCTCTTCTGAGTGAGGCTTCGCGCGCACTTCGCGACGAAGCCGCGGCAGAGGCGTCGCTCGAAACGCGTGTAGAGGCTGGGGTTTTACGACTGTGGGCGTCCGGCGAATGTTCGCGCGCGGCGTCGGCGCTGTCGCGCGCGCTCGAGGCGTTGCCAGAGACGCACCCCATGCGCGTCGCGTCGCCGCCGCCCGGCGCGGAGGTGCCTCCCGTCGCCGTCGCGCTCCGCGCCGCGCGGACGACGGTCGCGTTTGACGCGGGACTCGGTTCCGAGACTTTCACGGCCGCGGACGCGAGCACGGGCGAGTCGGGGAGCGCAGGCGCGCTCGACCGCTCGACCAAAGAAAACGAAGCGACAGAGGTTGTCCTGACCTTGCGCGACGCCGAGGCGTTCTTCGCCGCGTCCCTCGCCGGCGCGCAGCGCGCGGACCACGCCTTTGTCGCCGCGCGAGCCGGCGCGCTGACGCACGGCGGGGGCGACGCGGTGACCGTGGACCCCGCCGCCGCCGCCGACGCGTCCGACGCCGCCGCCGCCTCGGCGCCGGGCGTCGTCGTCGCGTACGCGCGCGTCCCCGGGGACGTCCCCGGGGACGCCGCGGGTCCCGGGCGAGATGAAACCCGATCGCGCGAGGCGCGGGAAGCGCGGGAACGAGGCGGACCTGGAGCGAGCCCGCCGGAATCGGCGTTCGCGGCGATCGTCACCGGCGGCGTCGCGCGCGCGTCCGCGAGTGGCGAAGAAGAGAGAAGATCGAGAGACGCGCGTCGCGTCGACAGAAAAGAAACGAACGCCGCGGAGGACGACGAGCGCGCCGACGCGGACGTGCGACGCGCCTTCGCCGAGATGGCCGCGGCGTTCGCGAACGCGGCTTCCGAAAAAAAGCCAACGGAAACCGCGGGTCGCTCCGACCCCTCCTCGCCGCGAGGAGGGGTCGGAGCGACGTTTTTTTCGCGCGTAGAGCTCCGCCGCGCGGCGGTGGCGCTCTCCTCGCGGCGGAGGCGGGTTTCACCCGAACGCGTCTTCTTCGAGCGCGGGCGCGGGGTCGTGCTTCTCGACGCGTGTCGTCTCGTCTACTCCGCGGGACGCGACGACGCCGAGTCGATGACGAACGCGAACGCGAAACACGACAGACGTCGCGAGAGGTTCGCCGCGCGTTGCTCGAACGTGTCCGCGCACGTCGCCCCCGGGAAGATCGTCGGGGCGGATCGCGCGCGTGACGACGACGACGCGAACGTCGCGGTTCCGACGACGCCGCGCGCGGCGCGCGACGCGGGGTACGCGCGCGTGGTCACCGTCGACGCGTTCGCGCTCGATCGCGAGACGCGCGCGTCGGATACGCGAGAGGAGTCTTCGCCGTCTCGAACGGCGGGGGTCTCGGCGCGCGCGGCGTCGCTCCGGTGCGCGATCCGCCGCGACGCGCTCGCCGCCGCCGCCGCGCTCGCGCGAAGCTTCGTCGACGCCGGCGGTTCGTCCTCCGGGGACGAGTCGACGAGACCACCGCGACCGCCGCGACCGACGCGACCGACGCGACCGCCGCGCGCCGAGAACGAAACGCCGCGCGCCCGCGCGAAGGCGCCGATCCGCGACCGTCTCGATCGCGTCGACCCCGACGCGTTCGCGTTCGCGGCGAAACCGAAACCGGAGCGGTCGCCGCCGCGCGGCGCGCCCGAGACGCTTCTCATCGCGACGAGGCCCGGGGTCATCGAGCGCTACTACGGACCCGATCCCGATCCGGGGACGCGTCGCGGTCTCGTTCCGTCGTCGCCCGCGCGCGAGCGCTCGACGGAAAGCGATCGCCCGGACGCCTCGGCGGGGTCTCGCGTGCCCCGCGGGGTCTCGCTCGCGCCGCGTCCCGGCGCGGAAAACAAAGACAAGACCGCGAAAAGCGTCTCCGTCGTCGGCGGCGAAACCGTCGCGTTCTCGCCGTCCTTCTCGGCGCCGGCGCTCGCGACGCGCGTCCGCGACGTCCCATTCGCGAAGCCCGCGTCCGTGCGCCGCGCCGCCGCACGGACCATGCGCGCGTCGAGCCTCGGCCTCGGCGCGCAGATGGCGGACTCGCAGACGGCGGACTCGACGTTTTTGACGCGTTCGGTCGCGCGATCGACGATGCCCACCGCGCGCTGGTTCGACGGCGCCGCCCCCGCGATGGCGAGCTCGCGTCGCGACGCGTCGTCTCCGGAGATGGCGCCGGACGTGCGCGACGCGACGGGAACGGGAAGGGTGACGGAAACGGAAACGGACGTCGCCGCGTTTGACGCGTTTCGCGTTCCCGACGTCACCGGCGTTCGTCCAGACGACGAAACGACGCCCGCGAAAGCGACGAAACGAACGAACGCGGCGTGTGTCTCTGCGACGGTCGTCGAGGTGGCCCGCGCGACCCTCGCGCTTCGCCCGGGTCTCGAGTGGTGCGCGGGAAGTGGTTCGGAAGCGAGCGACGCGAAGGACAACGACTGCGACGGCGTCCGCGTGGCGTTTGCGGAGGCGTCCCTGCGGGCCGACGCGTACGAAGACGTCGAAGACGCTTCGACGTCCGCGGACGAGACGGACTTTTCGGCGTCGGCGCTTTCGGTGGCGCGCGTGGTCACCGCGGCCTTGGGCGACGCCGCCGTGTTCACGCGCACCGCCGCGCAGAACGCGCCGGCGACGACGCTTCTCGCGCACGACGCCGGCGCCGCGGGGGTCCCGCGCGAGTCGGGCGCCGGCGGCGCGCTCGCGCGCGCCCGGCTCACCGAAAGCCGCCCGCGGAAAAAAAACACCCGCGAAAACGCGACGAACGGAACGGTGTCCGCGTCCTCGGGGTCCTCCGAGCCGGCGGCCTTCGAAGCGGTCGAAGCGGCGTCCTCCGAGTTTGCGCTTCGCGTGGCCTTGCTCCCCCTGTGCGCGCGCGTCGACCGACGCGCCGCGGCGTTCCTGGCGGCGTTCTTCGACGACGGCGACGAGGGCGCCGCCGGCGCGACGGCGAAGGAACGACGCGACGGATCCGAAACAGAAAAACACCTCATCGGCGCAGAGACGCCGGAGGAACCGGCTAATACGGAGGTTCCAGGGGCGGCGAGAAAAAAGGAGAAAAGCGCTCCGCTCGATGAAGGCGCGTACTTCCGCGAATTCAGCGTGCGGCTTCCCTGCGTGCGTCTCGACCACGCCGTGCGCGGGATGGATCCCGCCGCGGCGCTGGACGCGATCAAAAAAAATGAAGACGACCGAAAAGCTTTTTCCGGCGTCGTCGCCTTGGCGCTGGAGATGTCCAACCTGCTCCCGCTCCGCGGCGTCTCGCTCGACTTGGAGCGCGCGTCTCCCGGCGGGACGGTGCGCGGCGTGCGCGGCGCGTCGGCGGCGTTGGCGCAGATCGCGCGCAACTGGATCGAGCACGTCTCGCGGACGCAGACGCACAAGTTCGTGCGGGGACTCGCGCCCGCGCGCTCCGCCGAGAACGTCGCCGAGGGCGCGCGCGCCTTCGCCGAGGGCGCCGCCCAGGCGGCCGCCGCGCTCGTCGACCGAGGGAAGCTCGGTCGATCCGAGCGCGACCGCGTTTCGAACCGAAAGCCCGTCACGAGCGAAGGCGTGGGCGGGCGCGATGCGGACGCGAAGCGGAGCGCGAGCCGCGCGTGGCGCGCCGCCGCCGCCGGCGCGGCGACGTTCGCGCGCGCGCTGAGCGTGGAAGCACTGGGGCTCGCCGCGGGCGTCGCCGCCGGCGCGACGGCGGCGCTCGAGACGGCCGACGACGCGCTCGCCGAGCGCGTCTTCGCGAAGTGGAAACCGACCGGCGAGAGAGCGGCGCGAGAGGCGAGTCTACTCGCCTCGGGCTCGGAACCGACGCGGCGGCGACCGTCGAGCGCCGGCGAAAACGGCGGCGGGTCCCAAAGCGAGTCCTTGCCGTCGCGACTTCTTCGCCCCGAAGACGCTCTCGTCGCGCGAAAGAAAAAGAAAAAGGCTGACGCGCCTTCGGCGCGTCTCATCGCCAAGGCGGCGTCCCGCGCGTCCGACGCGGCGCCCCACCCCGCGGACGCGCGCGAGGGCGCGCGTCGCGCGGCGGCGTCCCTCAGGCGCGGCCTCGGCGCCGCCGCCGCGGTCACGACGTCAAGAACGACGCGTTCGAAACCGTCAGTGGGCGGAGCTCTGGCGCTCTTGCCGAGCGCCGCGCTGGCGTCGACGTCGCTGGGCGAGGCGGCGGCG